>Ga0209780_1001251_pt1 | contig 16303 bp, 12 predicted proteins | sample WorMetexBAHAMAS2_FD_187384 | JGI IMG/M metagenome (GOLD analysis project Ga0209780, IMG submission 187384) | Marine gutless worms symbiont microbial communities from Max Planck institute for Marine Microbiology, Germany - Inanidrilus exumae... | ecosystem: Host-associated > Annelida > Digestive...
CCGGGGGGGGGGGAAGCGACACAGCCAGCGTACATACCAATCGAGTATTGGGTGGACGGACAAACGTGTGTTACAAGGCAGGTTAAACCAAACATAAATGGACTAGATGCATGGCAAAGCCCAGCTTGAGCCCGCCCGCCATTCCGTTGTTCGTTCAGTGACCTCAGAAATTAGGCGTTGAAAAAACTAAATTATTCTGGCTTTAGCCGTTCCAGAGATATCTCTGGAACGGCTAAAGCTAGAATCGTCAAACTTTGCACACAGGTAGACTATACAGTAATTAAGTCCTAGCCTTCGGATGACAAACCACCCCTAAAATGGGAGTGGTCAGCGTCACGTGACCCACATTTTTTGTTTGCAATCATATGTCGGCAACGGGTAAAGCGAGAGTCGCCAAGTTTTGTATGCAGGTAGAATATATCAAGTGTTAGCCTTCGGATGACAAATTACACCCTAATGGGCCAAAAGTCGTAGTGGCTTATCAAATGGCACCATTACGGGTGACCTATAGTGACCTTGAAGGTCAAGTTTGATGTTTGAAACATTTGTGTCCATCCGCCACAGTGGTTCACGTCCACGATGGTGCACTGGCGGAGTAATACGCGGTGTCGTCAACAACATTGGTGGTAGTCGACGTTGGTTGATTACAGTTGCAGTCCAGTTGACATCACAAGAGTGGCTGTGTTGAAGTATGTTGATGACACGCACGGCATTGCATGCTCGCTGTGCGATAGTTGTGCCTAGTGCAATGATGCGTGTACCAAACTATGCAGGTAGCGGAATAAAACGTGAAAGTTGCTGAAACTGAAAGTGCTTCTCAGGCTGACACGCGATCTGTTAGCGTTATTCGTACAACAGTTGGCCCACATTTCAACTGATGCTGAGCGTCGCGCGGTCTCTCGGTGATAGCTGAGCCTCTTGTTGAGAGTGAGACATCGTATCGTGCGGAAAAACAGACAGACAAACGACACTGCCGTACGCGTGGGCAATTAATCTTTCAGCATGAAAACTAATGATCCACTTATACTATTATGACGACAAGCATGTCTTCTATTCTACTAGCGGCAATGAAAGCTATTTATGACAATGATATGAAATATATGCAAATCATTCAACCACACGCGGAAGTGAAGTCGACCTATGCAGCTAACCACCCTGTGGACGGTTGACTGCTGCTCCGCGGAGACACGGAAGAAAAGATGCCGTGACAGGATGTGGTTGTCGAGGTTCAATGATCAAACGACGCTCAGCAGCATCAGCAGCATTAGCAGCAGCAGTAGGCGCGGCGGTGTTTCAATCGATGAATGCACTAAATGACAGAGCGGCGTCGATGTCTCTTCCGTCTTCTAAGCGCCCTTAGCACGCCCCCTACCGATCACATACAGACCCACAGCCGAGCCAGCCGTCGCATTGCTTCCTCATGAATTTTTCATCAGCAAGTTGCATCAAAGACGCGCATATCTTCCGAACTCTGATCCTTTGCCGAGCCGCAATTCCAGAAAACGGTCGACGGACGGATGGATGGTTCCCATTCGCAATGCTTCCAGTGGAAAGGCTGATATCGAGGTAGATCGCGGACAAGTCCTAGGCTGGCGTTCACCCTTTTCGCAGCCGGCCGACATGGTCACATTGCACGTGCTCGTGTGCCAGCAAAAAATTCTCCCCGCGGCCTGTACTGAGCCGGCAGAAGAATAGACACTGTTGTCTTGCAGTGCCGGGCCAGCACCCTACGTGACGTCTTTAGACGTCATGATGGCACTGAGGGGTTAACAGACTTGGCAACTCGCAGTAAGGTTCGGTGCACTCAACCCGTATTCATGGCCCACGCTGACGAACTGTTGTTCACGGACGACGCTTTTGACTCAAGTCAACAGGGCCATAAACCCTAACTCGTACAGATGAGACTTCTCCATCGAGCTGTGTCGTGCGACATGCCACGTAGTTGAATTCATAGATAAAGTCGATCAATGACTTGCAGTGGAGATTCCAGGAGCTGTCGCATGAGGGCGCCAGTGGGGCAACCACAGGCCCACTGGCGCCCTCACCCTAACCACGCCACTGCCGTCGGCGTGTGTAACTAGAATCAATGAATCACACGTGATAGAACATTACAAATATATGAACCGCCAGCGACACATGCGACACATGTATAACGTAGCGCAAAGCTTCCACGGATATACGTCGCTGTCATACATTCGCCTCTCTCCCAGCAGCGTCACTCGAACGCTGCGTGGAGTGATCAATGACATCGATCGATCTACTGATCTTGTCATTGTCAATCACATCCGTCATGCATAACAGTATAACGTGATAGGTGGTCGGTACACACACCACGCACTGCATCTTGCCACCCCTCAACCTTGACTGGCCGCGCTTGCCTGTAATATTGTATGTAATTAACCCATTTTGGCCCAGAGTTCAAAAATGGGGACATCGACTAAGGGATTCGACGCCAGGCTGGCTAGCCGACCATTTATAGTGTTCACTTTCAATACTGAGCGCCTGAGTGCCCGAAAGCGATGACCAAATTAAATTCTGGAGGTCAAAGGTCAAAGTCAAGGTCACAGCAGGCTTCTAAGTATACGTAGTGGCGTAGGTATCCACGTAAACGTTGAGGCGTCGACGTCCATCTTGCAGTATTAATATAGTATATTAGTATATTAATAGCTCAGTACACTGGAACGGATCATTAAAGCTTTAGGTTATGAAGCCTGTGTCCTGCTAATAACTATTCATGACGTGCGGTCGCTTGTCTAACTCCCGGACTGTGTCAAACGCTTTCCGGCGAACGCCTAGATGTCCATATCGACACAGTATTTATAGTAAGTAACAGAGGTCATCTGCAGCTATAGAAATATATCGATCGGACCAGCGGCGCTCGTGTCATATGACGATGGTATTTGAATAAATATATCGTTTAGTGGCGGGAGTATACACCAGGGGGCGCCATGTCTGGCGTTCAATATGGCCGGCTGTCATCTAAAGCGCGCCGCGCCGAGCTGGTCGGCGTCAAATGTCACATCTTCGGACAACGACCGCAGTGAGGGCGGGTCCAGGCACGGCAGGTTAGCCCATTTTGCCCATGGTTCCAAAATCGGGACAGTGACTAAGGGATTTGATGCCAGGCTGGCTAACCGATCGTTTTTAGTTTTTGACTTTCGGGCACTCTGGCGCTCAGGGTTGAGCACCAGAGTGCCCGAAAGTCAAAAACTAAAAACGGTCGGTTAGCCAGCCTGGTGCCAAATCCATCAATTAGTGTAGCTATTTTAGGAACGCTGAGCTAGAGCGGGTTAGGGGACTGGCCCAAGGCCTAATGGCGTCCAGAGGCCAAATCCGTTGTGGAGTTAGGGGCAAATCTCCCTCCCCGGAAAACGTGGATCTATTAGCGGGCTTCGAGAAGCCGAACGTTTATTAAGCTGGCTGCATCTAGCGGTAAGCGTAATGTAACGGTCTTGCGTCCGTCTGTCTGTCCCATCTTTATAAAACCGTAATAGGACGCGCGGCGTATACTCAACGTGACTCACTAGGGGGCAGCACAAGACAGGGCCAGTTCGATTAATACGAGGACGGGGGGTAGGGTTGTCACCGCCGTCTGTCTGTCTGTTTTCCACACGATGTCTCAAAAACCGATGCAGCTAGGATCCACAAACTTTACATATTCCGCTGAGTCATGGAAACCCATTCATTTTGGGGTCAAAAGGTCAAAGCTCAAGGTCACAAGTCACAGACACAATGCCGGTGTGGGTCATTGCACTCTTGTGAGTGCCGGCTTCTTCTAGTTTGTCCGGTGATTCAGAGGTTGCAGTACCGCGGTAACACGCCCAATTCAGTCCGGTTAGCAGTCGTCGTTGCTGTGTACGCCAACGAGACGCGACATATGGCGCATGGCTATCATTCGGCAGTAAAGCTCAAGACATACGACTATGTCTGGCGGCGACCACGTTATGAGAGTGTGAGAGAGAGAGGGAGAGAGGAGGGGGAGAGAGTCTTTCATTGCTGGTCGTCCGCCTCTATGACGCCTACAAAACGACATCACCAAAGATGTATATATTCGTCGAATTTCCCGCCATTTTCCCGTCATATCTTACCGCAATCTCAGTTCAGTATTTATCTCTCGACATACTGTACTCACTCGCTTCAACGTGCAGAGACAAAACCAACGACCATTTGACGCACAACAGCATACGGATATATTGTAGTGATGGGCGAGTCACCGAAGAAGAAATCGATTCGATTCGATTCATTACAGCGAACTCGTAGTGCTTGTTCAGTGAACTGTGAGCTTATTTCATTGATTAAGCCTTAATTTTTTCCATGGCTGCAATAATCCTGTATAATTAGAGTGAGCTTGATTTTATGTTCCATGTTATTTTGCTATTATTTGTATTTTATGTGTCACTCTTTCCGATAATCGCTCTATTCTGTAACTAAGTGTGGATTGTGTTGACTGGGACGATGGTATGTCTGCATTCTGCACCGCCGGTACAGTTTACTGTTAGCGTAAGTAATGGATTGGTGTGGCACCACCGTAAACAACTCGTATCAGTCGATATAGGTGAAATAAAGCTCTGTTAGACACCACGATTCAGGAGTCACGACCAATGTATCAAAATCCAAGCATTCACACAGACAAATATAATTTCACCATTGATGTGGAAGACCTATAAAATTATACGGGGTGCGCCAAAATCAGCGGTATCAACGCCATTTGTTTCTTCGTACTAAAGCACTGGTACGGTTTTTCAGCGGCGTTTGTCTGTCTGTCTGTTTTTCCGCACGATATCTGAAAAACCGTCAAACCGATGCAGCTAGGATCACCAAACGTGACACTGAAAATTTGAAATGTTCCACCGTGAGTCCTGGAAACATATTTATTTTGGGATAAAGCTAGCGGCGTCTAATTTTGCACGGCGGCTCATCGACGTCCAAGGCAAGGAAACTCCCATTTTGGTGAACTTTGCTCTCCCAGAAGCCCAATATCGGCCGGCGAATCGGCCAGCGCGCGGGCCACGCACATCGCTGCAATATATGGCGAGAAGTAGGATAGGCATGTGTGGATATAGGTAAGTCCCCACTGACGTATATATACTTGTTGTTTCATGTAGTTCATATAGTGTCAATAATCATTTAATGTTATGGATGCATTCCATTGTTATGAGAGGTGAAAGCGCTAGTTTTGGCCCACCGTGTAGAGACCGGATCAAACTAAACGCTGGACATTGCGGTCAAATGATGGTCAATCGTGTCCGGACGAATCCAATCCAGTGAGTGGACAGGCTCACAATGCCACAGATCCGGTCATCGTCGAGCGCGGTTATTGAGTTGCTCGCAGCCACAGAGGTGTTCGGAACGCGCACTCAAGTCCGCATGGTCACCGCACAGCGGAGCACATCGAAACATAAACCCGGAAGTACTCACAGATGATTTAAAGGAAGTTTGTAAATTGAGATATTTGAGCATTCAGTAAAGGCTGATTTCGTGGCTATCGAAAATTAGGCAGAAATTCCACGGCTTTTTCTGTGTTCCGTGTTGCATGAACTTACGTCATTACTCATTATTACTGGCCCGCCTACACATAGTGTAGGTTGGCCAGACTAGTAACGGTCGCTGGCGTCTGTCGTCGTCTGTCGTCGTTTGTAGCGCGGCGCATATGCAACGTAACTCGCCATGGGGCAGCATGCGGCGGGCCAGTCGTGTTACGTCCCGTTAGGGCAACACCTCGTTAAACACTGTTTAATGTTCCTAACTGGACGTAACCGTACTGGCCCGCCGTGCAGTGTCGGCCATCCGACTGCCCACGCGCCCGGCGGCCGGCCTCCCGCCCGCAAACTACGTTACAGACGACGACAGACGACATACGACGCCGACAGACAATGACGACAGACAACAGGCGCTAGCGAGCAAAACAACACTGGCCATTTAGGCGGGCCACTAATAATTATAATAATTAATAATAAAAATTACATTGGGCCTTGTGAGAAATGATTTTCGTCGTTGTCCATTCCGTCAATATCCGGTCCTATATTTTCATCGCCCGTGAAAAGAGTTCGGACACCGAGCCTTGCAGAGCTGTTTATACGCGAGGCGTCGAGATGATCTAGCGGTGTGATCCACGTACGTCGAATTTATGTGGTCTGCCGGATCAAAGACGATCTACGCACAACTAAGACGCTGCGTCATCAAACATGGACGCGCGTCGTGTCGGGAATTATCGGAAATCGATGAATTTTGACACGCGCCGCCGTTCCACAATCACGATATATCGACGTCTACGGCTTACTGGGCGCAGGCCACCGTAGCACACAACATCGAGCCGTGCGTGTGTGTGTGTGTGTGTGTGTTTCAGGCTTAGTTCCGTGTGGAAAACAATAAGTCTTACTCTATTCGTATAAACGTTTAATGCAAAGTCTGAATAGGGTGTGTTTAAGTTATTTTTAACATGTTTTATCTACGGCTAGTAAATATCAGTAAACTCTGCTTATTTTGCATTAGGCGCCATTCATATTAGTACTGTTAGCCTAAGTATTAACAGCAATGTACGTAATGCACGTAAACGTTTGGCCACGGCTTCGGAATCGGGGACAAAATATTGGCCGAAATCCGGAGACCGAAGTCAAGGTCAGTATATCTCGGCCTCGGCCTTGTAGCATTGTCCTCGATCTCGACGTCCTGGCCACAGCTTCAACCTTCAACCCAGAGGCCGAGGTCTAGGTGATATGATTACGTTTGACCTCCCACCCAGAACAACGTGTAAACCATGTTAGCCAATATTGCCTTGTTTTGCAACGGAAGTTAGCGCTTTATCGAGTAAAAGTAAATCTTGGATAGGCCCCCTAAATAATTTTTGGTTACTTACGCGCCCTATTTGGCCGGGATGAAAGCGAGTCGACGTATAACGAATCTATAGTTCTTAAGACTGAAGCGCATACTTTCGGAATGTAACAACTTGCGAATGTTTGCGAAAATATTTCACGGTTTGTTAACTCAAACAGTTGTCGGAAAACGTCGATAATCATACGACCTACTGTTATTGATTTGCTTTTTTTTAAATAAACCCATTTTATGGTCACGCAGAAAATTCGGAAATTGCATCTTTTCAAGTCATAGCAAGTCAAATGCGGGTCGATTTTTTGGGACAGTGTATAGTTGTGGCTTTGAGAAGAGATTTCCAGGAAACAAAAGCGCTGCATGTTCGAAGGCCAGACGCACGCACGCACGCACATTTTTGGTGTATGTGTGTGGCTTTGTGTGGCGATGGGTGCCGCCGAGCATGCAATAGCGTGGTCAATTGATTATTGATCGGGCACATTAACGACTCCCAGCGACTCAGTATCTCAATGCCGTACAGAGACCGAGCCCAGCTCATATCCATTATTCACACCATTTTTCTCTCTCGATCAGTATTAGTGATGCACGATCCACCGCTTCGCAGAATACCGCTTATCCTAATTCACGATCTTTCGCAGACGCCATGTAGCTGCATAATGGACCCTTCGCTTTATCGCTGTTTGCTAGATAGTCAGTTTTCTAACGGCGTTGAAAGTATCAACGAACGAAGTTGCTTTACGTCGAGGTCGGTTAATACTGGATGGGTGACCGGTTATCGGGCGGGCATACCACCTCCGTATTTAACCAGCCAACCAGGCCAACCCTCAGTGGGACGGGAACTGAGTACCGGTTGAAGTGCGGTGATGCTCTGCGGCTGGGAGTAAAGGCGGGATGGCTCATTCCATTCGGGGATAAACGTGTGAGTGGCAGGTAAAGCTGTGTGATCCCTCGTTAACAGCTGCCTTACCTGAGCACTTTACAGATGAGCAGCTCATAATAAATCGCTATACAGATACGGCTTACTTTACTTTTTTACTTTTACTGTTGTTTACGTACGTGTAGTCTGAAACGCTCGGTTTGCCGTGTAGAAATTCAAGATGAATGACGTGCAAAGTCTTAGCATATAAAGTAAGTGATTCTACTCTTTGACAGCGTGGTGTCGACCTATATCGTATGACGTGTATCAAATATAATTCGTTTGGCAAAAGTGCGCATTGTTATGAGTAGTTTCTAGCTAACAGCATACAAATTATCACGGTTATACCGGCATTGTGAGATATCGAGTAATCGCCAAGTATTTCCCACAAAACGCGCATCACTGATGTGCATGACTGCGATATCGAATTAGTGCTGATGTGTGGCCGTAATTTGAGTCTCGATTCGTTAGTGCTGGGTGGGTTCAATAATCTGCGATTTGCATATCGATATTCACAGAATAAACGACGTATACACATTACAAATATAAATACATACAAAAATTTCCAAAGCACCACAGGACGAAAAATATTGACTGTCGGCAATCGAATGCTTGAGTAAAAAGTTCAGTTTTAATTTTACGTTTAAAAACTACAGTGTCAGTTATTGAGTGAAGATGCGATGGTAGACTGTTCTAGGCGGCAGGACCGACGTAACAAAAGCCTCGCTCACCAAACTGTAGTTCTGGTACGAGGTTTGACATAGGTCGCTGTATCAACGATCGACGCTTGTACTAGATTGCGCGACTATAGCGACGCTGTTCGTCCGATAGCCCACTGTGGAGTTTTTTTCTCTGCAAAAGGGTGCGGCCAAAAGCAGACATGGTGTAGATAGTTTAGTATGGTATATCACAACATCCTTTAACACCAGCCGCACCAAGCATTCATGACATATGGCTGCCGACTTGCCTATATTATTTCTATAGCGGAATGCAATCTGACGCGGCAACAAATATTTTCTAGAAGGGTCCAACTGTCATTAAATTCCTAGTAATTGAGCTGAATAAATATCATCCAATTCGTGAAGATATTTTTGTTTCCAAATTGAAAACAATACGAATTTTTACATGACCTTGGCCTCTGACCTTTTGACCCGAAAACAAATGGGTTTTTTGGACTCGTCGTGGAACATTTCTATGTCAATTTTGATGATCCTAACTACAGAGGTCAAAACTTTACCCAGCAACTGCCGTCGGCATGGGTAAAAAACAAAATCTACGCAACAAGAAGGAGATGCAAAATAACAAGTCGACCTGAAATCACGATCTATTTGACACGATGATAAAAGAGGCAGCTAGGTTACCTTTCGTTGTTTGTCCGGCTGTTCTGCGTCAGTGGTTTGCGGCGCCTCGGGACCGTTAGAAGCCATCGTAGGCGTCTAGATTCAGCGTCGAGACGGAAGCATCGCAGCACGAGGCGGTTTCAGCGACTGACAGAATAACGACAGCGTGGACGATAATTAGGCGCCAGTTACCGCTGTCAAGTGACGGCACTCGTCGTCGAAAGAACGGCGAAACATTTCAGTTCACTGGCGGTGCAGGCTACAGCGACGGCCGTGTAGGCCTACGGGTACGTCCTATATTGACTGATGGCTGACCACTGCAGCACTCCGAGCAGCATCGCAGCGACAACGCTTCTGCACGGCTTTGCTCGTCGTTTCGCTGCACGCACGACCCAAATTCCTCACTTCTGCGACGTGCGACCCCTTTTAACCCATTAGCGTTATATCGAAGCGATGATCCCGGCATCGTTCAACTTGTCGCCGACACGGATGAGACATTATTTGCTACTGGACTGCAGAATAATCAACATGCACTACGTTAACATGCCTGCCTAATTCAGTTGTTGATGCTAGCCTCAACAATGTGTTATTGTTTTAGTTTGTTAATTTGTGTAAGGTGCCCCCGCAACTTTTTGTGATTGGCGTCACCTAAATCTTGACATTTGTAGTAGTTGTAGTAGTAGCCTGCCACTGTTAATGCATTTAAATCACGCTTATATAAGTTTTTGTCGCAGCAGGAAGTTAAATTCGATTTTACAGCCGACTTCACTGAAACGGGAAACTAAGTGTAATATTTTCGGTATTGTGCCGTGCTTTTAACACTGTCATTATGTTGTGTCGTTTTCCTCATGTTGTTTTTATAGGCTCGAAAAAATACTCTAAAGGGCAAAAAATAGTGAACCGCTTTGGATGAAATTTGGATCACTGTGAGCACATTATTGAGGGCTGGCTCTGGCAGATTTTGAGCGCGATCCACGCAGTAGCGACAGTTTGAGAGGCAGGCGAAATTTGGTTTTTTTGATCCGGTATAAATAACGCACGATTTCGCCGATTTATCTGCGGACAAATTTCACGAAATTTCAACACAACAACTTCAGGCCGCAATAAATACACAATGATTATAGATCACCGAAAATTTACTACCAAATGATCCCCCTGCGGGATGTCTAGTGTCCATTTTTAGGTCGACTCTTCGAAACAGTCGACCTAATAAAACCGGTCTTTAATAAATATCAGTGTGTACGTGGGGACGTCCGTCCGTCCACAAAAAGTTTCTTCGATTTTACTGAAATTTGGCATTGTAGGTAGAGGTCGATGACTGATGCATGACGGTATTCAGTATGACCCGATCAAAGGTCAAGGTCAAGGTCACGAGCCCTTGAAAGTTGGAAATCCGGCCATTTTCAACAGCTATCTCCTCGTCCATTTACAATGGGAGCTGCCAACTGACCACGGATTCTCAAACTAGGGCACAATATCTAAATTTGATCGGGCCGAATTTTTGATATTTGGCCTAGTTTTTGTGTCACTTTGAAGTAGGCACAAACGTCAGTTGCGAAGAGTCGACCGTCAGTACCCGTACGGGGCGATAGTTTTTATTACCGTTAAAATCAATTCAAAAATTATTGCCATGGTATATACGCTGCGTACAAAAAACGTACTTCTCACATTTTCGGTAACGTCCGATATTGGATAAACCACGTACGCCGCTGCAGCTGCCTGGCTTCCGACATAGAAGAAAAGCAGACTGAATTGGAAACTGAAAGTAAGTGACACGGCAGATAACGCTGGCATCACTCAGTCGCAGGCACGTGACACTATCGTCGAATGCAGGAAGGAACTAAACAGCTTCTGCGTCTATAAATAAGCATTAACCACTAATAACCACACGATTGCGTCACCTGTCGAGTACGCCTGTGGGAAATGCTCTCTTCGAGCCTACATTGCAGTGTGTCCCTAGATACACTTCAACCCGTCTAGTTTTTAATGTCGACGCTTGACCTTGAGAAGCAAAATATAGCATTTACAGTGCCGATGTGCCGTTAAGCTCCTAGTCACTCTGCCCCTGCACCCACTGGAGGCTCTGCCCCAGACCCCCTCCCCGTTATAGGCTTGCGTTTGCTATGGTTGTCGGTGGCCGTCTACCCCCAATTAGCGACTCCTTCCACCGCCTACGCCTGGACCCCGCTGGGGGTCATGACTGAGCTCTTTCTGCAATCTGCATGGTGGCTTGCTACTGCTTTTTTCTCATCTGTGTGCAAAAGACTATTGCTAATTCGTGTGACAATTAAAATATGTCTATTTGGTATTTAACTAACTATTTTTAGATATCGGTAGTATTGACGCTTTGGCAACAGGTTTTGGGCCTTCCTTTAGGCGTAAAATTGCTTGAAAACTTTCCGCCACAGGCGGACTTCGCCCGCTGACCCCTTGACCAGGGGCTCTGCCCATGGACCCCGCTGGGGGCTCCGCCCCAAACCCCCGTTATAAGACACAGAGGTTAAAAAGTAAACAAGTAATGAAGTAAATAATTAAGAAAGCATAAGGAAAGAAAAAGGTAAACAAGGAAGAAAGGGAGAAAGGAAGTTAAGTAAACAAACAAACAATTTATATAGCGCTAAAATCAATACATGAATCACGGCGCATTACTGCCCCGGAGCCCGAACGGAACTTGAATTTAGCAAGGTAGTGTAGCAACAAAGTTAAGGTGAGGTGGAAGACCCTGCAATAGTTACACAGAGTTCCGTTGTAATATGCTAGCGAAAGAATTTTGAAAATCTGTCTACATTTGCCGATGTGATGATAAAAAGTTAAGTGTATAGTTTTTTTTATCTGAGATAAGTGTATATTGCAAGCATATTAATGCAAAAAACTAAAAAAAACCTTTAAAAACTAAACTTGTATGTGCCATTGCATCATCAGTTATATGTACACTATTAACAGTCATCAATATAGACAGCAGACAATAAACAGTCATCAATGATAGCAGAATGACAGCACGCAGCTCAGCTGTGACCATACAGATAGGAAGTGTGGACATCGTCACAGACAGAGTCAACACTGGCCGGGAAAACACGAGAATGTCACGGAATTTAACCTGTGTTCTTTGTGGACGCATTACTGACTCATTATTGATGAGGTCTGAGCAATGAGTTAAGGTTATATGACGAACTCGACACAAAATAGATCATTTCAGGGATGTTTTTATAGCCAGTCTCTTTGGATGAAGCTAAACGAAATACAGCTAAAGCAAAATTTCACCAGCAAATACCAAAAGTCAAGAAAGTGTCAGTGTCACGGAAAATCTTATCAAAGAAAACTTCACGTCTGCGCTACACCAATGTTTAAGTTGACTGCAGCGGGTCGCCTTGTGGACTGTGATGATTATTAAATCATCGTGAACATTTTTGCAGAATATTTACCGATAATTACAGCGAACTGCTAACAGTGATAGTAACATACGCAACATGGGTACGAGTGTTGCACACAGCTATACAAATAAATTAGCCCCGTACGGGACTGACGGTCAACTCCTACTTACTGCCAACTTCAAAGTCATATGACACAAAAACTGGGACAAAAATCCGGCCCCGATAAGCTTTATGTATTGTGCCCGAATTTAAGAATCCGTGGTCATTTGCCAGCCCCCATTATAGTTGGGGAGGAGATAGCTTTTGAAAATGCCCGAATTTACAACTTTCAAGGTCTAGTGACCTTGACCTTGGATCGGGTCATACTGCATACTGTCATGCATCACTCATCGACCTCTACCTAGACACCAAATTTCGTTGAAATCAAAGAATGTTTTTGTAGACGGACGGACGTACGGACATTTTTCTACCCATGTTATTACGTCAACTCGAAAGAGTCGACCTAAAAATAAATAAATTACAGCGTTAAAATATAATGGCAGCCATAACAAACATAAGAACAACAAAATGAAGTACATTCTAGAACATAGTTGGTAGAATATGAGAAAAATGCAAGGAATTATGCAGTTTCTATCGCTCAAGCACATCAAACACCACCGCGACTCTGTCACTGTCACCACACCCGACCATCAGTCGTCCTGACTGTTCGTGGTAGCACAGACGCCGCGGCCCCTCATAGTTCAGCTGATGTCCATAGATGATGACGCCACGTAGCGCTAGCTGAGCGTTGAGCAGCAAAATACGACGATTGCTAGAGTCAGCTACAAATATGATTCCACGGGAGTCAACGGCAATGTGTATGAAGCCAAGAAAGAAGTCGAGGTCGAGTGATGATAGATGTGAACGGCTGAACTGACGCAGCACTTGACCTTCAGTGTTCACTTCACTGACCTGATACTGATACTGCCACTGATTCTGCTTCACTTGTGTGGTCCAGTGACTGACGACAAATGTTCCAGTTGGCGACTCCACGGCGTGACTTGGGTACATGTAGTGTAGTAGTCGAACATGCCGCAGTTCTTTGCCGGCTTCGTCCAACTGCATCAGTTGTTTGGTGAGGGGTGACGTCACTAGTAGTCTAGATGACGTCACTGACAGTGTGTGTGGTCTGAGCATGTCTGACGGTGACTTTTTCCAGCAGCACTTCATGTCTTTGCCGTCTGACGACACTCGACAGACACACTCCTCACTGTCAGCGACATAGACGCGAGACGTTTGTTCACAGGCGGCGATGTCAGTTGGGTCACTCAAGCCCTCGACGATGATGTCCGTTAGTTGTTCATGTGTTGTGGCGTTGAATCGCTCGATTGTTGAGGACGACGAACAGACTATGTAGACAACGTCATGTAACTGAGTCACACCCCGCACCACGCCACGGTCTACAACACACAACAATAACACGCTCACATTGTCACCTGTATCAATCAATCAATCAATCAGTCAATCAACATCCTCGTCAGTTTTATAAAAATTGTTCAAGCTGTTCAAGAGATATCGTGGTAACAAAACGGACGAACGGGTCAACCTAAAAGCAATGTCTTCACCGACACTGCCGGGTGATGATAGACGAAGGCATAAAACAGTCCGGCAGTTGACACGGTGTATGGAATATCGTGTGTTAGGCTCTTGTGTTCTATGATGAACTATTGATTTGATAAAGTTTTAACTGATATTTAAAAATTTTCTTTCACATGTTGCATATGCAGTACAGCGGTAGCATATCCCAAGTTCAGGCATTGTTGTTACTTTGTGAGTTATGTAGCGACATCTAGTGAATGCCATTGACTGTTGGACTGACTTAAACAAATCAGTGAGCTATGATAAGTACTTGTAATTTTCAAAGCTAGGGGTCATTGAATTATGATGAACGTCACGTGATTGTGATTTAACCAATCAACGGAGCACATCATGGTTGGTCACACGACGACATGCAGATAATTCATGCTAGCGAGACCAATATTACACGTGCATGAATAATGTGATATCATTAAACAGAAGTACAACATAAAACATACATCCAACATCCAACTCATACTGCCGCTGAGCTGAACGACGGAACTGACGACAAGACTCTACAACGAACAACACAATTATTAACAGTCAGCAGCAGTAAAGCTAGTAAATACTAGTAAACTCGGCTCATTTTCCATTGGACGCCATAAATAGAACTGTCAACTGTTAAAAATAATGAAGATAAACGTTTGGCCACGGCCTCAACATGGATGCCAAAATATTGCCCTTGATACGGAGGCTGTCAAAGCCAATATACCTTGGCACTGTAGAACCATTAAGCCTCGTCGTATTGTCCTCGGCTTCGACGTTCATCAATGTATGCACCTCATGCAGTAAAAAATACAGCTATTGTGGTGTGTTTATGTAAACAGATTATTTATCCCAGATCTAGGTTTGCTAGTGGCATATGCTACGGTCCAGTGTCTGTCTGTCTGTCCATCTGACACAAGCCAGTATTATAGCGACACATATCACCACGCAATGAATGCCGAATATTTGTTACAAAACTCTTAGCTTACTCTTTACAAAGAATTTGGTAAAAAATCCAACGGTATCATTCAACGATGGCATACGTGGGGTAGATTAGTCAGAAGTACAGTTGAGGTGGGAGAAAGTGAAAGTCATGCATCGATGCCTGCGAGCAGAGCCGGCCCCAGCATTTTTGCAATATTCGTCCAATAACTCCAAACATCTCGGAAACAGTATATACAGGGACACAGTTACTACATGTGGTAAATACAAAGTCACACATGCTTTATCAAACAGTGACACCCCAAACCACCTCTATCTGTAATTAACTCGTAAATGTTAAGCATGCCCTAACCAATAAACTGATGTAGCAAGCTACATGGAACAAAAGAGTCTCAACGTCTCACTGCTATTGCTACAATAGCCACTTATTTCATGTTACACCGTAAAAGAGTCGCATTTGCGGAGAATTGTGATATCCCCATAAAATACCACCTAGTCGCTTGAAACCAGTGAATGCAAAATGATGAAAACTGTTAGTGATTAAGAAAAGAAATAGGTTTTTGGCTGCAACCTTTTCATCTTCCAACCAAGTTGGCAGTTAAGGTGTGATAATACTGAACACAAAGTACTCACGTTCAAGCAGCTTCCTCAGCCGGTGTTTGACCCACTGACCAGTTGGCGACTGGGGCCAACCAATCAGTGTAAAGTACCAAGATGAACAGACCCAGGACAGCACACGGAACGCTCGATATTCCGCATCTTTGGACTTGCCACGGCACTGACGACGGCCTTCATCAGAGTCATGAGTCTCAAAGTCACTGACAAAGATCATCCAGAACGCTCTCATCAGCACTGTCTCCAGCATCTCCACTGGCAGATCACTCAGCGTCTACAGCAACAACATCATCTGGTAGCAAGAAGAACAAGGTATTAACATTATGTGTCAAAAAATTATATTAACTTCAGACTTCAAGACTCGATAATCAAATCAAACTGCAATTCTGTCTAACCACATCGACAACGATGTCTTTATCGACTGACTTATCGTATCGTATCATCCGCCACACTGTGCTGGCAGTCAGCCCATGTCGCAATAAATCATTGATGTGCAACTCGTCCACATCATGAACTGGTACTTGGTAAGCACACTGCTACATCACGTCCCACATACAATAACACACTTAGCGTGATCGGAGTCGGTGTGTCGGCCGTTTGTGACTACTTCCAGTCTGAACTACGAGTCAATAATCGACCACTAATGCCCCACTCGATAAATTTGTGAACTAATTTTGATGCAAATAGCC
>Ga0209780_1001252_pt1 | contig 16301 bp, 9 predicted proteins | sample WorMetexBAHAMAS2_FD_187384 | JGI IMG/M metagenome (GOLD analysis project Ga0209780, IMG submission 187384) | Marine gutless worms symbiont microbial communities from Max Planck institute for Marine Microbiology, Germany - Inanidrilus exumae... | ecosystem: Host-associated > Annelida > Digestive...
CATCTATTTTTTAGCTTTTCCATCCCTTCCCATTCTACCAGAATAGTCCCACTCTATTTCCAGGCCGGATGCAGTAGGAGGCAACTAAACCTTACTTTAGTTTTTTTGTGTTGATTTTATGTATTATGTATTTTTTTATTTAAGGATGTATGCTTGATTTTGTCTTATTTGATTTAGTTTTGTCTTGGGGTGTGATAGTTGTTTCTCCCTGTTGTAGGTGCTATCGTAATAATTCGAATGAGCCTCTCGATCTCTCTTTTTGGGTGGCTGCCGAACAAAAAGGCAGCCAGGGTTGAGGTTAATATATCGCTGGCCTTCCTTTACTGGGTATGGATAGCTCTCTGCCCCTGACCTTTCATCTCTGTTATAGCCATATTTGTGCTGAAAATGGACGTTAAACTCCAACTAACTAACTATTAACCATTACCGAATTATGCTGCTTGGTGTCAAAGGCTTGAATAATCTGCCCAGAGTTGTTGTTCAGCTGTGACCCAACAGGGAGTCAGAACCGTGATCTCTTGATCACAAGTCGACGCCCATCCTGTGTGTCACTGTGCCTCCCAGCAACAGGTAGACAGTGTGATAAATCTGCTGGTAGACGCAAGCATCTGATTGAGTACATGAGAGAAACGCGGTGCCACACATTGTAGGACTTTGATACTTGTGTGGCATGGTGATATGACAGGGCTTGGAGGTGTTGTCAGTTGATGACATGCGACTTCGCAATGAGTTAGCATTGCTTCTCAATGCTCTGGCCTGTAACAAGTCGCTGTGTGAACTGGATATCAGGTACGTCAAGAGCTTTTTGTGTTGTTATACCATTACTACTTCAGTTTTTATTTGATTGGCTAGATTGTGTTTTCATGTGGTGTTTCTGGAGCCAGTTTTTTTTACAGTTTATCTGCCGTTTCTTTTGCCAAGAGCAGCACCTAAATACTGAAAGAAAATACTCTGTAATGGTCTTATATTACTGTTATTCAAGTACTAGTAAATTACATTACATTACAGTGATAAAAAAGAAACATTAATCACTTTACATAGTCAGCAATTATAAGCGTTATCAAACAGAGGAGTATTCAGCCGGCGTCTAAAAACAGATAGCGACGTGGCGGATCTATGTCTTGAGAAAGCCACATTGAGGCGGTCGCAACAACAACAGCACGGTCGATGATTGAAGTATTTGTTAGTACTTTGGCGTTGTTTGGTGATAAAGGGAGGGTATGCACTGCAGCCCATAAAAAACTTGTGCCACATACCTCCAAATGTTTTGTTCCAGAACAAGTTCAGGTAGAAAATGACGGACAACAGCCAACGTAATGGCAGAGGAGGTGTTATATATAAGATGATGTGATGTCACAGTAATCTATGTTTATGATACGATCTCCGTGTTGTAGGGCATGATGTTGTACTGTGCGAAGTTGAACTGACGAAGATTTGTCATGTTATTTAAATAAAATAGTATCAGTAGGTTTCAGATAAGCTTAGTACTAGTGCTGGATCAATGTTTATATTTCCTTGCCTTACATCATGGCAGCCAGAACAACTGGCATTGGTAGGAATGAAGAAATTACACCACTGTCGTCCTATGTGTAGTCTGTTTATTTTGTTGTATTTAGTCAACTTTAACATTTTGATTCACAGCGGCAAGTAATCTTGTACTCGGTTAATTTTGTGTTGTAAGGTTATTGCTTTGTTGTGGTTGATGTGCCTAATTTTGATTGTCTGTGTGGTGGTACGGTGTCATGTATTTATGTCGTTGTTAATTACACTGTATGAAATGTGTGGATAGTGGTAATCATGCCGGTGACTCCGCAGCTAGAGCTCTATCAAAGTTACTGCAGTTGAATCGGAAGTTGTCCGTCGTGCATTGGGATCGTAACAACACAACACCGCAGGGTTTCTGCGACATTGCGGCTGCGATGCAGAGGTGATCTGTCGTGACACCATGTGGTACTTTTTGTACTGCATCCTTTGCACATGGATCACACGATAAATTGCATTTTGTTCCTTCCTGTGTTTGTCTGTCTCTTTGTCCATCGATACATGTCTCTGTCTCCAGTTTATACCTGTTAGTACTGATGACCCGATATGGCCACAGGGAAAACAATGGATAAGATACGATACTGCATGAAATATCGCGATACGATACCATGCTGTTCTGTATTTAACAACTGTATGTTGCTATATGTTGCTACTTGCACTGTATACAGAAGCAGGCTTATGGTCGACAGTCTAAAATTAGTGTAGCGTTCTGAGTTTTTACTAACCTCTTCGCATGTGTTCGAACGCCATCAACGGCCTACGAACGCCGTTGACGAACTCGGTTGCGTTCGAACGCGGGGAACGGGACGCAATAGATTGTCCGATAGGCCCCAAATTTGACATGGTTATGCATATTGACCATGAGAACCATAACGGTAGTTAAAATTTGACACGGTTGAAAATCCAATATGGCGGACAGCCGCCATCTTGAAAAATCGAAAAATGGCTATAGCTCTCCACCCCTGACCTTTCTTTAGCCATATTTGTGCTGAAAAGGAACGTTAAACTCCAACTAACTAACTCCTCTTGCAATTTTTTCATTATGACTGCATTACAGGAATCATACGATGACAGCGTTGATTACACCGGTCTCTGATGTTGCTGCGGCACTGCGTATCAACCACGAAAAAACTGAGGCAGCCGTTCTTCAGGTAAAATATTGTTCCTACAGTAGATTTGATGGAGAACGGAGAACTGGCATAAGGGGAGCATTACCGTTTTGATCACTAGCCCAGCAGTGAGTCGTGAAGGGACGAGGTTGTTGATTGATTTATTTCAGTTGACATCACTGCTTAGAGTAATCTTCAGTGTTTTGACATTGAACTTTTGGATTAATTGGTATAGGCTTTTGGAAGATGGATCCATCTTCCAAAAGCCTGTACCAATTAATCCCAAAGTTCTCTTCTATAACAAGTGGCGGAAGAAACCAACGGGAGTGAGAGTGCGTTGATTCTGAATGGCACCATCAGCACAAAGCTGGCTATTTGATGCCATAAAACCAATGGGAACTGGTTAATTCATGTACTTCTGGAAACGGGTGTAAATATGGAGGCTGGGAAATAGTTCTTTATGCTGTAGTTGCACGCCTGTCAGATGGATGTTGGAATGCAGCTTGCTGGTAAAAACGCTTGCTGTTGAAACCCTACAAGCGGTAAAGAGCTGATCGAGATGAACTTGGAAATGGTTGTTGAAATGGCCGTATGTTTGTGTGCTTGAATCGGCTGTTTAGCCCGCACAGCATCGTGATGCCGAAGGGCTTATATTTTACAGCTGTAGTTTTTTTTTTTCGACGCCTAATCTCTGAGGTCACTGAACGGATTTCGACCAAACTTGGAGACATATTCACTTATGACTGCTGTTTGAAAAATTTGGTTTGAACTCCCCCGGGCATTTGCCCCCACAGACTTGGGGCAAAAAATGCTTTTTTGGACCGACTTTGAACTTTGACCGAACATATCTCTGCAACAGAACATGATATCAACAATCGAAAAGAAACTTGTCAATATACAGGGACTGTCTATATGCTTCCCAAATTTGATGAACTTTGCTGTAGAAACGGCTCAGAACAGTTATCAAGTTTTTGCCCACCCCCTAAGTATTCACATTTTGGGAGACACTGCCAGCCTTACTGCATCAACGTTATATAACAGACAGCAGGAAAACTTTGGCTTATGGTATGTAGTGGCATGAGCTTACAGTCTAGAACAACAGAATGCCGGGCGAGCTCACGCTGGGCTTTGCCATGCATCTAGTTACTTATTGAGTTTAAATACCAAGGCATTGTATGTTTGGCTGTGACATCTTTTCTTGATACTAAATTATTAATAGAATTTTTGAATTCATTGTAAGAATGCTATGCAACAGCAACGTTTATTCTGTCAAACGTATATACACTGTAGATTGAAGCTGCTCTTCGCAGAAACAACATGCCACAGAAACTACCAGTTGACAGCAGTTTCAGAATGCAGCACAGTCTGTTTCTCTCTTCATCACAACAGGTTCCTTTTCAACACATGTATTTTATCCACACATGCCGATAGGCAAGGTGTGGATATATCGTTTATTGTTCGTTTTGTGTGTGTTTTTTGTTTGTACAGTTACGGATTTCTCTGGCGAGGATAAAGCTAGCGGTGTCAAATTTTGCACGGAGGTTCATCGGCGTCCTGGGCGGGAAATCTCCCATTTTGGGGAACTATGCTCCCCCAGAAGCCCAAAATTTGACACATCGGCACGTGGCAAATGGACGTAGGATCGACATGTGTGAATAACCGTCAGTCCCCTACACTGACGATATTTGTTAGGTTTTTAGGCTGCATTGTTGCATAGCATAGATATGGCCTATTGCACCAGTTGGCGCATGTAGCATGGTCTGTATGTCTGTCTGTCTGTTATCACACTGATGTGCTGTGCAAAAACGGCTGAACCGATCGAGATGCCATGGAGGCTGACTCATGTGGGCCCAACGAACCATGTATTAGATGGGGTCGAGATTCCCCCATGGGAAGGGGTAATTTTTGGGGTTGTCTGGCTCATTGAAAAGAACTGTAAGCCTCTGAGCAAAAGGGATCATTCCATTATCACTAACGGCATTTATGAAAGGGATCATTCAATCCTCAGTAATGGCACAATGTGCAGTGCGGCCTTTTCATCAAAATTCTTGAACCACGTGTTGGCAGTTATTATTACTGGCCCGCCTAGATATAGTGCAGGGGGCCAGTATTTTATTTGCTCGCTGGCGTCTGTCATCATCTGTCGTCGTCATCTGTAACACTCCACTCTGCAGCGTAACTCACCAGGGGGCAGCACCCGATGGCAGGCCGGTAGTTTTACATCCCGTTAGGGCAACAAGTTGTTTATTATATATTTTTGGTCTTATTGTGAGCTAAATTGAGTAAGTGATACCAATTTGACTCATTCTTATTTCATTTGTATTACATTTGACAAGTTGCATGGTCTTGGTTATGCTGTGTGTTGTAGCTGCTTGAAAGACGAGCTCGAGACCTGGAGTTAATGATCGGCAAGCTCTTGAAGGACTGTTTGTTGTCCGAGGAAGTCCAAGAGGAAATTAGTCGAGGCCTTGGGCTTGTCAAAGATACTGCTGCTGCACGAGAGGTTTGAACGTCATTGACGACCTGTTGTGTAAATGATTGTTCAAATCATCATGTATTACTTGATTACTGATTAAAATGTGGGTTTTTCTCGCTGATTACTTACTGTGTTCCGATGTCAGATGTTAATGTTGCGACATCCTTTTCTAAGCTTTCTCAAAGAGTCAAAGTTTGTGGATGAAGAAAGTGAATAATTGACATAGTTGGCATCAGAAAAGTCAGAAGGACACCAAAGTTTTGCACTAGTTACCCTTCACAATATGGCAAGCAGATTTGACAATTACTAAAAACTGCTGATATTGCTAGTTCCAGTCTGCAATATCAGCAGTTCTGTTACAATGACATACATTTGCTGGTATCACTGATTCAAATTGTTGATGTCAGCAGTTGTGAATAAATGTTAATAAGTCTGATTGTTATGATCATAATCTTATCGACTGTGTACAGCTACGATCATATTTTGTGCATGACGTTGACTTTATTGATTTTATTGATTTATTAATCAATTTTATAACTACATTTATCAATTTTGTGACATCAGTTTTAAAGGAAACAAAGGATATGATCCTCTCCAGCTGCACTGTGCCACCGCCATATTGCTGCTACAAAACTATACAGCTTGATAACGAGCATTACATATGTATGTTAGTGTGTGAACAGTCATTGCTTTTTCCAGAAGTAATTGCTGTCAGCCGAATAATGTGTAAATCTTCTAATTATGGCCGCCGAAGGCAGGGCCATTGTAGTTTACCGTTGTAATTTATTTTTTTTATATTTTGTCAGCATAGATGAAAGACCAGCCATGGGATCTCAACCTAACTTGGCCAGTAGGTCGGAAGTGGTGTCGATTTACAAATGCCCTCCAAGAATTTTGGGGACCTCCCCAAATTTGGGGCACAAAAGCATCAAATTTTTGACCACTTCTTTCGAACTTCTGCACTCGACACCACATACCTCCGGAATGAAACGTCGCATCAACAATCCTTGTGTCAATCTACAATGTGCCCCCTAAAAGTTGACCTACTTCCGTGACCTTTGACCCAGAAACGGCTGAAATCCGATGGCTCAGTGTGACCCACCCAATCGGCGTCCATTGCATTGCAACCGTCAGAGTTGTGACGCGTCTAGTTGATGTTTGTATTTCGCTGACAGCTGATGACAGACTTCTGTCGACTTGCGTCGTCTGTCGATAAAGACGAGAGTGTCTTGCACAGACAACTACAAACCGTTGCTGCCGATTTGCAGGAAGTAACCAACTCACAGCTGCAGGTGTGAATGACATTGCACTGTTGTGTCACCGTGTGACTGGGAGGTCGCCCATTGAATTTTAAGAGAGAAAATTTTGACCACTGCCCACAGAGCATCTGAGGACTTCGTATTTTGTGTCATACATATGCGCATTTTATTAATAGTAAAGTGCGCATTTGTATGGCACAAAATACAAAGTCCTCAGATGCTCTGAGCTAAGAATGTGCGAAGCCCCAGTCAGATTACAAAGCATTGGCTACAGTTTAGATTCGTTTGTTGAGAATGGTACTTAGCATAAATGCACGAAATATGACATTTTGTGATTTCATATGTATTACACTTTCCAATACGGACGGCATAGTCTAGGTAACGGCACCTTTTTATGGTTTGGTATACGATTCAGCAGAGTCAAGAGTCCACTTTCATGGCAGCAATGCACACTGAACAGCTGTTCTGTATTCACGCTGTTCACTGTTTTGCAAACAGACGGTTATCTGATATTACGACGAGAGTGTGGGGAGGAGAGCGTGCTGGCAGACAGTAAACTGGGTTACTGATGCTGGACCCATCTTGGCTGCTCGCCCACGCATCAGCGTGCTAACTATGTGAGCCTGCATACCGTCATAAAATGGAAACCGGTTACTAGCCGGTTGTATGCAAACGGAAACCGATTTTGATTTTAAACCGTTTTTAACATCCTTGTATTAATTACTGCCAAAGACTTGCAGCATTGCACGGACACTTTATTACAACTGAGTTTTTTTCCCATTGACTTGATGCATGTTAGTTTTATTGGGATTCACTAGATGGCGCTTTTGCATATGTTTTAACTCGCTGAGTATTTTACGTTTCTTTGATTTTCCATGTATGTTGCCTTTAGTAGAGAAAGTACTGAGTGCGAACAAGGATATATTCTGTTGTTACTTTGAACACATGTATTGCTTTCTTGTAGTCGCTGATGTCAGAGATGTTACAACAAGCAGAGTTCAAATGTCCCACTGCGTTTAGTCCCAAGGTTTGTTCTTAACTTGTGCAGCTGATTTGAGCTACTTGTTCTGCTCGTTACACTGTGCTGGTTACTTTTAGGTCGACTTTACTGAGTCGACCTAATAAAATGGGTCTCAAATGTCTGTCCGTCCTTGTACGTACGTCCGTCTGTCCACAAAAAGTTTCTTCGATTTCAATGAAATTTGGCGTGTAGGTAGAGGTCGATGAGTGATGCACGACGGTATGCAGTATGACCCGATTCAAGGTCATGGTCATGGTCACAGGCCCTTCAAAGTTGGAAATCCTTCCATTTTGAAACGCTGTTTCCTCTGCCATTTACAATGGGAGCTGGCAACAGACCACTAATTCTTTAATTGCGGCACAATATCTAAATTTGATCCGGCCGGATTTTATAAAATTTTTCCTAGTTTTGTGTCACGTGACTTGGAACTTGGCAGAAACATCAGTTGCGAAGAGTCGACCGTCAGTCCTATATGGGGCTAATTTTTTTCATTCATGGGAGTCCAGCGTGGAAGCGGCAGCACAACTTCAGGAGACATTTAGTGGATGAGCAATGTATGAAGTCAGTGGGTCATTTTGCCTGGTTGGTGTTTTGAGTTTTATTCAGTGCTTTATTGATGTTTATGGGTGACAAGGGGCATTTGATTAATATAAACTGCCCCAATTTATGCAGTTGTACCAAGTTTGTTTTTGTTTTGGGGGGTATGGAGCAACCATGGAATAAAAGGTTGATTTAAAAATTGAGTGTGTTTGACTGATATGTAAACAGCTGTTGAATGTTAACTTGTCAGTTTGGCATATTGCGCTCATCATTAACATCACTGTATGTCAAGCCAGATCTTTACTGAGATAGATGACCACTGATGGGTGGGTAAGGGGTATGCAAGCGAGTGTTTATATCGATGTTGGTGGGCGGCTGTGATGTCAGATACAGGATGAGGTGATGAACAGTGTCGGCACAACGGTCGACGTTTCACAGTTGACATCATCTAGTCTGAGCTGCAGCATTCTCAATGCGGTCGGTGTCGTCAGCTTCAACGTGGCTAGCATGCTGTGTGAGAGGATCACGGAGGAGCTGCTCAACGGGCTTACTTCCTGCCTTCAGTCTCTCGTCAGTTTCACTCGTTTGACTGTCTTGGTCTCGAGACATCTTCACACCGTGTTCTCAGTGTCTTGATCCACTGCCACTGTGTTTGGTCTTGTTTTCATTTTAGATGAGTTTCGGCTGAATTGTTGGAGTAAAAAAGTAAAGACTTCCCACACTCTTTGCCGAGCATTGGGCCCGGAGCTGATCCCGTTAATTTTGTGTTATCTATATTGCTTAGTTAAGATTTATAGTGGTGTTTTGTTGTATTCGGTTTATTTTTGTCAGTTTTATCAAAATTGTTCAAGCTATTCATGAGATATCAAGAAAACAATATCTGACCAGATGAACGAATGAGTGAGACAGTGGACAGCTCGAATACATAATGCTTTTACTGGCACCTTTGGGTGATGAAGCCATAAAAAGACAAAACTATTGGTAGTTGTTTCTTTCATGTCCATCTTAAGATGTACAGCCAAGGGCTCCATTTGTCATGGAAGGGCGTCTGTTGCATATGATGTGGTTGTATTTATGTCTTCACCATGTGACAACGTTGGTCAAGGAGTTGTATTTTGGGCTGTCCAGTTTGTTCATTTATCCGGACAGATATCGTTAGATGATATCTCATGAACGCCTGGAATAATCTGGATAAAACTGAATATTCACAAGCCCCTACTGATGATCTGGTTAGCTGCTGGAGGTCCAAGGTCAAGGTCGCGGCAGGCCATCGTGGTACTGAATGCATCCATATCGATGCAGGGATGTCAGAATATATCTAGCTTGCCTATAATGTTACAGCAACTGGTCGTGAAAAAAGAACAGAAAGATGAAAGATGCTGCTGATGTTGGTGGATCCTGGTTTACCAGCAGGACCCTGCTGGACCGAGAAGAACACAGCTCGGTTATATGACATACAAGTACAAAATACAACCAGCATCATCAACTTAGCCGAGAATTGAACATTCAGGCCGAGAAATTGATTATTAGAGCCAAGGACTTGATGTGGGTCCCTCAGAACAACAACGCTGAATAATTTAGCAAGTGCTAGAAAAGCAGTTTACCATTTGCAATAGTGCATGAACAGATTAGTGGCTTTTTGCCTACAACAGTGGTCATTATGTTGCTATTAAATGTATGTCTTGTTGATGGCTGCTGTAGACTCAGTCATCGTCAGTGAAGCCTGGATCAGTGGCAACTCCACAACGTGTATCTTCAGTGTCTGAAGAATCGTCTGACTTAACTGCAGTATGTACAGTGTTTGCTTCCGAGTTTTTTAGTCGCTTTGTTGATTCATCTTTCCGTAGTGAACTTTAGGCGTAGATTAGCAGGTTAGAAGTCACACATTGTAGACTTCAGTGACGGTGTATAAACTGAAGTTTTACTTTGCATTTGTGGTGGTTTCCATTGAGTACTTTTACACTGTTGGTTGGGTGACAGGAAGGAATTCCGGCCTGTAAAAAACCTGACGTTCCTTTTCATAACAAGCTAAAGAACAAGATGAGGGTGGCGGTGGGCTGTCAACAATGTCGACAAGACCTAGATAATGGCGAGTGACGGCATAGTGTGTCGCATACTCATTCAGAATGAGCAACTGGAGCAGGTGGATACGTTCCCATACCTCGTGTACCTGATTACAGAAGATGGTGAGTGTACGACGGAATTACGTATCAGGTTAAACAGGGGACAGACGAATTGCCCAACTTAACTGCAGTGTGTACATTAAGTTGTGGTGCCGACTTTGTGTTTGTGACATAATGTGGTGTTATTTTAGGATTCTTTACGACGATTAGTGTGTGTGCGCAGAATTCGTCCAAGGTCAACAGTCGGTTAGCAGTCATATTAGTCTTTCTTACATACGTATCTAAGACTTGTTTAATGTTTTGTTCTGTCACATACTAGACATTGCTGTGTAAAATTTGACCTTATTGCAATCTGCAATCCTTCCATGTATAATAGCGCATACACAGCAGGTGATATAGCTTTCTTCACAGTGACCGGTCGTCTGAAGTTGTAGGCTGTTGAGAAGAATTGGACATCAGTGCTGCGTCGCTTTATGCAGCAAAAAAATCAATAATGTTCACATTGGGACTGCGACAGCTGCATGCAGTGCTCCAGACTAGTGGACGTCACGTTGCATTCCCTCCCTCCCCCATGATAAAGCTGCCCCTCATGCAATGTGACGTTTTGTCAAAATTCTTTCACAACTTGTTATTATTATTATAAATAAAGCCGGTCTCAAATGTTCGTCCGTCCGTCCGTCCGCCCATCCACAAAAAGTTTCTTATATTTCAGTGAAATTTGGCACGTAGGTAGAGGTCGATGAGTATCTCCGGCGCCATTTACAGTGGGAGCTAGCAACTGACGACGGCTACTTAAACTAGGGCACGATATCTAAATTTGATCGGGCCTGATTTTAGATATTCGGCCTAGTTTTTGTGTCACGTGACTTTGAAGTTGGCAGAAACATCAGTTCTGAAGAGTCGACCGTCAGTCCTGTACGGGGATAATTTTATTTTTTGCTGTCCTTTCTGTGTAAGCGCCTCATTTACTATCCGTAAAGTGACTTCAGGTGTTCATATTCTGTTCTGTCTATGATCTCGTGTCATGTGTCATCTCTTCATGTGATCCTTAGTGTCTTGTGATGACGTCGGTGATATGCAGCCGCCAGTTACTGTCAGTTCATATGTCGTCATTCTCCATGTTTCACAGCTGTAGCATATTGTGAATAACACAAATACATCATAGAGCTGTATGTGATTCGAATGTCAATTAATTCATTTTTCAAAAATTATCGCTCTTATTGTCTTTTCTTTTTTTGGTGTTAATTATTAAACCAATAGTTTTCTGCTTCATTTCCTGTGCATTTTTGGAATTTAGAAATTAGACACAGCTTCGAAATTTGTTTTTTTTTGGCCATTTTACTTAGTGTCATTTAAAGAAAAGGCTTTCCATACTCGTTATTGAGCGTTGGGCCTGGAGCTGATCTTGGTGTACAGGCAGTCAGCCCGCAGGTGACTATAAGTCATCTACCCAGCGGTAGGCTACTATTACTTTCTGCCAAGCCTGCAGTTACTTTCCAAGCCGCAGAGCATTACTGCTCCTTGGCCAGTACTATGTTATACTGCTTGATGACAGAGGCACATAGGTGTGAACAACTTGTTCAAGGCTGTTACGCAGCTTTGCCCGATGTAGAAATTGAACCCACGACCTGTTGATCACAAGTCCAACGCTCTACCCGACCGGTGAGCCACCACGCCACCAACCAGTGTTAAGTATAAAAACTAAATAATGTGTGTATCTGTATTGTGCTTAGAGTTTACAGTGTGCGAGGGTCTGACATTGGCATCTGAGATGAAGGACAGCATTACCACTGATACATTGCCGGCGACTGACACTGATCTACCTACTACGGTGGAGTCTGCTTATAGGAAGAGCAGCTTGCCAGAGAGCACACAGAAGCCAAGTAAACCTCCAGTCCCGGTGTTCAGGAAGAGGACCAGTGCTGGTAACTGTCTAGCTGCTGATGTTACGGCAGCAGTACGGCATCATTCTGCCGATAGCAGAATAATGGACGTGATCGACTCAGGACAGTATGATTCCAAGTCTGCGCCGTTAGATGACACATTACCAGTCAAGTCAAATGGACTGACGGTTGACACCACGACTGTCAGCAAAGACGTGTCGGCGGAACCACAGAATGTGTCGCCAGCATCGTGTCGACAGCAGCCGACACAGACACCGTCGCTGCTGTCAGCTGTTCTTGCCACATCAGCAGCATCCATAGCTATGATTACCATCCAAGGTCCTTCGTCCGCACCGAGCTCCACCGCCAAACAGAAAAATGGTGATTTTCGTTTTTCTTTCTTGTAGTAGCATTACAGTTGCATTGCTGAGAATTTTCAGTAGTCATAGAATTGCCCTGTAGGGGCTCCGGGTTGTAATGCGCCCTGATTTATATGTAGATTCCTGCACTGTATAAATCGTTTACTTAATTACTTAATTATTTATTTCTTTCAGAATGGATATGTTCCATTTGCAGGTCGGAGATGCTAAGTGACCAAACGTGGTGTTTTAAGTGTTTTTGTGTTTAGGTATGAGTTCACTGAGTGCCTTCTGGATGGTGTAATTGTGTGTGCTGATAGATACATCAGCGCCAGCATTTCCACTCGTCGATCCAGACATGCCTAAACTGACACATCTCTCCAAGGCTCGACCAAAGAATCTAAAGCAACACGCTGCCAAGCGCTTAGCTGTCGTCTCCGAATCTTTGCTGATAGAAGATGCTGCGGGCCATGATGACGGTCTAGACTTGTTCTTCAGCAGTGGCAAACAAAACGCAGGATCTGTGAAACGGAAGAAGCCTGTTGCCAGCCCGCGCAGGTTTCCATTCATTATTGTGTGATGCATGTTGTGATGCGTAATTGCACATTCATAGAATACTTATTGATTACTAAACTGTTACCCAGAACTTACAGTGTGTGGTGCCCCCTCCTTCTCCTCCTATAGACAGCATCTGACCTCTGGTGCTTGTCTGGAGGATAAGAGGGAAGATAATCGGGCCCGATTTACGAAAAACATTTAGGAAAAAGCCTACGTTTAGCATAAGTTTTGTCCTAAGTTTATCGTAAGTTATAAAGTTAAGATTTTCATAATTTTTTACACGTAATTTACTAAAGCAGACTTACTAAGTTCTTTCTATTATATGCAGACCATTCTGTGAAGAAATGCTAAGTTATGTTTCGGAAATTGCATTTTCTTATTAAGTTTGTCTTAAGTTTTGCTTAAGTTCATCCTAAGTTTCTTTGTTGTGTACTGACTTCACCTTTTAGGCCGACTCCTCTGGGTTGACCTAATAAAGTGGGTTGCAAATGTTGTCCGTCCGTCCACAAAAACATTCTTCGATTTCAATGAAATTTGGTATGTAGGTAGAGGTCGATGAGTGACGCATGACGGTATGCAGTATGAACCGATCCAAGGTCAAGGTCACGTGCCCTTGAAAGTCGGAAAATCGGCCATTTTCAAAGCCTATCCCCCTTTATAATGAGGGCTGGCAAATGACCACGGATTCTCAACTTAGGGCACAATACCTAAAGCTTATCAAGGCCGGATTTCGGATTTTTGTCCTAGTTTTTGTGTCCCGTGACTTTGAAGTTGGCAGTAAGTAGGAGTCGACCGCCAGTCCCTTACGGGGCTAATTTATATCATTTTGTCTTGTCTTTATTGACTATTTAACGATTGCTGTTTATGCATTTCTTGCAGGAGAGCAGTTGAAGTTGCCGGTGTTGGAACAAATGGAAAAGAACATGACAATGATAACACTGCCGATACTCCTCAGTTATTGCAGGAGGGACCTTCAAAATCAGGTTCCACACTTGTCGTGTATATTTATCATGTGCATGTGTATATTTAGTGCTTTGACAGTGGTGCTTGGCTGACAGGGACGGTGTCCGGCCTACAGAAACTTGCTTCAGTGATCCCCAACATTATCTTTTTGGTAACTTCTGTCCGCCCTGGAGTAATTGGAGGCGACCAAACCTGGCTTTAGTTTTTTTTATGTTATAGTATATTTTGTTATCGATGCATGTTTGTTTTGTTGTATTTGTTTCAGTTTTTTAGTACTAAGCCAAGAGATTGGCTGTGAAGAACGTCTCAGAACTGACCTATTTTGTGTCGAGTGGGACATAAAACCTTAACTCAATCAATCAGTTGTGCTGGTCCATTGTAACTTAGCTATGCATGGCGAATATGCTCAGCACACGCGGAGGACGATTGCACTCACCACAGTGAGAAATAACAAGATGGTGATGGTGACTTTTGCCAAATGACGTTGAACACTTGTTTAAGTTGGGACTGTATTGCAATTTCTTTATCATGTTATGAGTATCAGTTAGGTGTATTTGCCTGTTGTTTATTGCGTTGACGTATTAAGGTTAATTTTCTAGGAGACCATGGCTGTCGCATACCAAACTAGAAGGGCGTTCACTAGAGCGCATACCTACCCCACCGACCGTGACCTTTGACCTTGACCTTCCAAAATTTAATCACCTCGTCCCCTGTGGCCAAGGGTATGACTGACCAATTTTGGTGACAGTCGGTCTTGAATTGGCACCAGGAAGTTGTTCACAGACATGTATATCTACCTACATACCGACTTGGGCCAAAACATAACCTCCCATAACCTTCGGTGTGGGAGGTAACAGTGGCCGTTAAGGTGGTGCCATACCTTATGAGAAACAGCGGTATTCTGAGTGGAACACTACACAGGAACGTTTGGAATGGAGACTTCATTTAGAGCAAAGTTACCAACTTGTCTGTGATGTGATGAATAGTTTCGTCGGCCGCTATGAAAAGTCGACCTCCGCCGCCGGCGCCAAAGCCAAGGAAGCTGACAGCGGCTACAACTGCGAGCTCCGACTCAGCAACCACAAGTACTGCCAAGACCAAACCAGCTTCACCTTCAGTCTCAATATCAGCTAATGTGTCTCCTGCTAGATTTGGTTCGTTTAGTTTCTATTCATTTCCTAACTTTATAATTTACTGTTTAGGCCACATCACAGTAATAACTAGATACAGCCGGCCATAGGAACCATCTAGTAGATAGGGGTTAAGATCCCTCTGTCAAAGGGCAATTTGAGGTTTTCCAGCCCATTGATATGCATTGGGAGTCTCTGCTGTCGTGTACGCAGCAAAAGGGATCATTCAGTTGTGAATAATGACATGTAACAAAAGGAATAATTCAACACTCAGTAACGGCATGACATGCGATGCGGCCTTCTGTCAAAATTCTTTGACCGCTTGTTATTTTTTTCTATGCAGTTTCGTAGCTATTTTGATGTCACATACTGCTTTTGTTGATGATTTGAATGTATTCAGTGCCATTTTAGTTATTGCAGTTGCTCATGATAGTTTGTTAAATGTTTACAGGCCAGTCAGCATCGAACAGAGGCTCAGCGGGTGAGCACTTGCAGTTTCTAGTAGTGCTGTAACGATTTTTAATATCGAGATCAAAATCACAATTTTTGCTAATAATCTGAACGGAATTGAAATCGCGATTTTGTTTCCTTCTTGTACCGACGACAGTGAAGCCCGGCGTCTAGCTGACAGTCAACAGACTGATATGCGACCACGCTACAGTCTTAAGGCGAGGCAATGGACGATCGTTAGCAATGATTAGGGGGCAGGCGACAGCTCAGTACCGTCAGGCGGTGGCGTGGGATTGCACGCGTGTTCGAGGCGGGCTCCTGTTGCTAGAATGGACGGTAATTAGCGAATGATCGTCGACATTCTTGCCTGAAGACTTCAGCATGGCCCCTGATACGGTAATCAGATATATGATCATTGTAGGGATGTTAACAAGTCTTGTGACGACTTGAGACTCAAATTGCTTTTTTTCCGGGAGATGAATTTCTCAAATTCCGACAATCGAGAGTGGTTAAAAATAACACCCGTCGCTCGTGGTTATCAATCGCATACCGGCAGCAGAGCGTAACGAGTTTAACGTGGTAGTCCATTTCACATGATGGTACTGGCCCAGCTGTGCATTACTTCTTACAAAGGGAGACCCCCTAACAGCAGTACAAGCCGTGTCTCGATTTCAACGACGATTCGCAGTGATCTACACTGGTTACCAGTTCACAAACGAAGCGTCTACGTGCTTGTGTTCAAATGTCAACACGAGCAGGCTCCAACGTACCTGTCGTCACTTTGTTCGCCGCTCTCGGCTGTCACAACCCGTCGTCAGCTGCGGGCAGCAACCCAAGGCGACCGCGATTACCCGCGAACAAGAACTGTCACATACAGCTCACGGGCAT
>Ga0209780_1001253_pt1 | contig 16300 bp, 16 predicted proteins | sample WorMetexBAHAMAS2_FD_187384 | JGI IMG/M metagenome (GOLD analysis project Ga0209780, IMG submission 187384) | Marine gutless worms symbiont microbial communities from Max Planck institute for Marine Microbiology, Germany - Inanidrilus exumae... | ecosystem: Host-associated > Annelida > Digestive...
GGATAGAGCGAAATGCTTAATGCTTCAAGAACGATGTTAATTACTGGAGAGCCGTGTGCGATGAAAGTCGCAAGCACGGTTCGGGGGAGGGATGTTGGAAAAGTAGTACGAATTTAGGTCGTATAAACTCGCTGGCATCCTATCCTACTCCGCCATTTCCAAAAGCGTATCTATTTAATTTAGATGCGCTTTTTTTTTATCATTTTTAATCGCCAAAAAAAAAGGAAAAAAAATCATGCTACAAAGCATCCGTGACGGCGCCAAAGGTTGGCTTGCTTGGGTTATCGTTATCATCATCTGCGTTCCCTTTGCATTTTGGGGAATAAATGAATACTTTAACCCAGCCCCCAAACGAGTAATCGCAGAAGTAAATGGCGTTGAATTGTCAGAATACGACTTTCAACAACAAGTAAGCCAACGAAAACGGCAACTTTATGCCATGTTTAAAGATCAAAATATCGACTTGTCATTTATGGACAAGCAAATCAGGGAAAGCACGCTGAAGCAAATGATAGAAGAAGAAGTGTTGGTGCAACTTGCCATCGATGCAGGTATGCAAATCGGGGATTCTTTGTTAGCCAGTCGTATCCATGATATTCCCGCATTTCAAGAAGAGGGCGTTTTTTCCCAAAAACAGTATGAACAAGTTTTAGGCTACCAAGGCATGTCCCCAACCCGTTTTGAGTGGCTGATTCGTAGAGAACTGTTAACTGGTCAAATCCGTGAAGGTGTGTTACGTTCTGCCTTGTTGACTGATTATGATGAACAACAACAGGTTCGCCTTGAAAAACAACAACGCTTGGTCAGTTATTTGATCATCCCCGCCAGTCGCTTTAAGGATTCAATAACTGTTACGGATGCTGATATTGAAACTTATTATAAGGATCATGCCAAACAATACATGACTCCCGAAAAGGTCAGTATTGAATATGTGGAATTGTCAGGAAAGGATTTGGTCACTACACGAAGCGTAGATGAGGAGGCATTAAAACAATCTTATCAAGAGCGCAAAGCTTCTTTTACAACTCCGGGGCAATGGAAGGCGCGGCATATTTTGATTAAGGTGGATGAACCGGAGGCGGCGGAGAAAAAAGTGCAAGAAGTTTTGGCGAAAATCAAAGCTGGCGAGTCTTTTGAAGAATTAGCCAAGCAATTTTCTGATGATATTGGCAGCCAGAAACAGGGTGGAGATTTGGGCTGGTTTGGAGAAGGTAGGATGGTCAAACCGTTTGAGGATGCTGTCAAAGCGCTGAAGGTGGGTGAGGTGAGTCAGCCTGTCAAAAGTAAGTTTGGTTTTCATATCATAAGGTTGGATGATAGTAAGCCCGAAGTAGTCCGTCCTTTTTCCGAAGTGCGTACTGAGTTGGAGCAGGAAATTCAAAAGGAGTATGCGGATTCGGAGTTTTATGGGCAAGTTGATGAGTTTGCTAATCTTGCTTATGAGCATCCTGATAGTTTGGAGGTGTTGACAGAAAGTTTGAATTTGGAGAGTAAGAGCACCGGGTTGTTTGATCGCAGCGGGGGTGGTGGTGGTGGTATTCTTTCAAATCGTAAAGTTATTGAGGCTGCTTTCAGCGATGTGGTTCTCAAGGAGGGTTATAATAGTGATCCTATTGAAATTGGTGAATTGCGTGTTGTTGTGTTGCGGGTAAAGGATCATGTGTCTGCTGTCGCTAAGCCTTTAGCGGAGGTAAGAGAGGCTGTTGTTTCTGCCATCATGGGGGAGAGAACGCGGGAGAAGGCGAAGAGTTTGGGTGAGAGTTTGGTTGTGAGAATCGGGGAGGGTGGTGATCCTAATGTGCCTATTAAAGAATATGATTTGAGTTGGTCGGCAGCACAGTGGGTTAAGCGGGAAGATAGTGCGTTTGGGCAGGCGGTTGTGGTGGGTGAGGCTTTTAAGATGGGGCATCCTGCCGAAAATAGGGCTCTTTATCAGGGTGTTGGGTTGGATAGTGGTGATTATGCTTTGGTGGCGGTGTTGGGTGTTAGAACAGTGGATGAGGAGAGCGAAAGTGCTGATGAACTAGACGAGGATGGCAGCAAACAGCAGGCGGTTGGTGAAAGTGAGTTTGGTCAGTTGGTGTCGGGGTTAAAGGCTGGAGTTGAGATTAAAGATTATTCGGATGGATTGTCTGAGGGTTAGTTGTTTGTGTTGGTGGTTGGGGGGTTTTTGTGTTTTGGGGTTGGGGGTTTTGATAACCGCAAAACCGTCGGTTGGACGGGCGAGATTGTGAACAATGGCGCAAAAATGATTAAGTCCAAGTCTACGGGCTTGGACATGGATCGGGATTTAAACGGTCCGTGGTATTTTGCTTAAAATCGGTTAGGTGTACGCTGGTTGCGTCCTGATTTTTATTTAGGATTTTGTTGGGAGGTTCTTGCTTATGAAACATCCTATTATAGAAACAAAAACAGGCGAATATATCCCTGTTTCCCAAGTCGTCAATCAAGCGCCCCCCTCACGCCCAAAACGAGGTTGTTTGGGACGACTATTCTCCTCCTTTATTTGGATGTTCGTCTTTTTCATGCTCGTGTTTTTGGGCTTGACGTTTGGGCGGCAATGGTATGACAGCATCTTAGCACAGCTAGACTATAATAAAACGGTACATTCTGATGGCTCGGTGGTGAAAACTGGCATACACAGCCAAGTTCGCCCAACTGTCACCTTAGTTTATAAAAATAAAGACGGTAAAAAAGTACGAGTCATTGCCGATGGGCAAGAATATTCTGAATTTGTGAATCAACAGGTCGCCCGCCTGGAAAACGATAGAAGTCAAATACTTGCAAAAACCAATGCGCAATTGGATGATAAATTGACTGCCGTATTCGATAAAATGCGCGGGCGTGTTGAACAGTTTGCTGATTGGTATTTTGCCTACACCACAACCTATAAAATTTTGTGGGAAGCGACAACTTCTGCAACAAAACATGTCGTTAGCACCGAGGCGATGAGTTTATCGGATGCGGTGTCGTATGATGTGGAAAAATATTTACACAAGCATTATGAGGATATCGTCCTCCGCCCCGAAATCTCCGATCCACAATTACAATCCGCCTATAGAAAGGCGTTGCAAGCAGCGCATGAAAACTATGTAGATGTATTGTCGAAGAGGCGAGCCGATTTTCAGGCTTTTGTGTCAAAATATACGAGCCATCTTGAGGCACCCGCGACTGAGGAGACTGTGTTAACGCTGGATTGGAAAAGCCAATTTAATAAATTCAATGCGACTAATTATGAGAAAGGACCAAAAGGGGCAGCTCTTGGAGCCGCCTTGGCAGGCGGCGGCGCTGCGGCAGGCAAAGCGGTGGGTGGGGCGGTTGCGAGTAAAGCTGTTGCGGGGGCGGCTAGTCAAGGTGTTTTTGCCAAATTGTCGGCGCCCTTTGTCTCTAAGGCAGTGCTAGCTGCTTCTGGCGGTGCTGTAGGCGCTTTAGGTGGTCCTATAGGGACTGTTCTTGGAATTCTTGGCGGACTTGGAATTGATTATGCCATTAATGAGGGCGTGGAATTGACGCAACGTGAGACATTTATTGTCGATGTCGGTGAAGCGGTGGCAACGACACAAGATGAATGGGAAGAGCAGATGTTACAATCTTTGCATGAGGCTATTAATATTTGGATGGATGATACAATTCAATTGTTGCCTCGTTATGAAACTTAATTAGTTATATTTAGATTTATCAAAAAAAATCTCGACCAATGTGTACTTATAACGGCAGAAGATAAGAAGGAGTAATCATAAAATGCTAGACGCTGTTAGTTTGACAGTTTTATTAGTGGCGTTGATAGGAACACTTCTTTCAGCTTCGTCACTTTATTTTTATTCGCTAGAAAAAAAACGTAGAAAGAGAAAATTTACAGTATTTATAAATAATATGGCGTTTAAAATAGAAGCTCCAGCGAATGCCAAGACGGGTGAGATTGAAGCGGTTAAAAAGATGTTTAAAAAAATGTCCAAAAAACCAGCGTAGGATGGGCTCGCTACGCTCGCGTAGGGGCGATATAACGAGTTTTCTGTCGACAGTCAGTGACAACAATCGCGCCACTTGGCTCAATTTTCCAATTCCCCACTTGCACCATTACCTTAAGCCTTTCCTTGAAATTACGAAAACTGAGAACTGAAAAAATGGAAATCAAATGTATTTTAGTCGGCATAGCTGGTATCATCATTGGAGCAGCCGCGCAATACCTATTTTTAATACACCTATGGCCTAATCGCCACAAAACCTACACCTGGATATTTGCATTCCGAAACCATAAAAAACTCGGAGAGCCATGTGAAACTGATTTAGTGCTTGACCGCGATGGCTACAGTATAGGCTACAGCTTCGAGCGCAAATGCGCCCTATGGGCTTCCTACATTATCTCAAAAGGCTCTATCGGGATAGACGTGGACAGAAGTCAAGACTTCGATCCAGATCCTGACATACCAGAAGAATACCGAGTTAAACCGGACGACTTTAGAAATACCGGCTATGACAAAGGCCATCAAGCGCCTAGCGCCGCGATTGATTTCGGTCGAAAAAGCAACGATCAAACTTTTTTGATGTCAAATGTGGCGTTGCAAGATCCAAAATTAAATCGTCAGGCATGGGGACGTTTAGAAGGCATAATCCGAAGCTGGACGCATACCAAAGGCAAATTGCTTGTCACCACTGGACCCATATATGGTGAAGAGCCTGAATTAGTAAACGATATTCCTGTCCCAGAACGTTTCTACAAAGTCGTGTATTCATTTAAACATAAACGCGCTATCGGCTTTATTTTTCCCAACCAGCCCGTAAAAGGCGATCAAATATGGGAACACGCCATGTCGGTTGCAGATGTGGAAAACGAAACTGGCTATCAATTTTTTGACAAACTCGGCGAGAGTGGGCAAAAGATTAAGGCGGAATTAGATGTATCGTGGTGGGAACAAAAATAGCGTGCAAAAGGGGAGCAGAATATGAGCGCTAGTCAATTAGCAGAAGTGTTGGAATCTGAAGCTTATCCCGACAGTGATGGAAAACCAATGGCTAATAACACAATACAATTTCGCTGGATTACAACGATTGTGGGAGAATTAGAAGACATGTTCCGCGACGATCCAAATGTTTTTGTCGCTGGAGACTTGTTATGGTATCCCGTTGAAGGTCAAACGAAAATCAATCGAGCCCCTGACGCGATGGTCGTTTTTGGTCGTCCCAAGGGGGATCGTGGTTCTTATAAACAATGGGAAGAGGAAGACATAGCACCACAATGCGTGTTTGAGGTATGGTCATCAAGCAACCGCGACAGCGAAATGCAGAAAAAGTTTGCTTTTTATAACAGTTATGGGGTAGAAGAATACTACCTCTATGATCCTGAGACGGGCTTACTGGCTGGATGGCTAAATGGTGGCAGCGGCTTGTTGCCGATTTTGCAGATGCAAGGCTGGAAAAGTCCCCGATTGGGCATTCGTTTTGAGCTTGAGGACGGCTATTTATCTATTTATCGCCCTGACGGTAGACGCTTTGCGTCCTATCTTGAACAAGCACAACGGGCGGATGGAGCGGAGCAACGTGCCGATGCGGCGGAGCAACGTGCACAAGCTGAAGCCGAAGTCCGACGTAATGCTGAAATCGAAATTGCTCGCTTGAAAGCATTACTGGATAAATACAAAATCCATACCAAGTAATGGAAACCAAAGCGCAAACTGCAATTGCGTAGAAGTTACTGCAATACCAGATGTAGCCCTCGGGTGGGCACGCTCGCTAAAAACACACTTTGCCCACCCTACAAAAGAACTTAATAATAGAGATGTAGAGATGTAGCCCCGATACGGTGGGCAACAAAAAACACTTTGCCCACCCTACAAAAGAACTTAATAATAGAGATGTAGAGATGTAGGGTGGGCAACGTGTTTTTGTTGCCCACCAGCCTACAAAAGAACTTAATAATAGAGATGTAGAGATGTAGGGTGGGCAACGTGTTTTTGTTGCCCACCAGTAGATGTAGGGTGGGCAACGTGTTTTTGTTGCCCACCAGCCCCGATACTACAAAAGAACGTCTTTGGGCTTAACTTAACGGCATTGAAGCGCAAAAAACTGCAATTGCGTAGAAGTTACTGCAATACCAGCAGCACTAGGATGATTTTAAATAAAATGACTGATTTAGCGATTAAAAAATTCAGACTCAAAAATTTTAAAGCCATTGTCGATAGTGGCACGGTTGAATTTGAACCATTAACAGTGTTTATTGGCAATAATGGTGCTGGCAAAAGCAGTCTTCTTGAAGGCTTAGAAACCTACCAAAACATTCTAAAACACGGCTTAGAAATAGCCATGAATCGTTGGCAAGGTTTTGAACAGGTGCGAAATCGCATCATGCCACACGATATTACTCCAACTCCCATGATGTTTGAATGGTGTCGGAGCCTGGAAAGTACGACATTTCGTGCTAATATGTCAGTAACGCTTGGCGAAGACGGTGAAGCGCGGATTCAAAATGAACAACTTTTTTTTCGCGAACAATTGATTGTTGAGCGCAAAGCTGATAATGCCTTTGAATTTCCAGAACTGGAATCCTTTGATTTTTCTGCACCTGCGAGCAGTGAATTTTCAATTCTTTCAAAGAGTAATTCGGCAGTTTGGGCAGCCTTATCAAGGTATGTGAAACGCATAGAATCCGCATCGTCGTCAACAATCCTGATGGAATGGTTAGAATATATTAATAACCATAAACTATTTTGGGACAATTTCGATTGTCAATTTATGACGCTCAATTCCTGTAGCAATTCGATGCCACGAACGCGAATCGGGCGTGAAGTACAACTGAATAAAGATGGTTCCAACATTGCCAAATATCTGTTAAATCTCCGTAAGCTGAATCCAGCAGCGTTTTACAGTATTTTGGAGGCACTGCAACATTTGTTGCCGTATGCAAAAGATTTGCAAGTGGTATTAAGTACTGAATTGAAACACAGCGTCTATTTGCAATTAACAGAGGGAGAATGCCAAATTGCCGAGTGGCTATTATCCACTGGCACTTTACGAATCGTGGCATTATTGGCTTTATTGCTACATCCTAAACCGCCGGCATTGATTGTGATTGAAGAAATTGAAAATGGTTTAGATCCGCGTACTCTTCAATTTATATTAGAAGAAATACGCAAAGTTGTGAATTCCGGCAAAAGCCAGGTGATTTTAACCAGTCATTCTCCTTATTTTTTTGGTTTATTGCGGCTAGAAAATATTGTGTTGGTGGAGCGTGATGGGAATGGACAACCGACATTTTTCAAGCCCGATAATAAAAACACATTGTTGGAATGGATCAAAAAGTTCAGCCCCGGTAATAAGATTTGACTTTACGCTCTGGGCGAGCACTTACCTTTTTAAGATTTTTAAAGGATAATTTGGCCACTTTTTTTCAAGTTTTTTGAAAACTTGCTGAACTTGTTCAGAAGTATAAGGCATACCACCCCCTTTCCTCCTCCATCCTGTCCCCGACCATTCGATAGGTGAATTAGGATTGAACATTAAGGCTATAATATACCGCGAGGAGGCGGAGCCAGTGCTTGTATTTCGCGGTATCTCCTGACTAACATCGTTTATGTGTACTAACTCTTTTTCAAGCCTCTCAGTTTCCTTAATATCGCGCGGCTGAGTGAAGTCCGTTTGCCGACGGCTTGATTTGAACTTATAGTTGTCAATCTCTGATAATATTCTTTCAAGCCGGCTCAGCTCGATTTCAATATCACTAAGCTCATCTAAGGTATTATCCTGATAATTTTGTTCGTTTTCTAACTGTTTCAAACGTTTTTCTATTTCGCTACTAAAAGATGTCATCACAATTCCTAAGCTTGATCGAAAATTTACGTGATCTTGGTATTTTTTATGATATAGATGTACATTTTGCCAAATTTATAGCAAGTATCTCGGAAAGCGCAGATGATGCCTTATTATTAGGGGCGGTACTCGCTAGTCATTTTACCGGCCTTGGCTCTTCTTGCGTGGATTTGAAGATTTTAGCTGAACAAGCATTTCCGCTGCAAGCCGAACCCGGTATGGATACCCTGCTTTGTCCCAATTTATCCCAGTGGCAACAGGTGCTGTTGAAGTCTAGCGTGGTTGGTCAACCGGGCGATTATACGCCATTAGTACTTGATAAGCACCGTTTGTATTTGTATCGTTATTGGGATTATGAACAGCAATTGGCGGCACAAATTTGCGCCCGCTGCGCTATGCAATGTAGTGACGTTAATCATGAGATTTTAAATGAGGGGCTGTTGAGATTATTTCCTTCACAAACAGATAAGCAACAGAAACTAGCGGTTTTTACGGCAATTTTACAACATTTTTGTATTATTTCTGGTGGTCCTGGTACGGGCAAAACTTCTACGATTGTTAAAATTTTAACATTATTAGTTGAACAAAATCCAAACTTGAATATTGCTTTGGCGGCACCGACTGGTAAAGCAGCCGCTGCCTTACAGGATTTGAATTGCGCTTATACAATACACCGTCTGCTCGGTAGTCAGCCTTATAATAATCTTTTACCTTATGACGTGGTTGTTATTGATGAAGCTTCAATGGTCGATTTGGCTTTGATGACAAAATTGGCTCAGGCGATACCTAAATCAGCTCGTTGGATTTTATTGGGTGATAAAGATCAATTGGCATCGGTGGAAGCGGGTACAGTACTAGGTGATATTTGTGATGCGGGCATAGAAGAGAATATCGTGTTCTTAGATAAGAGTTATCGCTTTAGTGAGAGGAGTGGCATCTGGAAATTGGCACAGGCGGTTAAGCAAGGAGAGGGTGATAAGGCTTTACAGATTTTGCAATCTGAGAAATATCCTGACGTTAATTGGCATCATTTAAGTGATGAATTGCCCGCTATTTTAGTCGATCAAATGGTGAAGAATTTTTCTCGTTGTATAAAGGAGACACAAGCTGAAAAATGGCTGCAAGTCTTTGAACAAAATATGATTTTATGTACGCTACGTCGTGGCCCTTATGGAGTAGAGGCGATCAATCGTAGGATTGAAGAAGAATATCGTCGAAAAGGACTGATACGAACTCATTCTCGCTGGTATCACGGTCGCCCGATTATGATTACTCGCAATGACTATCGCCTTCAATTATTTAACGGAGATATTGGCATCATACTCGGAAAACCAAGGGGTGGTTTACGAGCTGTTTTTCCAGATCAAGGGGAAGGGGGACAAGTGCGTACATTTTGGCCTAATCGTTTGCCGGAACATGAAACTGCCTATGCCATGACTATTCATAAAAGCCAGGGCTCAGAATTTGATAATGTATTAATATTATTACCGGATCAATTTTCACCAATTTTGAGCCGAGAATTGATTTACACGGGTATAACTCGCGCTAGGAAATCTGTGAGTGTGTGGGGAAATGAGCAGGTGTTTATGCAGGCGGTTTCACAAAAAATCGCTCGTTCATCGGGATTGCGTGAAAAGTTGTCAAATTCGATGCAGAGCGTCGCTCTGCGTCGCGTTCCCACGCTAGAGCACATGTAGGGTGGGCAATGCTGTTTGCCTATATTCCAAGTATTGTGCACAACGCTTTAGCTACGTCTTTCATTTTTATATCATCCAAATGCCCTAACACCCGAATTATACGACTTTTATCGGCCACACGAACTTGCTCACATAATAATATAGAATCATTGTTCAATCCGCTAACACCTCTTGGTATCATGACATGAGAGGGTAGTAAAGTCTGCCGAATTTTCGTTGTGAAGGGCGCAATGATTGTATGAGGACTGGCTGCGTTAGCACGATCAATTTGTAAGACCAAAACTGGGCGTATTCCAGCTTGTTCTGTACCCATCACCGGGTTTAAATCACACAGAACTACGTCGGCTCTAGCAATATTCACCATTGAATTTCTCCACGAGCTAAGCGTTCCTCATAAGTTTCTAAATTCGCCAAGTAATCAGAAAAATCTGATTCACTTAAATTCAAATTTTCATAAAAATGATTCCACTGTTGCCAGCGTTTATGATCTTGCCTTATAAACATAAAATCAATAAAGTCATTGACTTCTGCTATTAATGGTTCTGGCAATTGTTGAATTTTGCTAGTCGTTTGTGCTAGATAGTCGACGGTTTCTAAATGAAGAGACTGTTTTGGCATTGGTTGGATTGCCATTTTCAAATACCTCTCGTATCATTGTTGCCTTCATATAATAAAATTATAACATAAATTATCAATCATTATATTTTTTGTGATAATTTCGTAATTAAATTAAATAAACACTTGATAAATAGTTTTTTTATTAGTAGTTATTTCGGGAATGAGGGCAATGGAATCGACAACGCTCCTCGCTTTGGGCGTGTCCAAAGCGAGGAGCGTTATCGACTCCATCTATAACATTTTTTAAAAGCCGCACGTCGCGTTATTGCTAATAAAAATTAGTTATTTCGGGAATGAGGGCACGATTTCCCGAAACGAAGGTGGCTAAACAGTTGTGGCGGCTGATGGGAAATCGTTGCCTCATTCCCGAAACAACAAAAGCTCGCCTGTATCGAGCCGATCAACCGTGCGAAGAATCTCACCTACAGCCCAATTTGTCTTCCGTAAATCCAAGTCTTCTAAGGATATCTTCTTCGATCTCTGAAGCTGCTTCTGCTCTTACTATTTTTCCACCGAGCCGTTCTTTGATATGTTTCAACGCGTGAATGTTACTATTAGCGCCCGCCCTTTTTATTCCCCCGGGTGTATTTGTGTAGGTTTTAAACAAATTATCAGGATCAGAGACGGCGTACCTTAGCGCGTAATCCTCGCTAGGGTCAGGATCGTTTACTACTTCCATCACCGTTAATGGCCTGCTTTCGCCATTATCATCGACATAATTGGTTTGAAAATAATATCCCTTATACGAATGCACATTGTTTATATTATGCTTCATCGAATGAACATAGTTACTATTTCTAGTAAGAGCCTCCAACAGATTCGTTCTAGCCTCGGAATTAACTAGTTTTACCCCATTATACTCACCGTTATTAGTAATTTCATTACGAATCTCCGTTGACTTGTCGCTCCACGTCTGTAGCAGATTCTTCAACTCCTCAGCTCTTTCCGATGAAGAAGCTAGGCTCTCAGGCGTGTCATACTGCTCCTCAAACCTACCCGCCTGACTTTGGCCCGTCGCACAGGGCCAAGCGACAGCACAGCTAGGTCCCACGGCTTCTGGTCCTTCTATTACCATCGGAGTTAAAGGAGCCAATTTATCCGGCGAAATATCTTCAAGATTAACTGCAAGATCTACCGCATAAACGTATGCCGAAGCATAAACTGAAACCAAAAACCATAAAGTCAATTTTGCGAAATGTTTGCTAATTAACATAAGTATTCTCCTATCCTCACTTGTAACGCGATTATTATACACTTTAACTGATGTTACGCATCCTAGTTCCCACCACCGCCATGAGCTAAAGCTCATGGCTGAAAGCGTAAGTCGGCTAAAGCCGACTAAATTTGTTTATGTTTTAGTCCCCTTTAGGGGACTTGAGCTTTTAGCCATGAGCTTTAGCTCATGGCGGGGTGGAGGGAATAACAATGCTCTGGCATCCTTTTTCCTATTTAAGCGCATTTAGTCAAGCTTGATTTCGCCCCAAATATGCTCCATATTAGCATGGTCAAAAAAACCACTTTATGGATAAAATTTCATGTATTACAAATATGTAACGACACTAGCCTTGCTGTTGGCAAGCACAGCAAACCTGATGGCTGGCGATGTCCACGAATTTACACTGGACAATGGCTTAAAATTAATAGTCAAACAGGATCACCGAGCACCCGTAGTTGTCAGCCAAGTATGGTACAAAGTCGGTGCCAGCTATGAACAAGCCGGCAAAACCGGCTTATCGCACATGTTAGAACACATGATGTTTAAAGGCACGAAAAAATATCCGCCAGGAAAATTTTCCCGCATCATGGCTGCCAATGGCGCGAGTGAAAATGCCTTTACTGGCTCCGACTATACTGCCTATTTTCAAACCTTGGAAAAAAGCCGCCTTCGCATTAGTTTTGAAATGGAAGCTGATCGAATGCGTAACTTGGTGCTGACTGAAACCGAATTCGCTAAAGAAAGGCAAGTTGTGGCAGAAGAACGCCGTCGCCGTACCGAAGATAAGCCCAACAGTCAAACCTACGAATATTTCATGGCAACGGCTTATCAAACTAGCCCTTATCACAATCCAGTGATCGGCTGGATGAGTGACATTCAAAATTATACCTTGGCTGACTTAAAAGCATGGTATCAACGCTGGTACGCGCCCAATAATGCCACCCTTGTCGTGGTGGGCGATGTCGAGCCACAAGCCGTATTAGCCTTGGCAAAACAACATTTTGGTCCACTCAAACCCAGCAAAATTACCCCTCCCTCTTCGCGCCCGGAAGTTGAACAATTTGGTTTGAAACGAATTACCGTCAAATTACCTGCCAAATTACCTTACCTAGTAATGGGCTACAAAGTACCCACTTTAAAAACCATAGCTGAAAAAGAACAATGGGAAGTTTATGCCTTAGAAGTCTTAGCCTACATACTAGACGGCGGCAATAGCGCCCGTTTATCCAAAAATTTAGTACGAGGGCAACAAATCGCAACTAGCACTAGCACTGGTTATGATCCTTTTAGTCGCCTAACCGATTTGTTTACATTCACCGCCATACCAACAAACGCGCATACCGTGTCTGAATTAGAAACAGCCCTACGAAAACAAATTCAACAATTACAAACCACTCCGGTAGACAAGACAGAATTGAAGCGAGTAAAAACGCAATTGCGTGCATCTCAAATTTATGAACTCGATTCAGTGTTTTATCAGGGAATGAAAATTGGATTGCTAGAAACCGTAGGATTGGATTGGCGGATATTTGACATTTACTTAGAAAAGCTCAAAGCTGTGACTGCGGAACAAGTGAAAGCGGTTGCAAATAAATATTTGATAGATAAAAACTTAACAATTGCCGTGCTGGAACCTTTGGCAATAAACTAACTAATAAAAGGGGTTGAAATGAAATTTGTTTTGAATATTTGTTTGTTGCTACTAACTAGTTCTAGCTTTGCCATACCCACCATTCAACATTGGCAAACGGATAATGGCGCACGAGCCTATTTTGTCCCAGCTCCCGACTTGCCAATGGTAGACATTAAAATCGCCTTTGATGCAGGCAGTGCCCGCGATGGCGATAAACCGGGGCTAGCTATGCTAAGCAATGCCTTACTCACCGAAGGAGCGGATGGACATTCCGCTGACCAAATTGCTGAACACTTTGAAAATTTAGGGGCTAAAATCAGCAACTCGCTCGGCAGCGACATGGCAACCGTCAGCTTGAGGAGTATCACCAAACCGCAATTGTTAGAGCCTGCCGTAGAAATGTTGACTTTATTGCTGGCAAAGCCAGATTTTGAGGAAACGCCGTTTGAACGTGTTCGGCAACAAATGTTGATCAATCTCAAATATCAAGAACAATCCCCAGGTGCTATTGCCAAAAAGGCGTTTTATAGTGCAGTTTTTGGTACGCATCCTTATGGGACATTATCAGGCGGCACCCCTGAAAGCGTAGCCGCCTTAAGTCGCGACGACGTAAAGGCATTTCATGCCCGCTACTATGTAGCGAAAAACGCGGTAATAAGCATAGTTGGCGCCTTGGATAGGAAAGCGGCTGAAAAGCTTGCCAATACTGTAGTCAGTAAATTGTCCGTAGGAAAACTGCCACCAGCTTTACCGCCCGTTGCCGCTTTAAGCGAAGCCAAAAGGATACACATAAAGCATCCATCAACGCAAACCCATGTTTTAATCGGACAACCAGGAATGGCGCGAGGCGATCCTGATTATTTTACCTTGTACGTGGGTAATTATATATTAGGCGGCAGTGGATTGGTTTCGCTTTTAGCAGAAGAAGTGCGAGAAAAACGCGGCTTCGCCTATAGCGTGTACAGCTATTTTGCGCCACGACGGGTTGCAGGACCATTTATAGGGGGCTTAGAAACTCGTAATGATCAAGCCTCGCAAGCTTTGCAAGTGGTGAATGATACGCTGGACGATTTTATTAAAAACGGTCCTAGCGAAGACAAGTTAAAAAAAGCTAAACAAGGTATTACCGGAAGTTTTCCGCTCCGCATCAAGAGTAATAGCGATATTATCGGCTATTTATCAGTGATAGGCTTTTACCAGTTACCGTTGGATTATCTGCACCAATTTAATAACAAGATTGAGGCGGTGACATTAGATATGATTAAAGATGCTTTTCAGCGGCGGCTGCATTTGGACAAATTAGTGATTGTTACTGTGGGTGGAAAAACTTAAAAATTTGGTAGGAGTCCAATATTTACCTTGGGCTCCGTATCAAAACATCTTGTATCCTTAGATAATACACACATCTTGGTTGTTTCGGGAATGGAGCGAAGCGTATTTCCCGAAACGTAAAGTACACAAACACAATTATTTGTTTGTTGTTTCGGGAATGGAGCGAAGCGTATTTCCCGAAACGTAATAAAGTACACAAACACAATTATTTATTTGTTTGTTGTTTCGGTAATGGAGCGAAGCGTATTTCCCGAAACGTTATTTTTATTTTTATTTTTATTTTTGTTGTTATTTTTGTTGTTGTTTCGGGAATGGAGCGAAGCGTATTTCCCGAAACGTAAAGTACACAAACACAATTGGAGATAAACGATGAAATGGAAAAACTATTTGTTGTTTCGGGAAATCCGCGTAGCTCCATTCCCGAAACAACATGGTAAAAGATCAAGTTGTTGGTTGTTTCGGGAATGGAACGAAGCGTATTTCCCGAAACGTAAAGTACACAAACACAATTGGAGATAAACGATGAAATGGAAAAACTATTATCAACCACATACCATTTATTTCTTTACCAGTCGTATCACTGAAAAGATTCATATTCTGCGTACTGACGATTTTAAACAAATAGTGGCAGATTCTCTACATAAATATATTGATAAATATGCGGTTAATTTGTATGGCTATGTGATTATGGATAACCATATTCATCTCCTCATTTCAGCACCAACAGCAGAAGGTGTAAAGCGTTGTGTACAGCAAACCTTACGTGAGAGTTCCTGCAAAATTATTCGCAAATTAGAAAGTTTTTTAGACACACAGTTTGCATCAAAAGCGCAGAGTCTTTTGCAAATTTTTGCCAAACACAGCAATGGAAAAGCGCATTATGCTGTGTGGAAGGAACAGGCTCGTGGTATTCCAATCTGTACACCAACGGTTTTTCACACTAAATTGGACTACATTCATAATAATCCAGTACGTGCTCAATTAGTATCTGAACCGTCAGCATATCGGTTTTCGAGTTATATGTCTATCTATCAAGGTGAGCTGGGTATACTTCCCATTGAATCACCTATTTTGTAACATATGGAATTTATAAAATTCATCTCTCATTCCCTAGTGCCGTATCGCTACCGTTTTCATACCACTTTATACTTGGGTTCTAGTTTCGGGAAATCCGCTTCGCTCCATTCCCGAAACAACATGGTAACATGGTATACCACTTTATACTTGGGTTCTAGTTTCGGGAAATCCGCTTCGCTCCATTCCCGAAACAACATGGTAAAAAAATTATTTCTGATCAGCAAATAAAATTATTAGTTTTCGATCCAGAAAGAGAAGAGATCATACAATGGATAAGCTAGAAACCTATCGAGGTATTATTAAAAAAATTGTGGAATACCACGCGAAATACGCGCCCAGTATGGGGCAAATTCAAGCGGCTCCTTTTATTGATATGGAACATGACAACTATGGATTGATAGATGTTGGCTGGAATATCGCCGGCAGAGTTCACTCGATTATTTTTCATTTGCGAATTGAAAAAGGCAAAATTTGGGTCGAGTGGGATGGAATAGAAAGCAGTGTCACGCAAGAATTAGTCGATGCGGGTATCCCCAAAGAGGATATTGTATTAGGCTTTCAGCGTCCCAAAAGGAGAAATATTACGGGGTGTGCAGTTGCCTAACCGACTGAACTACAATTGTGCCGCCGCGCTCGTTGGTGGCTCCCCGCAGATTGTGTTGGCTAACAAAATTATCATATATTATTGATTGTAAAAGCAAAATACCATATTCAAGGATATGCGTGCGGCACACGATCTAAAACGCGGTTGCCAGGCGGGCGATAAGTTAGCGATTGTTACTGTGGGTGAAACAACTTAATGGCGGAGGGGGAAGTCCAATGCCATTAAGTTAATGAATAAATGTTTTATAAACAACAGTTTATATACGAGCTGGACCTAGCTGATTGGGCGTAGCGAAATAAGGTAGCCCAGCATTTAACCAT
>Ga0209780_1001254_pt1 | contig 16297 bp, 12 predicted proteins | sample WorMetexBAHAMAS2_FD_187384 | JGI IMG/M metagenome (GOLD analysis project Ga0209780, IMG submission 187384) | Marine gutless worms symbiont microbial communities from Max Planck institute for Marine Microbiology, Germany - Inanidrilus exumae... | ecosystem: Host-associated > Annelida > Digestive...
AAACACTGTTGTTATTCTGAAATTTCTAATCTTCATGTTTATTATACTCACAATAATACAAAAAACCTTTAAAATATATATGTCAGTAGGTGATAAATATACACTTGTATTAAAATTCAGTATGATAACAATAGCTTGAACATTACTTACCAAAATATTGGACTTCAAAAGTGGTAATTGCTTCTTTTTTGGATATGCTTCGAGGACGACTTTGTACACTTGCCCACCGGCCAAGCCAGACACTCTCACACTATTGCATGATGCTGGTAATCTCGGACCATAGGACACTCCATTCAGAAACAGCTGCACACACACAATCCAATCCATACACACCATTATTGAAAAAGTCATCACTTATATTTTTAGTTATTTTTGGTGATATTTTTCGAATTAAAAAATACTACCAATAACTTTCTTGGGTGCACTAATTAACTGGCACTTTATTACGCAAGTACTTAGTACTTGAGTGCAACATTCAATCAACGTCAAGAGATAGAAGTTCTAGAACAAGTACGTCCATCTTCGGAGACAAATGCTGATCCTACGTCCATACGCCGCGAGATTTCACTAACGGAGCATCACTAGCGCGGCGTGTGGCCCGCGCGCTCACTGAACTATAAATAGAACGTCGCTTTGACTTTCGTCAGCTTAGGCCTGCAGGCTAGGCTACTAAGGCTAGGCTCCTTCCAGTTCTGTTTATAGTTCAGTGCTCGCGCAGGCCGATTCGCCGGCCGATTTTGGGCTTCTGGGGAGCAAAGTTTTCCAAAATGTGAGATTCTCTGCCGTGGACGCCGATGAACCGCCGTGCAAAATTTGACGCCGCTAGCTTTAGCCTCAGTGGAGAAATCCGTAACCGTACAAACACACACACACACACAATTTTTTAAACAAGTACGTCCGTCTTCGGGGACGACCGTATATCCACACATGCCGATCCTACGTCCACACGCCGCGCGATATTGATAGGCACGCGATTACGGAAACTCTTCCCACCCTGAACTTTACTTCCGGGTGAGTGGCCGATTCGTACAATTTGGGCTTCTGGGGGAGCAAAGTTCCCCAAAATGGGAGATTCCGTGCCCAGGACGCCCCTGAATCATCCTGCAAAATTTGACGCCACTAGCTTTATCCTGGCTGGAGAAATCCGTAACCGCACACACAAACAAACACACACATAACATAAAACAGTAACCGCTATATTCACACCTTGCCTATTGGCATGTGTGGATGACAAGTGACGCAGTCTATTTAAAAATAACGTTACGTTGTTCAGACCACAGACTTCATTATTTATTTTGTTATAGTACTGGCAGCATCATCAGACAATATATCGAAAAAAAAACAGTAAAATAATGACATCATTACAGACAAAGTGACTGAATAATAGTTGTCACTATTCACCATTTTATCAACATTTAACACTCCGGGTCTTCAACGCCTCTAACGAGTGAAATGTATTCTTCAACTGTCTATACACTGTAATAAAATCTGTAATACACGAGTTTTCCGAATTTATTACAAAAGATCAATAATCGTACAATTCGCTTTATAAAGTAGAATCACAGAATCATAACAATATTGAAAAATTCAAAATTTCAATGTTTGGTAGCGTTCTGTATGCATTTATATCACACTTATGTTACAATATGACATATTTACTATACAGCTAGTGACTTGCATTAATAGCAAAATAATATATTATCGTTACTACGACCGAACTGATTAGTGCTAAGAGTTATAAATTGCTTACTTGGTAGTCTTTCAGTGTCCGCTCAACAACTGCGGGTGGTGCATCCCAAAACACTCCGACTCTGTTTGGTGAATCGGTAAAAACCGTCTGAATAAATGGCGCAAATTCTTTCCAGTTTGTCTGTTAACAATGAGACAGTTGAAGTACATGCTAAAATTTAAAACAATCCCAAAATATCAAATTAACTAAATATTAATATTAAATATCAAATAAAACATAAAAATAATTAATTATTTAATAACTAAATTGGATTACAATACTCGACTTCCAGGTACACAAGTTTTAGAAATGTTGCAGACCATAGAAGTGAAAATCACACCATATTTGGTGGCTCGATAGTCTAGAGGTTAGGGCGTCGGACTTGCAACTCAATGGTCATAAGTTTGATCCCCGGCCGCCGCACTATTAGTCGGTTGATACTAGGATGGGTGAACGTTCTCAGGCTGGCATAACACCTCAGTATGTAACCGGCCACCCAGGCCAACGTAGCATCCCGCCCTCTATGGGACGAGAAATGAGTACCAACCACAGTGCGTTGATGCTATGCGGCTGGGAATAAAGGCAGGATGGCTCATTCCATTCGTGGATAAACGTATATTCAGGTAAAAATATATTATCCCTTTGACGAGTGCCATCGTGAGCGCTTCAGAGATAAGTTTCATAATTAAGCACTGCACAAATCTATGCCTTTACCTTTATATTGTGGTTTTTACTATAAGGTGCAATACACTTCAACTTTTTATAATTTTCCAGATTACGTTAGACAGGAGTAGCATAACAAGTTTTAACAACTATTAAATTTAACAACAAATAAGTTACTAAAATATTAACCAACCTCCTCAGCTGAACTGACTTCATCGTCGACTATAAAACGCCTGAAAACACAAACAGAGAGATCAGAGAAATGGGCTATGGTAAAAAACTGGAAGCCGCAAGTGAGTGACCACATTCAACAACTAACATCACATGCAACAATAAATCTAAAAACAAACTTATAATCTATTGATTAATTATATATGAATGAATTACAACAAATTTCTAATGTGCCATTGTACATGGCAATCAACAAGTAAAGGTCGGCGACACATTACCAAGATATACATGTAGTCCTACAAAGTGTGTCAATAAAAAAACAATCCCTTATGAAAAATTCTATATATCCACAATTGTAGGAGACTTTTTTTACTAAGTTTACAGTTTTTACAGAGGAGGATACAGGCCACATCTGCAGCAAACTTAGTTATAATATTTGGTCTAATTTTAAAATTACAACTATTTGAAGTTCAATCAAAGTACATTTTTCTATGTAAACTACAGAACTAGTAGGGTACAATTTTATTTGCATGTGTTAATGTTGCTATAATGGGTAAACGGAGTAATAAAGATAAAATGCATATTCAGACACTTCACGAGTAAAGATTTGGGGCTAAAGCGATAACAGCAGGTTATTTTTTTACAAAAACTGCAGCTTGAGCACGTTGCAAACGATTTGCCGTGTGGTCGATAAGACGGGTTCAGCTGTGACACGTCGTGCAGGTAGCGGTAGACCGAAGTCTGTGTTGCTGCAGCTGGTGGACACTATGAACACTGTTTAAATACTAAGTGGGAAGCTGACATTCATCATTGTAACGTTTGAACTGTTGGCAAAAAGCTGTGCAGAGTTTGATTCGTTATTCATGAATATTCAATGCGCAACTGCATGTTCACTTAAAAAAGTGGACTTCAAAGTTCAAACTGTTGTATCCGTTAATCCATATCAGCTGCTTCAATGAAATTTGCAGGATATGTTGTGTGAACACTCTCATATGAAATCTGAAAGTTTGGCTCAAATCCATACTACCATTGCTGAAATACAAAGTTTTTCTGAGGGATTGTTTTTTATTGGCACACCCTGTAAATCTATGATTACAGGAAAACACATTTGAGAAGATGATAAAGTTGGTGAAAATGAAAAAGGAACGAAACAAAATAATTAAATATTTTAAGACAAGTACAAAATTACTACAAGCGTATGAACAGAAGCAACTTGGTGGTGAACTGAATGCATAAATCATTATCAGCGACAAAGACGATGACTGACTTGCTGAGAAAGAGTTGGCTGGGAATCATGCCACGTGCCACGGCAATGGCTCGCACGATGCACAGTCCAGCGGCGTCAGGTGTCAGCTTGATGCCCGTGTTATCATCGTACACCTGACAACGCCGCAACGACGACAATGACATCACACAATGCAACAAGAATCTCGGAATACAATGATTTTTAATATTCTCAAACGTTAAGCGCTGTATTCTTATAAGTCCGCTAACAAGAAATTTCTCATTTAAAATCCCACCAACCGCTTCAGTGGCATGTTTAGCCGACCACGAATTTTCCGCTGGCTGTTACTTATTTACAGTTTCCAATCCCCATTTATCGCCTGATTTACTGCCACGGACCGCTATTCCAGCAGTTGTTGAGCTCTTGTTTTCCTTCTGTGACTTTAAACTTTGACTTATGAGCTTCAACTTCAAGCTTAATAAAGTAAGTGTCATCATGAACCAGCAAGCCAAATATCTAGGTCGAAGGTCAATTTGCTGAAAGGTTATTTGTCCAGACACACAGACACAAACACAGCACATCGACTGCTCTAACCGAACCACTAAAGTGTCGGTAAAACTCACCTCTCAGTGCTGTCTGTCACGTTACTGTGCACATGTCGCCAATGTAAATTTATGTTATAAAAGTTTACAGGTCACTTCAAGGCCACTGGCGTAGCTAGGGGCCTATCAGTCCCAATATTGACAGGAAAATTTAATCAGAAAAATATCGCAAACCGGGATGATATGATAGTCATTTTTAAGCCGCATCGCAGCAGTAGCTAGATGCGGCCTTTTGCTACATAAGTCGCACGTAGCGTGGTCTATGTGTCTGTCTGTGTAGGGCACACGGGCGAGCTGTGCAAAAACGGCTCAACCGATCGAGATGCCATTTCGGGAAGACACTCGCGTGGGCCAAAGAAACATTTACTAAATAAGGGTCCAGATACCTTCGCGGGAAGGGGCAATTACGGGGGTTATCCGGCCCATTGAAAACCACTTGGAGTCTCTACTGCGGTCTATGCAGCAAACGGGATCATTCAATCCTCAATGACGGCATGAAAGCAGGACTACTGCAGCCGTCTGCAATGCTCTCAACTGGCTGGTTCCACATTACATTGTCCCACGTAAAAAAATCCACCCCCGCGATGCAGTCTTTTGTCAATTTTTAAAACTTGTTAAATACCTGCATGTATATGCATTTTAAAACGTGGTTATAGTACGTTTCAGACCAACTAGGGCAGACCCCGTACAATATCCTGGCCAAGTCTCAGTTCAGAGCAGATTTCAAAGCAAGCAAGATGACCTGCAGTTTGGTGGAGTGAAGGTGCGGAGCCATGCCGTCGGTGGTGTAGTAGACGACAGCGGACGGCGTGAAGCACGATAGACGCACGACGTGCGAACTTGCCACTTTGCCGCCATCACAGCCCGACTTCAGCTGCGGACGATCCGTTTTGTTTTCTGCAGTCAGAATGGTAGTCTTTATCAAGCTCATTTCACACGCAAATGGAAGCAGAGAAATTGCCTTACAGACGTCTGTAACGATATTGCACCTTAAGAGTTAAGCAGAGAACGATGTTCTGTCATCAGCTCGAGTTATCGTTTTGTGTAGATCTCTCTCAGATGTTCTTATTCGATGCAACTAGTTAAAAAAAAATAAACCGTCATTTTTCTTTGTTACATGCAACAATTAAGCGGTACCGTACAAAGTCATTAGACATCTGAAATAAAATAAAAGTACTATGAGTGTTATTTATAATTCGTCACTGATTGTTGTATACTCCTGTTTATTCTAGTGTTACTTAGTTCATAATAAGTCTAATGTAGTCATTACGGTGTCCGCGTCTAGTGGAAAGCGTAATGTAACGGTCATGTGTCTGTCCGTCCGTCCGTCTGTCCGTCTACCTGTCTATCCAATCGGCATATTCACTGTGACTCACCAGGTAGCAGCATACGACGTGGCCAACGTACATTTCAGCCCGATGATAAGGAAGATCAACATATTTTAGTTCCGGTTCTGTATATTCTGACTATTATTCTGTTGCTGATTTCTTGGTGCAATTAGTAGTTTTCGTTCTAGTTCACAAAAATAAGCACTAATAGCCACATACATGTAGTTGTCATAAGAAAACTAGATCAGATTAAGAAACCTGGCTCGACGACGCTGATGTTTCCAGCACACCCAGGCGCTCCGACGGAAGCCACCGTGTAATCTCCGGGGTCGTCGAACGTGTGAAGGAAGTTAGCCTGAGCAATCGGTCTACCACTGTTGATTGCACCGTTACCGGAGATCGTGCTTAGTGGCTCCTGACAAGCACAATCATAGCATCATCGTCATCATCATAACCATCATCATCATCATAGTCGTCGTCGTCATGGTTGGCAATTGGTTGCAGATGTTGCGTCACTGCAGGTCTACGGTCCTGACAATCATCGCGCCTACATAGATAATAAGATACTAACTTGCAGGATACTTAGAGGATGGCCGCCCAGGGTCCAACAGAGATCAATCAAAAAAGACCTATCGTCTTCGTCTTCGTCTATTCCTTTGCCAGTTTTATCTTGAAGCCATTCGCCGTCTTTGCATTCACAGCATCAACATCCAACGTTCTATTTGGAGACAACTTGATAAGGAAAAAGAATTTTCTAACGCCTTTCTTACATATTGCCTGGACCGTTCCTTCTATTCGGTTTTTGTTTAAAAAAAATTTTTCATTATTTTTTTCGTTTCTGTACCGTGCGTTAGATTAAGCTAACCATATCGTCAGCTTTTAAGCGCACATTAATGTACTGTATCGTATCGTATCGTATAATAACAATTGCTTACTGGTAACCATACAAAATTATTTTAAATTTTGACCACACTAGCTTATCATTACGGCACCAGAAACCATAATTTAGGCAGTGTTCTTGAACAAATGGTACGCTACTGGCAAAATTAGTCTAAATTTTCTTCTTAAAACTGACAACTTAGTGGCCAGCTTAACCTGATCATCAACTGTACATACATCTGAGTCCGGAGCGCCAACTCGTACAATGTTGTGTAGCTCATCTTCGCTGTTTTTCCAACTCCACATTACGCTCTGACCCTGCAAACACAAGAGAGAGATCTACCATAGATGACTTCATATCACACAAAACACGAAAGTTCTCCAAACAGCAAACAAACATGTTAATGTTATTATCCACTACACACATACCGATAGGCAAAGTGTGGATATATCATTTACTGTTTGTTTGTTTGTTTTTGTAATTTTGTGTGTTTGTACGGTTTCTCCGCCGAGGATAAAGCTAGTGGAGTCAAATTTTGCACGGCAGTTCATCGGCGTCCTGGGCAGGGAATCTCCCATTTCGGGAAACTTTTCTCCCCAGAAACCCAAAATCGGACGAATAGAAGCCTAGCCTAGCCTGCAGGCCTAGGCTGACTCACGCCAGAGCGACGTTTTATTTATAGTTAAGTGAGCGCGCAGGCCAAACGTAGTGTAAACCAGTGCGCGTTGACACGGCCCGTAAATGACTCCCGTTCGCACGGGTCGTAAACACGGCCAGTGAACAAACTGATAGGCCTAGTGTGTACCGACCCTAAAGCCAAAGAAGGCCTAAATCATACCTTTCTGATGGCGACAGTGCTGGGGTGGAAACCTTTCGAGTCGACCCGTATTGTGAAGCTGTCGGATTCATCCTCGTCAATGATGACGGTGCTGATACGCTTCATAAGGTCGTCAACTGACGGCTGCGACGACTTGACCGAGCCTGGCGAGAACGACTGACTGACGAAGTGGAACACGCCGTAGTCGTTGAACACGCGATTCATGCACCGCCTTCACACACGAACAAAGTTCAAACATCAGTTCACTCAACACACACCAAGCAGTGACGTCGAAATGTTTGAACCGTGATTTTTCTCCATCCCTCTGAGACTGTAATTAGAACTCCTACCCAGAGATCTGGCAACTCCCACCCTGTGAAATAAAGAACACACCATGTGCAAAATGTTTTTTTTCGGTTGCGATTTAAATTTCGTTCATTATTACTGGCCCGCCTACACATAGTGTAGGCAGGGGGCAGACTAGTGATGCTCTCTGGCGTCTGTCGGCGTCTGTCGTCGTCGTCACACCACGGCGACGCAACGTAACGCACCAGGGGGCAGCACGCGACGGCAGGCCAGTAGTGTTACGTCCCGTAGTTTCTGACTATTATTACACTGGCCGCGTCTAGCGGAAAGCATAATGTGGCGTCCGTCTAATACTGAACACTGACCTCGGTTTAACAACTTGGCCGGCGAGTGTCGCCGCATCCAGTTCAGCGCCTTCATTGACGTCATGCTTCTTCGCTCGTCTCTTTCCGTTCTTGTCGCTGACGTCGACGCTGACGCTGGAGTGGTTCTTGCTGAGCAGGTGCACGTCGTTCGGTCGACGACTGTCGAACGTCCACGCCACGACATCATCAATGTTCGCCTCCAACACTTCCGGACTCATGTCGCAGCGCCCGTCAATCTTCACCTCGTGACACTATCACCGTCGCACGTACAAAGCAGAAATCCCTCACTCGAGGTCGCACCAGCAACATTTCCAGCAGTCCGTGAATCTTCGACCGGCTGTTACTTACTTAGTTTCCAGTGCAGGTCCGCTTTTCAGCCGCAGTGTCGTAATTGGCGTTTGCAACTTCATGTTCACTTTTCAATCAATCGACTTGCATTTTCCGTCACGTGACCACGAGCTTTGACCCATGATGACCTTGACCTTCGAACGTAAGGTAAATTACTATGCCAAATATATACACGTAGGTTACACATCAAGTACAGTAAAGCAAACAGGACATTTGTATAGTGGCTGCTTTATACTGAGTATGACTCAAATCTAAGGCGCTCAGGTGTGGTACATATCAAATCAACGAGGGATCACACATTTAACCTGCCACCCACACGTTTATTCACAAATGAAATGAACCACCCTCCATCATATACCTGATATCAGTTTTTCGTTCGACAGTGAGGCCTATGACACACACAGACTCCACTGAATGCTCTACCTGAACCACTAAAGCATTTGTATGACAAAAACGGCCTTTTGCGTATTATTTAACACAAAGAAGCTTGACTTACACAAAATTCTACAGCTAGAATTAGCTTTCTACAACAAAATGCAATGTTTAGTTTTGTGTAAATTGTGTGGTAGGCAGCCTTCAACCGACTCTACTGCAGACGCTGAAAACTAGAAATAGTGTCTGGCATAGGATGTCTCATATTCGTTGGTGAGTTATACTATATGCTACTGTCAAGCTGTCTGGACACACTGGCAGTATTGTCCAAATGTCTGAGGGACACATCGGCAACGCCGCCGAAATGTTTGTAAAACACTTCGGCACCATTGCCGAGCTGTCTTAATCCCGAAGTGTCTTTGACCAGAAGTGTCCGGTAAGCTGGGAATAAGTCTCAGACCCCTTACTGTATAGAGTCCAAACAAATACTTAAATTACAATTAAGCAAGTTAGTAAAACGTTCATAAAACGCCGCAGTCGTTTAAGTATAAATAAATTAGCGTCGCTGAGTTACTCGCTACTAAGGGTTATTAGAAGCAGACTGAAACAAATGCAAATAAAAATGACATATATATATGCAATACAACAACTTTTATAAAAGAGACAAAACTGTGAATCAAAAATAATTCAAAATATCCTTTACTGTTTATGATTTAAAATAATTAGCACAAATAACTGTCATCAGACTTGCCTTGTCCGTCGAAGAAACAACGATTGCACCAAATGCTTTTTTATTTGAGTCGCTGTAATGACACAACTTTTGTTTACTGAAAAGGCGCAGAAAAGTTAGAAAGCAATCCACTACAAATTACACTGAAACCTTCAAGTCATGCTACGTAGAATGCAAATACTATTTCGAGGCAGTAATGAAGCAGAGTTAAAAGCAACTGTAAACAAATGGGTTTTAAGGTGTTTTCAGACGTTTTCAACAGTTTGTCCAAGCCAGTTCCGATAGTTTAACAAGCAGGTGCTGTGTGCCAGAAGGACCGGTCAAACAATGCAGTGCAGGTGTGGTTGATCACAGGCAAGCTGGTTAGATAATCTAAGATTTTATAGAGTTATAAAGCAACGACTGAAAAGCTTTATAATTAATTTACGTACAAGACTAATTCACTAACAAAACATAGAAATGACTGCAATATCTAGAAATCAAAATATTAAACTAAAACTAATTACATTTTCTGAGCAAAATGATATCGACTTCACTGTCATATATCTGGCTAAAGTAGTCGCACGTTGAGACCACATTGTCTAACATCAACTCAGCTATCAGCTAATCATATGGCTTATAATTAATGGCCAATGGCAAAAATAAGTAAGCAAATACGGGTACTGCAAAAATAGATAATACATTGTAGATCGTCTCATGCATGTAAAAATACCATACCAATGTACCACAAGACAAAAATTGTTGTCAGCAATTTTAACAGGAATAGTTCTACTCAAAACCAGAGCTGAAATGAGATGCCGACCTGGCGTAGTAGAAAACGCCCAAATCACTGAACTGACGCATGAAGGCGGACGGGCAGTAGACTGTAGCACCGCTACAGAAACCTTCTTCTATCCGCTTTCCCTGATGCGACACCTGTATACATGCAGTCGTTCAACTGTAACGTGAGATATGGACAACGAAACATGTTGACCACTGAAGTATAGGAACTTCTGACATGTGATTTTTACACGGCTGCCGACAATCAGATGTACGCAATGGAAAACAACAAGTGCATACTGGAAAGGTTCAACGAAGACAGACAATAAAGCCCGCGATACACGGGCCAACATTGACGATCCGTCATGTCGGCCCGTCAATGTCGGCCGTCAATGTTGGCCCGTGTGTGACCACGCAGTATAAAATTGTCACATCCGCTACTATATCATGGGGACACTGTTTCACCCACACCACCCAGGTCGTCGGATCAAAATCAAGTTCGGAATGAGGGGGTAGTCTTCGGGAGGAAAGGAGGCCTAGTTATAAATGTCACGTTTCACGAAAATCGGTTAGGAAATGCGAGGATCGATATTTGCCATCTCCCATTGATCTTGGAACACTGTAAACTTTTTAGAAAACGACTTATGGACAGGCAAATACTGCGCAGCATAAAATCGTCAGATCAGCTACTGTGGACGCGTTGTAAGAAATGCAAACTTCTCAGAAATAAACATCACATAATGATCTGTCAGTGACAGCAGATGAAGAGGAAAAAAAGACAAGTTGGTGAGAACACTGTCAAATGCGGTCAGGCTTACCAAGGACAGACAGGCAGACAGACAGACAAACAGACGGCGTCTTCCAGTATGACGGAACGCAGTGAAAGACAACAGGACGACGAACTCCAATGTATTATGGCAAATCAGCTGAGAGATGTGTTGCAGTTCTAATGGAAAACCATTGCACTATAACATTTCATTACGGGCAACTATTCCAAGACTTATACGCACTATACACTGATAACTAGAAAGCCCGTATTACGTTGGCCGCGTCTCGTTCGTTTGTCGGTCTGTCCGGTCAGCATATTTACCGTGACGCACCGAGGGCAGCATGCGACGCGGCCAGCGTACATTTCGGCTTGACAATAAAGATGACCGTCATACTTGTTCAGGGCCTCACCGACCACTTTAGCAAGATGTCCTCATGTGACCATGGACTGTGACCCAACACATTCACTGCATCAGAATTACCTGCTCAAGACTCCTATCTGAACGAGGTTCTGTACACCTGTACACGATCCTACCTGTACGACGTTGTGTGGTTGACGACCATGCTGCCACACCCACCAGACTCTGTCTCCTGGATTCACTGACAGAATCTTCGGCTCAAAGCCGGCGTCGGTCACGTGCACCGTGTAATTCTACAAACGTTCACAGACACCGAAACGTTTACAGAAAGCCGTCGGCAACGTCTTTTCAGTTAACGACTTTTCGCTTAAACTGAGCAGCAAAATTTCAGCCATCCATTACATTAATCTCAATTAACACAAGACAAGCACGGACAGAAATAGGTACACGGTATACAAAGAAAGTAAACACTAGCCTAAAACTGCGCAATGACTTTAAATGATGTTCCACACACAACCGACAAACCTTGTTTATTTATTTGTGCTCGAAGTCTATCTAAGGTTGTATAAGCCAGTACTTTGTAACAGAAAAAGTTAAAATACATTATAAATTACAAGCATGAAACACGTGTACAGTTACATGTAAATCTGTCAATGGCAGGCTTTAAATTTATAACCCAGCGCACGTGTTTCGCTTATACCACCCACGTCGTCGGATCGAAATCAAATTTGGCATAACGGAGTAGTCTTCGGGAGGTATAGTTCTAAATGTGAAGGTTCCTCAAAATCGGTTAGGAGATGTGGGTAGTCGAAATTTGCCCCCTACCACTGTTTTGGCCACTGAATTATGCAGCAGCTTGTATATGCCGTACAAGGCGTGACAAAACACAATGAATTTCAAAGTCTGAATCACGCGACAGGACTAGTTTTGGTTTGTGGACACGACGACGCCATCGAAGACTAGACTACCCGGGTGCCGTGGTTGGACAGCACGGCGCACTTGGCAGTGTCACGGTCACTCTGCTCGTAATGGAACACGCCGACGTCTGTTGGCTGCACTAACTCAAGTCCTACATCAACTTTTATCTTCTCGAAATCAGCGTCGCTGTAGCCACCTGGAACGTACACAACACACACACAGCATTGTACGATCAACTTTAATATGCTAACAACTACATCACTATTTAATAAACATTTCAGCTAATGCTACTACTACGTCTACTACGTCTACTACGTCCACTTAGAGTTTTTATGCAAAGCGAAATACTGATAATTTTATAGCAATTCTGTCGGTTCGTCAATCTGTCCGTCTGCCTGTCACGAGCTGGTATTGTGCTAAAACGACTTAACTAATTATCAAACGATCAACACTGGACAGTAGCTTAGGAATCTAGTTTTCGCATCTCAAAGACCGCGGTGAAATTCTGATGGGATCACCCCCAACAAGAACGTCAAATGCTAGTAGAGTAGGTGAAATATTTAGTTTTATCGATCAATCGAGAATTGGAAGTCTGAGACGCTGTACCGCTGAAAATTTGTGCTCATTCGCCGCGACGATCCGCGTCGACGACGGTGCGCCAGCGGAGCGATACTGCAGTGTCGTTAACAACGTTAAGCCGTCGAAAGTTTGTTTATAACACTGACCGCCCGTTTTAGTTTACAACACGCCGCCGTGAAAATGGAACGTCTCACGCTTGATGTGCGACAGTTGAGCATCTAGCGGTAAGCGCAGTGTAACGGTCTGGCGTCCGTCCGTCCGTCTGTCCCGTCTTTCTTTGTAACCTTAATACAGCGCGCTGCGCATACGCAACGCGACTCACCAGGGGCAGCATGCGACGCGGCCAGCGTACATCTCAGCCCGATAGTTAGGATGACCGATATACTTCTTACGAAACGTGTACAAAACTGTGGAGATAGCCGAATAAAAAGCGGCTGTTGGAGAATGTGCTTCGGACGCTGATGCGTGATCCGTTTGCGTTAGCCATCTTGTTTAACTGGCCTTATTTTCTGTTTCAGTTTGGACACGGTCTCCAAAAGAGAAACAGTGGGGATAACTGGAGCAGGTTTTATAAGCTGGATGCCCTTGTTGTCACCCAACCACCAGTGTCAGAGCACTGAAGGTCTAGGCGGACAAATAACGAATATCTCATTCTAAATGCTGCCACAAAACTGTCACTGGTAACGAATTCTCAGCAGAAGCAGAACATCGTATTGCGTTTGATAACAAGTATGACGGTCCTCCTTACTGTCAGGCCAAAATGCATGCTGGCCGCGTCGCATGCTGCCCCTGGTGAGTCATGGTGAGTATGCCGACGGGACAGACAGACGGACGCCAGATCGTTACATTACGCTTTCCGCTAGACGCGTCCAGCGTGAAGACAAGTTGTAAAACTCTTGATGCTACTGGTGTAGTAGTAGCAATGCGTAAGATGTCGTTTTGCTATGAAAATCCACTAAGGAGTAATACACGGAAGTAAGCGAGCACCGTGCACGTGATAAGACGGAGATGTGACGTACCGACTGGAGGTTTATCGTTCTCCTGCGCCTCGCGTGATCCCGCGATGCACCGGTCAATCTCGGCGATTCTGAAGTTTTCATGAAACGCACCAGCGATCCACGCAAACCACACCCGCTCGTTGACATTTGAGTGAATTATCTCTGTAACATGCCAGCACAAGTACTGCCGTGCCATATACGAAATAATTTTTTTCAGTGTCATTGTAGCCATGAATTAAAACATACATGTATGTTACATTAAAGCTCGCCATTACGGCTGAAATTTAGCAACCTATTGACAAACGAAAAAGGTGGAATACATGATATATTAGCATTAGCGTGATGTCGACGATTCGCCAGAAAGACTTTTTAATTTTAGCCTATCATATTTGTATTGCAGTTGCAGCGGTCAACGACGGCCTAAGTCTAGCATCAACCATTACATTTAGGCCAGTAATCACACCGTACCGGTACGGTTAATGTGAGTTTATTTAGCAGATATAAGATGCGAAAACGTTCATCTACCAGAGCTGAAGCCATCCTGAGAAAGTTCAATAAACTGCTCGTTAACTTTTGGCTTGACGATGATCGTTCCAATGTACGGCGCAGCTTCACTGTAGCCTTGATCGGAATAATAGTAAACACCAGGCTCGAAGAACTCATGCGACATCAAGCCGCTGTTGCTACAAACACAGTGACAGACTTCATAACAACATTGCGACAATCATTCAGCTGCGTCAACATATATTGTGTCATAGATGGCAAAGTCTAATCAAACAATAAACTGCAATGTACAAACAAGATGCAGACTTCGCCCCTGGTGTCGCCACCTAACGAACTGGACAAAACATACGCATCGTCTTTGATTCAGGCTATTTCTACCACTATACGAAAACATAACGTCATCCACAAAACCAGAAATACATAACGTATCGCAGTGTACTCTTGGAAATATGCGAGTGGACAGACAAAACAGACAGACATACAAACAAACAGACACACAAACAGGCAGACATACAGACACGCTGATTACAATACTTTCGTCCCCTATCGGCGGCAAAGTAAAACATAGCACAAAAAGTTGTTACCTCGGTTCATTCCATTTGAAACCGTTTTTCTTCGGCTAAAAAACAACAAAAAACTTACACAAAATTGCACATTTGTTAATTAATTATTTCATCCAGAAACACTTACACATGTCTATGAGACTTATTTTTACATTATTTTTACTGAATGCTGTATAAATCATTTGTCATCTACATGACGATATTCATCTCTTTTAAACTAATACCACAAAAAGTCAACAATCCACAAATCAGTGACGAGACAAATGGTACACAATTACTGAAGCTATTGACATCAGTGTAGGCTAATTCCAAAGGTTGGCAAACGAAAACGATTAGTAATTAAATTTTTACCTTGAAACAGTCAAATTCGACCTGCTCGATCGGAGGATGTTCTGTTTGATATACGCAGTGATTTTTTAAGCACTGAAACAGAAACCAAGCGCCACGTTGATATCACTTTGATCCAGTTTCCAGCATCAAGAGGCAGTAACAGCGTCATGTTTAGCTTGGTTACTTTTTGTAAGTATAACATCTGCTGATAAACTCAGCCATTTAAACAAACTGGAAAGCTTAGTGGCGTTTTTTTCAAAAAAAAACAAAAACAAAACACAGGTGAAAAGAAAAAGTTTATAGCAGTGCTAGCCTCGAATCATCTGAAAATTGTCAGGGAACCGGAACAATGGGGTGATAAGGCGAGCACGAGCCCATAACGGGAGTCTGGGGACGGGCCCCCTATCGGCGTCCGGGGACAGAGGCCCTGGTGAGGGTTTGGAAACGCCCCTAAAGCTTTTTAGCGTTTGAATGTCAAAAGGAAGTAGTCAATTAACTTTTTTCTCTGTATTTTGCAAACTGAGTAAACACGGATATTTGTGACTTGTTTTACACTACGTTATATACAGTTCAGTAATGCAGCTGTAAAGAATTCAGGCGGTTCAGTGAAGTTGAGCAAGGTCCGACATCCACAGCCCTAAGCACCAAGGCCCGTCAACTGCTGGGATGGACGACCGTGGCGTGGTGAGAGCCGAAAATTTCTCTCAAGTCCAGCACTTTACTTCCATGGGCGGATTCGGACCTCAACCTAACACAAAGTTGCTGCCCGCTGTGGTAACTCTCACAGTAAAAATGAACTCGATAAACTAGTCATTTGTACAGCATTTTATACTGAGTATGACTCATTTCAAAGGCGCTCAGGTATGGCACGTGTTATATATTTATTATGAAAATCGTACACAGAGTACAAGTAAAAAGAAAACAAATACAGACAGAAAAAAAGACACAAAAATACAGACACACACATAAAAAAAGAATGAAGA
>Ga0209780_1001255_pt1 | contig 16294 bp, 12 predicted proteins | sample WorMetexBAHAMAS2_FD_187384 | JGI IMG/M metagenome (GOLD analysis project Ga0209780, IMG submission 187384) | Marine gutless worms symbiont microbial communities from Max Planck institute for Marine Microbiology, Germany - Inanidrilus exumae... | ecosystem: Host-associated > Annelida > Digestive...
CTTATCTTTCCTTCGCTAATGTGCAGATAGTTTGTAGTCTTTGTACAACATTACTGCGTCAGAATGACAGCTTTCGTGGTTGTTAGCGATAATTTGGAAAAGCAATATTTTTTGTCAACATCAGTAGGCCTATTAGCCTAATCACGGTGTAGCACGGACGTAGTGCTTACACTGTTGTAATGGCGACCAGCTATTCTTATGAAGAATGGCAAAATTGGGGGTATCAGAACTCCCAAACCCTTGGACTGATTGTCACAAAATTTGGCACAGGTGATTACGCCAGCGATGTGACCCAGCATGCCAAAATTCAAATCGATCGCCCCATTGGAGGGGTCCCGGCAAATGGGCTAAATATCACTCACGAGTGGTTTTTATTTTTTGTTTGTGACCCCAATTTTTGCTCGCGTCCTGAGACTAAACCGGATTTTAAAACTGTTTGATTCATAGGATATCAATCCCTGGGTTATTGCATTCCAAGGGGGATAAAACTACAAAAAATACGATTTCCCATATTTTACCCCAAAAACACGACCAAAAACTTCAAAAAGGGCGTGAATAGGCATTTTCAAGCCTAGCACTCAGATGACAAGATGCTCTCAACGGGGCGTGGTTAGTGTCATGTTACCGATTTAAATTCTGATAATTAGGTGAGAATATTATTTTGAAAATGGTACGAGATAGCGACATAGTCACAATGGGAGACTAATAACAAATACCGTTGCCTATCGAATGACTCCATTACCAGCGATCTTGACAGTCTAGGTCACTTAAGCTATTTCAGAAAAAGTAGCGCATAGCCTATTAAGACGAATGGGTTTATAGAAACGCATGGGAAATGTCGTGCGATGAGATTTGGCACGTATACAGTCACACCAGCGGATTTGTCTGTGCGCTTTCGAAGAGAATTTACAAAAAAACGGAAAATCGTGCAAAAATGTAGCCTGTTTACAGCGACAGCACCAGCAGTAGCAGCCAGCTGTGTTGGTCGTAGGCCTGTCAGTTAAGCGGCTGCACCTGCAGGAGAGTTATCCTGCTCAGGGCCGTGGCAGCACCGATGTAAAAAACACGCCAGCAGCAGGCTTTTGTTGACTTAGAGTCGCAGCAACATGTCACACGAAGCACTATCAGTAAATGAACGTGGAAATTTTTACGTTTTACGGCATTAATAATCGAATATCCCACCGAAAAAACTCATCGAATTTGTGCAAATCCCAAGACCCGCACTACGCCACTAATTGCCAACATCGTAGTTTGACAATACTATTTTGTAGTTTCCGGCTTTTGTCAGTTTTTGACCTGATGCAGTGTCATATAAAAAGGTGTAGCCTGCGCTGTAATCTGTGCATTTACTGGTATCGATGTCGAGCTGCTAGGTCAACTCGAGTTTGTGCAACTCTTATAGCCTAGGGTGGCCATCGATGCAGTAACCTCCCGACCTCGTTGCCTTTTTGTTCAGTGACGACCCAAAACGGAAAACGGTAGGGGAGGCTCATTTAAGTTATTATGCTAGCGCGTACAACACGGTGGAAACTAACCAACCACAATAAGACCTGTTTGTCAGTTACATGTGATATCTTGTGTAATTTCTGTTCTTCAGTTCCTATAACATATAAGTGCCTAACGACTCTTCTTGTACAATATCTTTTCTGTGTTGGTCTGGCTTTGGAATGCTTCTCTTAGGTAAAACCCAAAAGAAGCATCCGGGGATCTCCCACCCACGGTACCAGACCTACCCCCTCCATGCACCCCAACCGTGCGTCACGACTACACTGTGTATCAAAACGTCTCACATTAAGGAGTAAAAAACCTATGATACTTTTACTATTGTGCATAGTGTTGATGGGCACATGCCTTCTCTGGCAGCCTGCCATTATAGTTATTGTAACAGATGATGATTGTTATTGTCGATTACTTGGCAAATAAATTCTCTCCCCCCAGATTTTGTCATGTTTCTAAACGTCAAGCACCAGATAACTCGCATTACAACGCAGTAATAAGCTTAAAAAGCTTACCAACCCCATAACACTTACAGCGTATTCATTACCTCCCAAAAGTAGGCCTACACCTTCAACGTCCACCAAATCACCACTTCAGGCAGAAAAATATCGCTCAGAATTCACCAAAACGTGCCAATTCAAGTTTTAAAAATCCTTTTTTTTCTGGAGAGAGGCCTAACTCACTCCCCCAGAGGTGTGCCCCTCCCCACAAGCCTTCTGGACCTGCCCCTGCGTCCGTCCAGAATTCCACTGTAATACTTTAAACTTCTATGGTCGTAATGGATTCTGATAAGGCACCTGTCAAAATCGATACCATTGGCAGCGATCCAAATAACCTACTGCGATAATAACGACCATTCCGGTGCTGAACCGGAGCTAAATAGCCTTACACTCGGTATTACTAGTATTACCGTTAGCTAAGAGCTAACGGTATTCGCATTGTAGCTGCGCGATTGCGCGACTGACTGACTGACAGGCAATCAGAGCAATCCACGGACAACTGCGATGAAGTACAAAACAGCCGACTGTTGTCATGTATCACGGTTTGTACGTCAGTAGGCCTATAAGCCAGCGGCCAAAAGCAATGACAGAAGGCAGATTTCGACCCCCGTCCCACATCTCGGAAACTACTTGACCGATATCGATGAAAGTTGAACCTTTAGAACTACCCCCGAAGACTACCCTCACGCAAAATTTGACTTCGATCGCACGATGTGGGTGGTCTGGGGCTGGGCGAATACTCAATCTGCCTCTGTAAGGTTTCTCTTTGTCTTTCTTTCTTGGTCTCTTCGTCACGCGCACAGGTCGCACCATGGGCTGATACGACGTCTTTCCGCGCAAGGATGTCCCTTTTGGGGGTTTTGTTGATATGCCTCCTCATTTTGATGCTCAAAACCCCAAAAGAGGGCGTGAATAGGTATAATTAAGCCAAACTCGCAAAAACATTAAAACTGGCATATTATTAAAACGTATCCGCCGATTCCAACAAAATTTTACACAACGATAAAGACCAAAAAGTACCGTATTCTTCGTGAATGATCTAAACAGGCGTATAACAAATCCAACATGGCGGAAGGCCGCCATCTTGAAAACAGTTAAATCGCCATATCTCAACAATGGTTTGACCGACTGCCACGAAATTCGGCAAATTGACGCATATTGACCCTCTGCACCCTATCATCCAACAACATTTCGGACGGTCGCCATATCGGAAGTCGAGAAACTGCCAAATCTCAGCAACAACCCGCAGTGGCAGGCGAGCAATGCGCAATGCACTCAGGCGTAGGTACGTTGAAATGTCCCTCAAAAGCTCCCCTTCCCGTGGATGGATCTGGAGTAAAGTAAAGTATACGTCGATTTGTATAGCGCATCGTCGTAACTACCTCTAATGCGCTCATACATGGATAACACAGATTTACCTGCAAATTACACTATACCTGCCTTTACTCCCCAGCCGCAGAGCACCACCGCCCCTTGGCTGGTACTCATTTTACCGTCCACGGAGGGTAGAAGGCTGAGTCGACCTGGGTGGTTGGTTACATACCGAAATAAAGTGCCGCCTCCAGGAGTCGAACCGGACACGGTCATCCATCCAAGCCCGGTACTAACCGGGCTCAGCGTATGTTAACCTCGTTGATCGAGACCAACGCGTTACCACTATGCTAAACCGCCACCCATCTGAACACATGGTTGTGGAGACTCACATAATTCAGCACCCAAACGGCGTCTCGATCGGTTCAGCCGTTTTGATAACCCGTGTGTCTAACACACAGACCGCCCTACGTACGATATCTGCACCAATAGACCACCTCAAAACTGCTGTTTTTCAGCGAAGTTACGGCTGCAGTACCTCGTTTTAATTAGTTTTCTTTTTTAGTGTTCTATAGCTTTATAGTTTTTAACATTGTAACACGCTGGTCACGCTATTAGCTGTAAACGTTAGTATTTTATGAACTTATGAACTTATCTATGCACTGCGTGTAGGCGATGCAGCCTAATAATACTGCGAGACTGCCAACAGAGCAGGCAATGGGTCATGGGTCACTTTTTTCGATGGGTCACATGAGTCACGGGTCACGTCATGGTGACCCGTGACCCATAAACCTCAGATGAACTCAGTGTGTCGCAATAAAATAATCGTTTGAATCGAATATAGACAGGCCTGGGAACATCATCACATCTCAGCGGAACATGATGTTTCCTGAAACTGTCGAGGCACTGTCTATAGTACTAGAGGGTTATAAGAACAAACTAATTCACTAGGCCTAACTATTGTGTTAACAAGTTAGCATTGCAGTTGTCATATTGTGCATAATCATATTATGTTATTAAATTGCCGTTTACAGCTTTATGACACTATGTGATTATGGGTTTACTGGTGGGTCATGGGTCATGCATAATGGGTCATGGGTCACTGGGTCAATGCCAGTGACCCATTGCCTGCTCTGACTGCGAATGCCCGTAAATTGTGTGCTTGCTGCTCATATACGATGATATGATATTCTATAACCAAAGACTCAGGTAAAAGGTTAGACAAATGTAAGTAACCAACAAACAACATACTCTAAGGATTGCTGCGTGCACGGCAGCAAAGGAGCACGAATTGCACTCTGAGTAGTAAACGTTTACTAAAACGTTTTTCTGCACCTCATGTTATCCACACACTGGACGGCAGCACAACGCACTAAAGTGTAAATAAACGAACCTGCATGAAAGTGCGACTACAGAACAACGACGAACCAATAGTACACCGTAATGGTAACAACACGAACTGCTATCCAATACATCAGGGTTTCACTGAATACTATTTCATATTACTGACTCACGATACAGCAATGGTATCATCTCATTCAACAGCTAATGAGAACATTATATAGAACATTATTTCACGACCATCAAATGCTGCAAGAATATTGCTAACACGAAAACCCACACTGCAATGACCACTTTAGCATAAATAACTCCACGAACACAAAAAATATCTTCTGCTGTTACTTATTTACAGTTTCAAATTCAGGTCTGTTTTTATCAGACTGCGTCTTCGTCTCGCACCACGCTAGACCCCTGCCTGCAATAACGAACGAAAGTCTGCCTCCCTCATAACATGAATGCACAGCCAAAAACGTTTTTCCTCCAGTGAATTTTTATCCACCCCTGACTGTACACTTCATGACCTTGACCTTCACACTGGACATAAATATGGTCAAGGTGATCACTGATCAAACATCTCGATCAAAGGTCATTTCAGTCGATAGATATCATCTGGACAGACAGACACAGAAACCAGCACACACAACAGACCAACTGCTCGACCTGGACTACAAAATGGTCGCTAACAAACATTTCCACGCCTTTATCACGAACGTATCACCCAAGACGACCAGCAACAGTACACCAAACGGCACACACAAATTTCAAGGGCTGTTAACAATTAAGGATTTCTTTGACAATTAACAATTAACGACAAATTAATCATTAAAACCATAAAACTAACGGATATACGACGTCAGAATTGTAGTAAACATCGTAACTCATACTGATGCCAATCTGCCGTGTTATTATAAGTTGCATTAAGAAACGTTTGAATCGCAGTTATTGTTCAGTTCCCACATTCAGTACATTCAGTCCTCAACAGGTCTCTGAGACAGACAAATTTCTTCACATTCTCCTTCGTCCATTTGCATTGAAAAAAATAATAAATTAGCCCCGTACGGGACTGGCGGTCGACTCCTACTTACTGCCAACTTCAAAGTCACGTGACACAAAAACTAGGACAAAAATAAAAAATCTGGCCCCGATAAGCTTTAGGTATTGTGCCCCAGTTTAAGAATCCGTGGTCACTTGCCAGCCCCCATTATAAATGGGGGAAGAGATAGCCTTTGAAAATGGCCGAATTTCCGACTTTCAAGGGCTCGTGACCTTGACCTTGGATCGGCTCATGCTGCATACCGTCATGCATCACTCATCTACCTCTAACTACATACCAAATTTCATTAAAGTCGAACAAACTTTTTGTGGATGGACGGACGGACATTTGATACACACTTTATTTGGTCGACTCGATGGAGTCGGCCTAATAACTCAGGAAAGTTCCCATGCAACTAAATGGCAAATTGGCTTCAGCAAGTAAAAGTAATTAGGTCATTATTCGAAATTTAACCGTGAACAAAAAAATAATCACTAAAATTCTTAAATTAATCAGGAGATCAATCGTCAATATGCGCAGCTATACAAATGTGCATGTCACATAACCTACGCATAACTAGCATGTCCAGTTCACAGCATATTAAAAAAACATCTGAATCTATAACACTTATTAAAATATCATTAGCCAGCCAAAGATGCTCAGTCATCATTTTCACACACTAAGAGGACGATTCAATTTTTTAGTAAATTATTTCCTGTCACCAGCCATACAAAACTCACAAATGACAGCACTGCGTGTTTCAGACATGTTGTACACTATGCCGAGCATAATATAAATACAATTTTGTACAGCATCACAGATTCCAAGGACAGAGACCACAGCAAAAGAATGAACTATATCACTACAGCTGAGATTACAAATACACAAGACAAAAACAGGTCATGTGACCACTGATTTGTACCTATACCTCACCGATAAATAATGCTCATTACAAATTAATGGCTACATGTTTATGGTAAGATCACACCAAGTTAATTTAAACTCAGAACTGTACATGAAAGTCTGGGCTGCCGTGAACAATCACTACAGGTAGCATAAAACAGGAAGTGCCAGTAGTGTATGGCCATACAGGTGTAAATGCACAAAAGAGTTCCACATCTTCTTCCCTCTCCTCAAGAGTCTGATGGCGAATCAAGGACGGATGAGGCCTATGAGCAATTTCCAGTGGTTGACAGACAGCGCTTCGAGTTCCATTGAGTGCTTTGATGCTGTCGGGTGGCTGATAGGAAGGGCATCTGGCCTGTAAAAAACCCAAAGGTTCTGCTCAATACATGCAGCTTACTCTGTTTGGATACAGCTGCAGTAAACGAATTATTAAGTATTCTAGGCTATAAAGTCAGTCTATCAGCTAATAGGACTGACAAAGTAGTGTGTGCTAAGACACATACTGCATGATTACAATGTACTGTCTAATTCAATTGTAGAAAAACTAACCAAGCACACAAATACAATGTTTTAATCTCTACATGACTGCAATTTATAATTGTAGTCTTTATTTAAAGTTTTTATCAAGTGACAATGCAAAAAACTTTACCATCATCACATGACCACTGTAGGCGCACAGCCTAAGGCCACGTGTCATCAGTAAACTCTGTGGTGCAGTGCATCATGGGACTGTTTCATATCCAGCCTAGAATATTTAATTATTCATTGACTGCAGACTTCAAAATAGTTGAGTCATTGTGTGTTTTTCGTGGATAGTTAGACCCTCTTTGTCCAGCCATGTTTAGCAATGTTCTGAATCTACACGTGGATCTCAATCAATACCGTCAAAGTCAGCAAGGCAGTGTAATGTCTTTCTCGAAATACAACACATAATTTTGGAGATGTCTTTCTAGACAATTGACTGCACAGGTAGTGCAAAACGACTCACAGTAACCAAGATAAATTAGCCCCGTTCGTGACTGATGGTCAACTCTTCACAACTGACATTTCTGCCAAGTTCAAAGTCACGTGATACAAAAACAAGGACAAATATCAAAAATCCGGCCCGATCAAATTTAGATATTGTGCCCTAGCCTAAGAATCAGTGGTCACTTGCCAACTCCCATTATAAATGGTGGAGGAGATAGCTTTTGAAAATGGAAGGATTTCCAACTTTCAAGATCTCGTGACCTTGACCTTGGACATACTGCATACCGTCGTGCATCAGTCATCGCCCTCTACCTACATGCCAAATTTCATTGAAATTGAAGAAACTTTTTGTGGACAGATGTACGTAAGTACAGACATTTGAGACCCACTATATTAGGTAGACTCAGAAGAGTATATAAAACAATCTAGCCATATTTAAAATGGCCCCAGTTTAACACCATAACATACAAAAAAGCTACTCCTAAACCCAAATCAAAACTAATGGTGGTTATCTATAAGAACCGATCATGTGTGTACGCATACCGAACCAGACTAAAAATTGACACAACTAATTTACATGAACATCAGAAGACAAAAAGCTATCAGACCACTTCTTGTTGATCGCTTCTCTGTGGAACTAGTGTCCTTGTAAAGATTACATAGGAAGTCTTTCCAGCTAACTGCTTGACTGTACGACTGACCAATCAGACCAACAGCAACTTAACCAAACACACACAAATAACGAAACCAAAAAAAACTGATAATGGTCATCCCGTATGATATCCAGCTGGAAAATAAACAGGGTCTATTCTAACATACAATCACAACCCAAGATCCCATGTGAATCTGCACATATGTACATACAGACAACACCGCTGCATCACGCTGTAAAATATAACAGCAAAATACTACCAATATGTAAGACAATGTAATGATGGCTGGTTGGAAAATTAACGTCTCTTTTCGGCACAAAAATATGCTATATCAGGGACAAAGTCTTGGGTGGAGATTAAGTTCCACCAGGTTAAGGATGACCAATGATACAGTAACCTCCGACCTCATTGCCTTTTTGTTCAGCATCGACCCAAAATAGAAAAAGATAGGGGAGGCTAGAACAGGGTGGAAACTAACCAACTACCACAAGATCTATTTATCAGTTCAAAACATTATCTTGTTTAAATGCTGTTCATCAGTTACTATAACATATCAGTGCCGAACAATCCTCGTTGTATAATATCTTTATGAGTTGGCCTGGTTTGGGAATGCCTCTCTTAGGTAAAACCCAAAAGAAGCATCCGGGGGACCTCCTACACACGGTACCAGACCTGTCCCCTCCACCCCGACAATGCAATGAACCGAACATAGCCATTGTGACATGTGACATTCAACAGCAAACTTAAACTGCACAATTCTGTTAACATTCAAGTGCACTGCCTATAACATTAATCATAGTAAAAGTAATATGTACATTGCATCAGTCAATCAAAATCCTCGACTACATACAGCGTGCGAGTGCGTGATCAGTGTTAGGCGCGTCACACTCGACACATTCAAATAATTACTTCCAAACGTGTATCAGGGGGCCATTGCCTGTTCACAGAATAAACACGGTTACTACAATTCCAAACTATACAGGACTCAGTAGTGTGCACCCCCGCCGTGCCACACTGAAATCGGCACTAGGCAGTTACCAGCTAGCGCCAGGGACTTCATTCTAAATTTTCGTGCACCGTACCATGACTGGCATTCCCAACTTCACTTTCAGTTTCACTTTCACATCAACTGATTAGTGCAATGTCTAGCAATATGATAAAATATTCAGAATACGTTCCAGATCACTTCCAAACTTAAACCAACTCCACTCTGCTCCACGATCTACCCATTCCCCAAATTTCACGAAAATCTGCCCAAACTTCTTGAATCATTCCACTAACAGTCACACAGACAAATACGAATTAAAACATTACCCCCACTAACCTGCAATGGAGGTAAAATGAGAACATATAAATTCAAATAACTGCAAACATTTGTCAACGTAACACTTAACTATTTTGATGTGTCAACGGATAACAGTTAGCTAAATGCAATTACATGAACAATAAGCCTATACAGCTTGAACAAACGTGTTAATAAAAATGTACGATGGACTGGCATTCTTATTCGGTGATCACAAACGGTGCAGCAAGGTACGAGATGAATAGTTTCAAACAATAAACATACACATATGGGTGAGCAATGAACACCCTTCACCTGTATTTAAATTCCTGACCTTCCTTAACGACTATGGGCTCATCGACCAATTTCAATTACATCAAATACTGCAATTATATTGGAAAAAAGCCCGATGCAAAAATTTTCTCAACATCAGATAAATACTAATAACCGTGTCTAATCATTTCCACTTCAATGCATCCCAGTAATGCTATGATTAAGCGCAAAATACACTTAATGTACTGGCATTGGAGAGCCGGAAAAAGGGAGCAATGCCTATTCTGCCAAGAGTCCAGTTGTGGATGTAGAAAGAATGAAGCCAAGCCACCCGTTAGCATTAGTGCTTTGTGATCCATTCAGTGCTTCAACACTGACAGTTGGGCAGCATAAAGGACGTTTGGCTCACTAAAACCCCACTCCCTCAATCCCCATCAAACGTGCTTGGTCGGTGGTCATCCGAAAACAAAGCCTGCAGAATGGAATGGAAACAACAGGGTTAACAGTACAACCTATCTACATAAACGTCCAGGTGATTGCGTCTCAATAAACAGTCACGAAATCCGAGCAGTGAGTGTGACTGTTCAACAACGGAACTCGAAAGATGCTGACGGGGCAGTGGAAGTGGCAGGCCGCATCACAACTGCAACTGCTACAGGCTCACGATCACCTGGACCGCATCTGGCTGCTCGGCTGGACTTGGGACCGCAGGACTTGCTTCGGCAGCGGTGTTGGTGTTATAATTCAATGTACGTGAGCATCTCTGACACAGGTCGGCGTAGTCGCCGGATGCGTTGTTGATCGGATGCAGGAAACAGACTAGAATGACGGTCATGTTATCGCAACCAAGGCCACCCATCTGACAGTCGGGTGCAAGGCAACGTGTCATCAACTCCTCACAAATCTGGCCAAAAACACACACATCACAAACTGTCAACCACCTACCAAACTAATGTAAACACTGATAGATTGAGTGAGTTAAGGTTTTACGTATCCCTCGACACAAAATAAATCTTTTTGGAGACATTCTTCCCAGCCAATCTCTTGGCTTAGTACTGAAAAACTAAAAAAAATACAACAAAAGCAAACATGCATCCGTAACAAAATATATTATAACATAAACGTAACCCAAAAAACTAAAGCCAGATTTGGTCACCTACAACGTCCGGCCTGGAAACAGAATGGGTCTATTCTGGAAAAAGTAGATAGGTAACTCAGGAACACGTAAGGAAGAAAGCATAAAGAAGGAAGAAAATAAGGAAAAAAGTAAGGAAGGAAGTTAAGTAAACAAACAAACAAACAACTTATATAGCACCAAAATCAACAAATTAATAAGGATTTCATTACCGCCTGGAGCCTGTACAGGGCTACCACTCACAAACAAACTCACCTTAGCTGTACTCAGTACATCTGAACAACATCAAAAGACGAAGCATATGCATTATGATTACGGAGAAGACTTCAAAAAGTCGGTTAGATGGAACACGACAAATGGAGCAGTTTAAAGAAGTTTAAAGTAGTGAAATAGAAAGCATTAATTAACAAAAAAAGAACTCACAAGATGGACTTTAATGCCCCCGCCTCGATACGGATGCTTTCGCCACTGCGAATTTGAACCGAGGTGTGACCTTGACCTTTTACCTCCAAAATATAATGAGGTAATCAGTAGTGGCTTGTCAATATTCCCTGTCAGTTTTATAACAAAAGGTTAAAGCTGTTTATGAGATATCTGGTAACAACATTTGACTGGACCAATGAAACATGGAGTTTAATGTCACTTTTCAGCACAAATATGGCTATATCAGAGACGGAAGGTCAGGGGTGGAGAGCTATCCCAACCCAGTATAGAAAGGCCAGCGATATATTAACCTCAATGTCGGCCGCCTTTTTGTTCAGCAGCCACCCAAAAAAAGAAATGGATCGAGAGGCTCATTTAAATTATTATGCTAGCGCCTACAACAGGAGAGTCTATTATCACACTGCAAGACTAAACTAAATGAAATATGTCACAAACAAGCATGCATCCTTAACTAAAAATACATATAACACAAAATCAGCACACATGCAGAACTAAAGCCAGGTTTAGTCGCCTCCTATGACATCTGGCCTGGAAATGGAGTGGGACTATTCGGTAGAATGAAAAGGGGTGGTAAAGCAAGAATAGATGAAACGAGTAAAAAAGGGAAAAGGAAAAAGTAAAAGATACAAAAAGATAGAGCCAGAAAGTGGGAAAGTGAAAGGATAAGGGGGGATTGTCAGGGGCCCACACGGGGCCATAGATACACAGACCACGCTAAGTGTGACATCCATAGCAATAGGCCACATCTCATGTACTGCAAGCAGATGATGCAGCCTAGTAATATCTTGTTGGCAGTGCTTTCTGTAATCCAAAAATCACGACATTTTTTAACTGGCACCAATTAATGGTGGCATCTGCCACACACAGAACATTCACGCAAATGTCCGGCAACAATGAAGCACAATATGATTTCTTGCTTACAACTTCTGGCTCCATCTGCTGAGCGACTCGGACACGCACGAAGTCGACGACCTCTTGACTGCTCAAGACGTCCCAGATGCCATCACACGCAAGCACAACAAACTCGTGGTCCAGTGTGACGTCATGTATGGTGACGTCAGGCAGGGCTGCACGCAAACAAATATGACGCGATTTCATTGTCTCTGCATACTACACTGTGTACAGTAATTCACTTTTCTACAGTTCTCACTCATTCGACGTTGCAGCACCAAGGATCAGGAATTCTCTCCCGTCCTCCATTCACTTATCCCAAACCATGGCTTCATTTCTAAAGCAGCTCAAAACCCACTTGTTTCGATCTGCTTTTAACAACCCACAGCGTCGAACCCAGCACCTCTGACTCACTTACAATACATGATTATGGCACTTTATAAATGTTTTACTTACTGACTTACGCATACCATTCACTTTAAAGAACTTTCATCACCATCAGCTTTAGTTATCCGACCTTCTCAAGAATTATCACCAAAGCAGAACCTTAGGGGATAACCAAAGTGGGTTCTATACAACATATGCCATTCCTGTTGTCCAACCAACAGTGTCAAAGCAGCAAAGAAAACTCAAAACATTGATGCCAACCAGGAAAAATTACCCAATGGACTTTATCCGTTCTGGATCCACCAAACTACTGCAGATGGAAGGGATGCTGTAACTTCATGCCGGCTCCCTGATGCCCAAACCTGTACCCACTTTAGAGAACTCTGAAACACATGAATGATTAATGGCAATGAATTCAACCCACTAATGCTCGTGGCTGTGATGCGCCCTGATTCTTTTGTTAATTCTGGTGCTTTACTTACTTACATATTTAATTTCTTAAGAATAGGCCGTTCCATTTTCCAGGGATGGAGGTCGTAAGAGATGACCAAACCTGGCTTTAGTTTGTTGTTTCTTTTGCATTAGAGTATATTTTGTTTCAGATGCAAGCTTGCTTTTGTTGTGTTTGATTGTTTTTCAGTACTAAGCCAAGAGACTGGCTGAAAAAATTACTCTGAAAAGTCCTATTTTGTGTCAGGTGGGTACGTAAAACCGTAACTCTATCAATCAATCAATTATCAATGAACTTATTTTGCTACTCTTACTTCAGGATGACTGAGAAAAAGAAGTAACAGACTCATTTTAAGACAAGAATCATTCGTGCGCGGTATCAACTAATTTATTCTCTTCCTTCGCTGATCTTCGCCATATTTTTCTGACATATTGAGACACAAATCAAGTGACTATTAACATTTCATTATATGTAATGCCATAATAGGTAAAAGACAATAAATGTGGCACTTTTGTAATGCTACAAAATAGCATGCAGTGAACTTTCCTCAAACAATGATACAGCAAGAATGAAAAACCTGTAACAATTTGCTCCTCCGGCAGTTTCATGTTGTTTCTTTTGAAAACAAAGTCACCAAGAGCTCTAGACAATGCTAAATTACCTGCAACAATGTTCACACAATGACCATCGATTGCTATATCAGCAACTATCATCAATTTTGGTAACTCAGATGAATACAAAAACAGTCGCAAATTTGAAGAAAACGTGTTTGTCAGTGATGAAAAATCAGCATAAAAATTCATCATTTAAAAATGTTTTCAGTTTGTGGTTCACTAACTTACTGCTATTTGGTTACCTGAGGATAAAATCTTTATTACCTCTGAAAAAAGTTGAATCTGCTATATTTGAACTAAATTTAGCATGATAAAACTGGAATTAAATATGGTCAAACGGCTACTCCTAAACTCCAAAAGTTTGCTTTTCATGCTGCTCATGTATGTAAAAACAAGTCAACCAGAGCGTTGTTCATCATTTTAAAGCACTATTCTGAATGTCTGAATACAATACCGGTAAGCCATATGATAAGCTGCCGTCACATACCATGCACAATACACAACTCCCTGCTGCATAAAAATTGTCTGGCTAAGGATGTCAAGCTAAAAAGAATTTCATTAAGCAAGCAGGCAAAACTACGCTCACCATTTACGCGGTTAAATTCGACCCAGCCACCGGCGGCTACGATGCGTTTCGTCTCCAGCTCGTTGCTCGGCTTGTGATCAAACGAGAGTTCCTCCACTCGGCCAGAGACACTGGCAATAGCTCGCGAGTCGCCAACATTGCCCTGATACAACGTGTTATACATATAACTAACTCTCACCAGCCGTTTTCGGTTTGTTTTCCATTAGCCAATGTCTGTCTGGCATCTTACAAAATTATTCAAGATCAGACTGGGTCTCCCAAACAGCAAACGTTGCTAGTGATGTGACAATTGTGTTTTTTCCTCTCGATTTGATTTCGATTTTTTTTACAAAGAATTCGATTTTGATTCGATTTTTCACCCCAATATTCAGAGTTGAAGATAAACTCCTCTGCATTCAACGTGATCGGATTCGCAGAGATATAAACGCCTCCACATTCTGTATGATCGGACTCGCGGGGTGTAAAACCCATTCTGTGACCTCCTGCACTGGTCCCTCTAGGGCGATACGGTATCGGAATTGAGTCACACTTGCTCCAAAAGTCGCGATATCGATTCCGTTTAATTTTCCTAAAAATCTGCGATTTTGATATCCATTTTCGATAATTGTCACATCACAAACTTTGCAGAATGACACATAACTTTTTATAGGCCGGATGCCCTTCCTGTAACCCAAGCAAGGACATCAAAGCAGTGTTGCATACGGCAATCTCGGTGTGTCATAACATCACGTCACATTGCTGTACAAGAAATGAAACGCTAAAACCTTCCTAACTGTACTACACTGTTAAATTTCATACACTCAAACTGTCGGAACAAAGTACAAGACGCTGCTTACACAGTATATCTTGTTCTCCTTTATCAGAATGACATTTGCTGTTGATCCGGCTAAATCATCCTTCAGTTCTTCGTCTGAAATCATAACAGTAGCAAAACTTAAACGTTTTCTTTCTAGTCTAAATAAAATTCTCAGCCTTAAACCTTAGTCAGTCATCTACATTCGTTAGTACATTGGACAACACGGCTTCTCCATGCTGACCGGTCACATGCAGTTTCTCCAATGTCATCTCTTGGCAAGGACCCTCATGCAAAGCACCCCACACCACCATCACAATCTCCATCTTAAAAGCCATTTCAGGTGAACTGGGGTTCCCCTTGGTTTTCTTCCACCACTTGTTGTGGATGTGTGGCACAGGTTTTTACAGATGCCCAACCAAAAAACAGTGTCTAAAAAAGAAATTCAAAGCAGCCACCATAATCATGGAAATCACTTTCTGGCCTAATTCTATCTTCATTCACCATTCACACACAAACTTTTACATCAAAGCAGAATATCGACTAATAATACTACAGAGCTTTTTGCATTGTTGTCACATCCTGTTTCAAACACAGCATTTACTATTTCAATTCTTTCCTTAGAGACCGGCAGACAATATGCCCAGCTGTAGCATAAATACCGTAATGCTCAGAAAATGTTCGGAAGTAATTCTGTATCGATGACAATCTGTACAAAGCTTTTTTTCTGTGACAGTGATGGACAGGTGCAGTAAACGGCTTACAACAGTCACACTCACACCACGTTCACAACACCTGCAGAAAAAGCCGAGAACAGCACAGTCCACAGTTTGTGGTAAAGATATGGTGAAAAGTATCAATACTCATACTTATTTTAAAACACAATGTATGACTAAAGACTGCTGGAGAGAAATATATCATTAGGGCTGGATGTCATTCATGACACACAACCATCTGCATCAAAGCACTGAAGAACCAAAGAAAAAAACAATACACACCAAGTGTCATGTCTTCATCAAGCTTCAGGAATGCTGTCCGTATTGCTTCCTCTATGTGACCTTCCACTGCACATGAACCACTTCATACAACAGCTATTGTGGCCAACGTCACACAGCTAACTACCAATAAAATGTCCCACAACTAAACTGGACAAGAATGTGACAACAGTTATTGCTGCATCTGTCTAACATCTTATTATTATTATTGCTCGAGTTTTCTGGACCACCAG
>Ga0209780_1001256_pt1 | contig 16293 bp, 19 predicted proteins | sample WorMetexBAHAMAS2_FD_187384 | JGI IMG/M metagenome (GOLD analysis project Ga0209780, IMG submission 187384) | Marine gutless worms symbiont microbial communities from Max Planck institute for Marine Microbiology, Germany - Inanidrilus exumae... | ecosystem: Host-associated > Annelida > Digestive...
ATATATATATATATAAAACTGCCGTGTCTGTCTCTGTGTCTGTCTTCCGTATTTCTCAAAAATGCGCAGACCGATTTCCATGAAACTTTTCGTGGTTCATAGGGGTCATAGGCAGACGTGAATGGAAAAACATCCGGAGAATTTCGACCCTTAATGTGTAAAAATTGGGAAAACGTCAAAAAATGGCCGATTTCAAGAAAATCCCCACGGCCGACGCATGCTAGCGTGCGGTTCGACTTCGCGAGCTAGCCTAAGCGCTGGCCAGTGGTATGACAGCAGAACGGGCCAATCGTGCGCGGGCCTGGGGGCGTGGCCCGTAGCCTTCGATGCGAGACTGTCTCAAACGCTTTTGTGCTCCTGAGGCCAGTTTAGTGGTCCCACTTCCCGACCGGTCTTTTGGCCGGGTAAACGCTATTAATAAATAATAGCATGACATGAGACGGCTGGTCACTATGCTGCGTGGTGGCTCAGCAGTAGGGCGTTGGACTTGCAAATTACAGGTCGCGGGTTCAATCCCAGCCGGTCCGCTTTCACGTAACATAGGTCAACTCAGCCTTGCATCCCTCCAGGGTCGCTAAATCGAGTACCTGCTTCAGCTGGGGGTAAAGGCAAGAATCTCACCTCTGTCTGGTGGCAGGTAACACTGTGCGATCCCATATGGCACGTGAGTTTCCCATAGCAGTGTGGCAGAGTTTCACACACTTACGTTCTTTACATCTACTTATGTCATCACTGTGGTCTAAAGACGTACTTCCTCCGCCGGCGCCGGTCGTAATCCGCCTGTCTGCCCAGTGTTCCCATGCTGACTGTTTCTGACATCAAATCTGGCATTGCATCCATGTACGCCATGTTGCCTGCGACAGCCACACACAACCGACGTACAACGTTCTACATGTGCCATATTGACTGTTAGGCTGTTGACTCCAGCACACAGCATTATGGAAGATGACATCTGAACACACTAGCATTCCACACCGTTTACCCTCAGAATCAAGCCGGAAAACAGGCACTCAACAGTGTGTGTGAACGTCTAGTGAGAACAGCTCAGAGATGTCAGGATCACAGTCTTTCAATGAATGCTCAGTGACTTCAACATGTGACAGAGAAAGACAAGATGTTCAATGCTGTAGGCTCAGTCAAGCCATCACAGTGACTGAATTCATCTTCATCTACAAGGTGGCCACAAAAAATCACTTCCGTTCACTCCTGCTCAGTTTCATCCAGTTGTCAAAATTCTTTCACAATGACACTCAGTAGTAAATTTGCAACAGACGTCACATAAAGATCCCACCGCACCGTAACAATGTCTCTGCACAACCTTGTAAACTAATGACACCGTTTTGGCTCACAGCACCGTCCGTCGGCCTGGTTTGTACTACCACAGCTAAGAATCACAGCCATTCAACATACTGTCCTGTGCAGCAAGTCGGAGTTCGGAGTCGGTCGTGAGTTCACCTCGACCACCTCCAGACATGTACAAGTCCTTGCGAGCCTTGTCCTTCTTACTGAAGATACGACCCAGCGAGCTCTTGATTCCTGTCTTCTTCTTGCCGCGAGGTCCGCCGACCATCACCATGCCGCTCTGAGACTGCTGCATCTGCTGCAAGCTGCGATGTAACGAGTCCTGACTGGAGTGACTGCTGCTCTGAGGACTTGTTATACTGTGAGAGCTGTCCAACGACCTACCACACACAGCCACAGAGAACTTGTTATACTGTGAGAACTGTCCAACGACCTACCACACACAGCCACAGACCACACCACCACAGAGGACTTGTTATACTGTGAGAACTGTCCAACGACCTACCACACACAGCCACAGAGAACTTGTTATACTGTGAGAACGTTCCATTTCAACCCATCATTCTCATCAACACGTACAACCAATGACCTAGATACTGGCTGAATTCCGCTTCATAATGAAACTCCCTTCAACAGAAGATCTTCCAGGCACACAGTGTGAACAACTCAGCTGATCAGAAGTACACAGACTTTATTGACGACACTACGCATGCTAACAGGCTTCGTTATTACAGTGACAGAGTGAGCGAGAATTCATCAGTGTGACCCGGCACTACGGTGAATCATACCTAACAAACGACTGCTGAGTGACGGAGGAGGCTGGATGTACATCACAGCCGTGAGCAGTGCCGCCGCGAGGCATTGACGACGTGTAGTCCTGTAATAACACATCATCAATCACAACTAATCACAGACAGACAGACAGACAGACAGACAGACACGGTCTCATGCAACCAGACACTATCAACTAGCACACAACTCTTTACAATCCATGAATGGGAAACATAGATTCCAAACAGTACTTTCAATTGCGACATGGAGACATGTATGTCACTGTCTATGAACTTTACTACAACAGTTCAACTCCATACAGCACTGTGTAAAGTACAACAAACACGCCCCACCCCACCACTATGCATATGAGTGTAGTACTGCTGCTACACAACGTCCCTGGCGAACAACTTAAGTCAAGTCATAATGATAACTTTTAGTCCCATCAACCAAAGTTACACATTATAGTTGCACAGTCTAAAACAACACCCAGTGTATCTGCACAACCAGTCCGAGTTCAAGTTCAGTTACTACATCGTGTTCAAAATGTCCTCCTCTTTCATTCACATTCATTCCGTCGTCCACAATGCTCTGCAGCAAGCTATTCCATGTGTCAATCAAGCGTCGTCTCAGATCAGTCACGTCTTGAACGGTCGTCTGATATCAACACATGATCCTGCATCATGTCCCAATATACTCGACAGTCAACACAGCACTAAGACCAGGACTATTCACAGGACAGAAGTCCGGAGAAATGAATGTTGGAATTTCACGTTGAAGGAGCTCGATCATCTGACGTGCACGATGTGCTGGCGCACTGTCTTGTCCAATACAACAATTAATGTTTCAAAAGGTAGTGTAGCAGCAGTATGTAGGTGAGGTGGGTAAATCAGTAACTGTTATGTTGCAAATTAACTCAGTACAGTGTGCTAAATATTATAGAAATTAGACGATGCGGTAGCATCGTAGCCAAGAATTTAAAAGAGATGCTACCAGCACTAGTCTTAAGTATAGCGATTAGGGCTGAATTTTGGCGTCCCCTTGAGAAACAAGGAAAGACAGAATGGATCAAATGTTAGTATCAGTGTGCTCTCCTCCACAGAATGAACACATAGACATCAATAAAGTTGCAAATAGTCATGTCGGGGTTACTGTAAAAAGACGTCAAACGCCCAAAAATTCATGTTCTTCCGCGTCTTCGTCACACCTTTTTTGTCCAGGCAGTTTCTCTGAAACTACTATAGACACCAGCATAAGTCATATACCGCTGGAACCGCTATGACCCGTAGACTGAACTTTTGTGAGATTGGTTGATACTGTGTCCCATCTAGGAGGTCAAATCCCCCAAAAACCACCCAAAAGGGGCGTGCATAGGCATTTTCAAGCCAAACTCGCAAAACATTAAAACTTGCATATTATCGAAACTACTGCACCGATTCCAACCAAATTTTGCACAGTGACAAAGACCAACAAATGCTCTTCGTGGGTGGTCCAAATACACGTAAAACAAATCAAAGATGGCAGACGGCCGCCATCCTTAAAAATCGAAAATCGGTCATATCTCCGCAAAAGTTCGACCGATCGGCATAAAATTTGGCACATTGATGCATATCGGCTCTCTGAACAGGTCCGTGTGTTAAAAATTTCAACTTTTAAAATCCAAGATGGCGGACGCCGCCATCTTGAAAAAACTTAAAAACGGCCATGTCTCCGAAACGGTTAGACCGATCGGCACTAAATTTGGCTTGGTGATGCATATTGGCCCTCCAAACCGGACCAGCAGTTAAAATTTCCAACTTTTAAAAATCCAGCATGGCGAACGGCCGTCATTTGAAACTGAAAGCAGTTAACTCGTAATATCTCAACAACTGCATAGACAGTACGTATAGATGCCGCCGGAAAATATGGCAAGATGACGACAACGGACCGCAAAAATTATCTATTTATGTGAATCTCAGTTAATTTTTACTTTAACTATTTACAACTGGGCATGAAACATCTGTTAGGCATACTTATGTTTTGTGCGTCCCTCTGGCGAACGCAACGTTACTAATTTTGTATAGAAACGAAGAGATTTTTGTATTAAAACATGCGAACAAAATAGGGAGCTAACCTGATATGAACATAAGTCTGTTATAAAAAGGTGATTGACACTAGGCCTAATGTTGTCACAAAACTATATAAATTAATTTTAACTGACACGACTGACAAACATCGACACCGTTTTTATCTGTGCGACGTTTACTTGTTAGCATTCGACACCATCATTAATTTTTGTAAGCATCACCGACGTCACAGCAAATAGAGCAAAACCGGCAGGATAGCAAAATGTCCAATTTTAATATTCGGAAATAGTAAGACAGCATATCGAATACGATGTGTGTCGTTGAAATTAATTCTAAAGTCTTAGACTTTTGGCTTAGACAAAAGTATTAACAAAACTTGACCTCACTCAATAATGTCAAAATTTTATCCATAAATTCTAAGCATAGATCATAAAAAACTATTAGTGATTAAAGAAATATGTTCTTGGCTGCAAACTTTCCGTCCATCCAACCCAGGAGGCAGCCAAGAACATATTTCTTTAACCACTAATAGTTTTTTTAATTACTTTGCTTTCACATTCCAATTCCAGCATAAAGGGTACTGAAATTCTTGGCTCTATTTTATATCTTTCTCTTTAACGACCGGCCAATTTTCATGTGTGTAATCTGGAAGAAAACTTACTATTTTCCACTTTAATTCTTGGCTTAGTTTTCAACGACTATGTCGTCTTTTACAGGGATTAGTCAATATTCGTACAAACTACAGTCGTATACATAACGGGGGGAAGGTGGGGGGAGGGGGCGTTTTTTGAACCACAGTGTAGTGCATATCTTTAGAAAGGTGCACACTAGTAGTCCGACCTGGACATTTGGTCCAGCATCTGACGTAACAAACGGCAAATGTGAGCTGGATGCTGAGTACGACTGGAGGTTGTGGCCCGCAGACGGCACGCCACGGCCTGCCATCTACAACACAGCAATCACTTACGTGACACCATCAAACCCAACGCAATCAACAGATTTCAATTTACTTTTGTTGTTGTCTTTTTTATCAGTTCTAAGTCTTAACTGCTGCTAGCAAAAGTAAGGACTAACAAAAGTGACCACAAAAAACAAAATCGAAGATAAAGAAAATCAGTAAACTGCCTTTCAAGACACCCATACACACACACATTAAGATTCTACACTGATACAGAACTACTCGGTGACTCTGGAACTCTCTGCATGTTACATCACGAGACAGAGACATCTCACTTGTACAGTTTAAGAGACTTTTGAAGACACTTTTGTTTGTCTAGCGCTGCGGCGCATAGTGACCATTTGCTTTTTTGCACTGTGTACAAATATTCTTACTTACTTACTTACCAACGGCCACAACTTGCGGGAGTCAACATTACAAAAGTCCATGATTTGTGCTTCGTTCAGTTCTTTCACATTGCTGTCTGCGTGACAAGAAAGATATGATAAACCACAAGAAACCTGTGTCACCTACTTCCTATGGTTATCTGCCACTACAAGTTCAGTATAAAGACCCAAAGGGAACTGGCCCACCCAGTTTAACCTGGATAATGGCAATTCAAACAGAAATGGAAGTGGAGCAAAAGTACATGATGAACTCACGGTGCTGTTGAGTGTGTGGTACTTGTGGATGTAGTCGTGAGACTGCAATGATGAACTCACGGTGCTGTTGAGTGTGTGGTACTTGTGGATGTAGTCGTGAGACTGCAATGACGAACTCACGGTGCTGTTGAGTGTGTGGTACTTGTGGATGTAGTCGTGAGACTGCAATGACGGTCGCGGTGACGGCGTCGAACGACCACTCAGTGGTGGTGACGACCTGTCATAGACGACCTCAGGTCGCCAGGTGGCAGGCAGTGTGTCAACAGCCACTCGACTCTCTAGCTCCTCAGCACGCAGCTCTGCAGTCTCTTTCTCCTCCTGAATCAGCCTGCAACATCAGCAACCCCATCACATCTAACACGAGGCTGACTTGCCATGTACCTTCATGTACATCTACATTACAATCACAATTGTCAACCAGCAGATCCAGAACTCTCTTGTTCGTACTGTCATGAAAGCTCCCAAGTCCTGTCATATCACTCCCATCCTACGCTCTCTTCACTGGCTCAGGATCACTGAACGCATCGAATACAAGCTCCTCTCACTTACCTACAAAGTTCTCACAACTACCCAACCTCCATACCTTCACAATCTCATCTCCACTCAACGTCCTCACAGTACTCGCTCTTCATCCGTCGTTACTCTTGCTCGGCTTCCTTCATCATCATCTCTAAAAATAACTGATCGCTCCTTCCGTTATGCTTGTCTCTGGAATCAGCTTCCTTTGTCTCTTCGTAAACCTCATTCTGGCACAAGTTCCTCCATCTCCTGGCTCACCTATTCCTTCACCCATCACTTCTTCCTTTTCTGATTCACCACTTTGTACATCTATAACTCCATCTCTCTTTCACTCCCGGCTTAAAACCTACCTCTTTCACAAATCCTACCCCCTTAATTTCACTTCTTCCTCCCGGACTGCCTCCACGGACCTTTGCCTGCACCGTTTCTCCTGAGCTACTCGGTTTTTGATTTTGATTTTTTCATTATTTTTCGTTTCTGGGCCGTGTGCTAGATTAAGCTGGCCATCTCGTCTCGTAAATCTACTGTATCGTATCGTGTCGTATCATAAACACTGCAAGCATCAACAGCACCACATCTCTCATCAGTGGCGTGCTCCTTGTATTAATGGACTGTTGCCGTATCGACAATGCGTTGACAGAGTGTACAGTCACTGGCTTTTCTCAGAGCTGAGTGGATCCCAATGTTAACTGACTGTACATTAGAACTGGTCCCCCTCAACCAGGTGGAACGTCGGCGTCCGCAACGTCTCCTCCAATGACTGGGCGGTCAGAGCAACGCCTCAATAACCCGATGGTGATCCTGCTGAAAGTCAGCACGTGCCACATACCCAAAGAAGCGGAGCCGTCTCTCTTAAATAAGATGGCAGACTGGACAACAGCCGGTGGTCTGCCTGATGCTAGCACCATATGACGGACACAAACGAGCACTGAAAACCAATCTATATCCATTAACTAAACTCTGCAGAACTGTACAACAAGATGCTGTAATAGTTAAACATGTTACACAATGAAACCCAAGCACTTGCTGTTACATCAACATTACAACTGACGTAGCTCAGCAGTCAGTAAAATGCCGATAATCAGGCCTTGACACACCGCAATGTAACAAGATGTTCACAAGCCTTAGCCTAACAACTCTGAAACCAAGTCCAGATATACTAAAAAGCATGTTTACGTTACGTTTTCAATTTCTACAAGCAGCAGCAGCAAGAGTGAGTGATGACCAGTGCTGACCTAATCTCGTTGTTGATTGCATCTAGCTGCTGCTGAAGCATCAATGCCAGCGCATGAGCATCCGACTGTGCAGCTGACGACGTCGGTGCCGTTGGTGACAACATGTCTTCATCATCTGAGCCGACGTCAGCAGCAGCAGCAGCAGCGTCGTTGAATGCTTGCTGGACATTGGCCAGCACGTGAGCCTGTTCCAGCCGGTGCCACTCGTGTTCATCCAACGTAGTCATCTACAGCATCAACACTCACGTCACATGCCAGCAAACAGTATTCCATGGTTTTATACTGTTGAAAATTATCAGAGGTTGGGCAAGATTTGACTTTCATGGATGCTTTCTTTCTCTTTCTCACCATCTATTGGCTCCTTCAAACGTCATCTCAAAACTCATTTATTTACCCTCCCCGGCTAGTCCATTTTCCCACCCAGCGACACCAGCGCCTCCGACTCGAGCATGCTTCAATTTGTGCGCTGTACAAATTTTGTAATAATAATAATAATAATCATATGTGAAATTTGTAGTAAAACAGTGCACATAACAGTGTCTGTCTCGTGGCAGAGTGCCTATAATCTGCAGCAAACTGACTTTTGCCTGGTCATCGACCGTTGTCCAGTCACCGCCTCGTTGCTGTAGCCGTGAAGCATCCTCATCATCAACCTTGTTATCGACGTCTGCACTGCCGCTCACGTAATATGGATTGTCAGCACGCAGCTGGTCCAGCTCGGCTCGTAATGACTTCGTCTGACGCTTGTATGTTTCTACCTGCTCCACGTGACTTTGCTGTAAATACATAAACACCACAAAAAAATCAAACGACATATATCTCCATTAGAATCATTTCAAAAGTGTATCAAATTGTTGGAAGCAAATATTCAACCATAAATTCCGCTATCGCTGAGGGAACTGTGCAACATGCTATGTCAGTTGAAATCTCGGTGGCCTACTGTTATACGAGTAACGCAAACAGATCGCGTGTCAGCCTCAGGAGCACTTTCAGCAACTGACACGTTTTATTCCGCTACCAGCACAGTTTTGTACACGCATCATTCACCTTTTGCACTGCAAGCATGCCATGCCGTGGGTGTCATCAACATACTCCAGTACCACCAACGTTGTTGATGTCAACTGGACCGTAATTGTCATCATCAGATTTGACTACTAACTACCAGAGTTGTTGATGACACCGCGTATTCCTCCGCCAGTGCACCACCGTGGACACGAACGACCACGGTGGATGGACACAAATTTTGGCGGTAAGGTATCTGAGCTCGAGACTTTTCTACCGGTCGCAAAACGCAAATTTTACCTAGTAGCATTGCACGGGTAAGATCACATTTAAAAGGCTTGCAGTAGGAATGACCTTGAAGGTGACTCAAGGTCATTGGAATTTCCTCTATTCTACAGGTCATATATCACTTCCTATTGGCAGTCTGTAGTAACAACGACGCTATCTGGCACTGTTTCCGAGATTTTAACGCATTTACAGTGTATGTGACTGGCTGTAACCTTGACAAGTCCTTCGTTCTCAAAAGATAGATGAAATTACAACCACGTGTGCTTTCCGCTTCATGTGCAAACATATCCATGCTGTATTTCCAGAGATATGTGAGATAGAAAAATTTCAAACAGCAAAAGTGACCTTCAATGTCACTAAAGGTCACCAGTAATTGTGCCAATCGATAGGCCACATACTATTCTTTATTAGGCTTCCAATGCAACTATAACTCTATCTTGCACCGTTTCCAAGATATTAACCCCCATATTTCCAAAATTTTAAGAGGTCAAGTGACCCTGAACATATCCCTCGCGGGGGTAATATACCATGCATGCATTAGCACTCCTGTCAATCAATCAGCACACAAATTTTGAAGTGCCTAGCTTCACCATTTCCAAAGATATGGTTAGGGGCAATCTTTTTAAACGGGTCACATGACCCTGACCATGCCCCTTTTAGGGGTGCTTTGCCATCAAAAGCTAGGACTTTTGTAATGAACCTGTTTGCAAAATTTGACGACTCTGGCTTCAGCCCTTCCACAGATATGGTTGGTTTCTTCCAAAATTTAAAAGGTTCACGTGGCCTGACCACGCCCCTTTAAGGGATGACTTGTCATCTGTGGGCAAGGACTTGCTACTATCAACCTACCTACCAAATTTGACGTCTCTATCTCCACCCACTACAAAGATATAAAAAAAGATATAAAATGTGGAAAATGGGGTGATTTGGGGTAGTTAGGGGTCACCCAAGGCCCCTGGAAATAGTGCCATTCTATACAGTACATACAACTTCCTATTAGCCTTTCACAGTAACTATGTCCCTACCTTGCACCATTTCTGAGATGTAGCAAGATATTGGTTAAAATCGCCGCTTTTAACCTACCCCATCTGTATTTGGCGCCCGTTAGGGGTGACCACGTCAGAATTTCGTCGAAATGTTTGGCATAAAAAAATAGAGTCCCTGGGTTATCGTACAACATTGTTTGTTCTATCCTAGGTTTAGCCATTTTTTGTAGAACTCCGACTTTGACATACAGATGGACTGAAAGACATAAGATGACGGCAAGTACTGCGCTAGCATAGCGTTGCGCGGGTAAAAACGGACGACTGAACGTTGCTGACACAACTCTCACACGCTACTGTCATGCTTGTCAAAAAAAAAAACCGTGCATGACTTGTATTTTAACAATGCACACAGTTGAATAACAAACTAGATACTCAATTTGTCAGCGACCATTTAATATACCTAACTAAACATGACAATTTTGTTAGCAAGTTGTTCTTTCAGTCAGCTTTGATGGCTAAACCAACATTGTCACCACAACGAAAGAACATGAAAAGAACAATGTCAAACCTGTTCACTAAAATAACACTAGTGAGTGAAACAACTGACTCGTTCTGACTGGACTTCATCGAGACTTCTCTGAAGCTTCTCCAGCTCCAGAGACAACTGGTTCTTGTCCTCGAGCGCCTGCATGCGTTCCTTGAGGTGCAGCTGCAGGCGTTCATTGGACTCGGTCAGCAGTTTGTCAACCGTCGCTGACAACCTCACGTTATGTTGCTCGTTCATCTTGTCTCGTTTACGACTCTGCATTAATGACAGTCATCACAACCGACTCTCAACGTCCTACCAACAAGTCCCACTGGTCTGCGTGAGTGTGTAGAAACAAAAGCCTCACCAAATCTCAAATACATTCACAGCATGCGTGAGTACAAAGTGCTAGTAGTAATCAATACTTCAGTCAGACAACATGTACTAAGCAGACCACATTGAGCCTGAAGCAACATGGAAACTGCAACAACAACTGCTTCCCGTGCGAGATGAAAGAGTCGCCTCATTACAGCTCAGTGCCTACAAGACATTTACTACAAGATACTGGTGCTTCCTTCACACACACACAAGTAACACTTATATGGCAAACACTGCGGGTTATAACTGTCCCAGGATGATAGACACAACACAATGTCAGTAGTGCTTCAGTTACAACAAACGCAGAGCCTCGATTAATGCTGTAATATCAATGTTGACTATTTGAGATTTTTCGGCACATGCTAGGTTTGCATGGCAAAGTGACATAGACTTCTGCTCTACATCTCAATGCTAGCACTTCTGCAACTACTACAGTACAACTGTCCTACTATGCTAACACACTGCATCATACCCGCTGTATTTCTGCGTCTTTCTCCTGCAGTTGAGACTCCATTTCACGCAGTCGCTCCTCCGCCGTGCCGTGCCGTTCCTCAGCCTTGTACATACACACACATACATACATACACTTCAGTCACTAGCTGCATGGCTCATCAGTCTGACAGGCCTCTGACAAACTGTGTCAGTGATATCTTCATTCTTATTTTATAAGCACACAGCGACCACTAAAAACACACAGACATTGTCAGTACATTCTATGAAAGCAGCATGTAACACAGTCATTAACTCACCTTAGACAATGCCTCAAGGCGTTGTCTCAGTACATTCTATGAGAGCAGCATGTAACACAGTCATTAACTCACCTTAGACAATGCCTCAAGGCGTTGTCTAAGCTCAGCCTCCAGTGTAGGCAGTGCTTCAGCCTTCGGCAATGACTGCTGCAGTTTCTGTTCGGCTGCATCTAACTTCTCCTTCAGCTGCCAAAGCTTGTCATCGCTCTGTGACAAACGTCAACTTGTTCCACTACAATCACCACTCTAAACAACAGACTTGATGATTCATTCATTTCACACACACACACACAAGCTGATACTGTCTGACACTATGCTAGCATGTGCCACTCTGCCCTGGTGTCTGTCTGTCTGTCACACACCCATACTGTGTCTGTCTGTCTGTCTGTGTGTCACACACCCATACTGAATCAAAAAACATCATCACACAAATAACAATGCATTGTAGTTTATGACAAACAATGTTTTTAAAATTCTAACGGGGTGACCCCAAATGGGAAACAATGGACAACGTAAAAAATTTAAGACTATCCACCAAATTCTTGCTATATCTCAAAAGAATACAAGATATAGACCGAGTTTCATGAAAGGTGAACAGAAAGTTGTATGGTGACACAGCTGATGACCTTGAGTGACCCGACTACCAAACGGCCTGTATTTGTAAATTATGAGACGTCCTTCTACCGTTGGAACAGATGAAGCTAAAGTCTTCACATTTAGTCACTAGCTACCATTAGTGCGTCACCACAGAAATGATCTCACCGTCTTTAACTGAGCTTCTTTTGAGACGAGATCAGACTCAAGTTTGTCTTTGACGTCATGCAGCGAGGCCGACTCGCGCTGAGCGTTCAAGTAGCGTTTCTCGAGCGTCTCAATACGAGCTTCTTGGTCTTCACGCTGAGCACCGGACTACAGACCAGCATCACAATAGCCATCATCCAGTGTCATCTCAATGAAAACAACCCTCACATCATCCACTCACAATCCTCATTACAAAATGAAATGCCAGTAGCAATCAATACAGCCAGACTACATCTACTATGCATCAGACTGCAACAGACGACAACTGTTTTCCACGCAAGATGTGAGAATTGTCTGTAAAGGTCACAGCTCACTGCCTATATTTTACTTCAAGAAATTGCTCCTTTCTTAATTCCTTTAAAACTCTTCACACAGTCACACAGAAAAAAAACATCCACTAGCTAAGGATTGTAATCCAGAAGTCTGAGATCTGCTTGAAAACTGTTTGAAGGTGCAGCACAACCTGCAGTGAGTATGCAAAATGAACAAGTCGATATGCTAATGATGACTACTGCTACGTAATAAAGACATGAACCAACACGTCACTCATGCAGCTGAGAAAGAGCAAAGTCACAGTCAGAAACCATGCATATTCATCACGTTTATCTACACGCTAGTCACAACCTCACGGACATCTCGTTGCAGTTTAGTGTTCAGCTCCTGAGACCGCGTCAGCTCCTTCTGTGTGGATGAAAGTGAGTCCTCGACGTCATTGATCTTTGTACTCAGCTCAGCAATCTGAGCGTGAGCTGACGACAGTTCTGTAGTGAGCCGTGACAGCGAGTCAGCCGCATCAATGCCATCCAACTCCACGCTGTTCAACACTGCCGGCAGCTTCTCAACGGAACCATTCGACAACGACTGCACAGTTACAGAAATACACCTAGACTTGACTACTGCAACTTCCACTTCACTCGCCTTTGTAGTCTAGACCATGCAGGCTGCATGCTGTAACAGTGATCTGCAGTTAACAAACTTTTATCATTAATTAAACATCAGCATGCTTATTGCAAAGTGAAATTTATCGTAATGCTATAACTGTATTACTGTATAATTTTTGTGTTTAATTTAAAACTGGTAACAAAGACGAGGTTTAGTTTAAAACCAAGCACCTACAAATATGCTAACTGATTAGATAATTGTTGTTAATATGCCCTGTAATAGCAGTGCTGCGTTGATTAGCAAATGCGCTCATCACCAATTCCTGAACAGTTTCAGAGACTGAATCTGATGTGAAACAATGTGATATCCTGACAACATTTGTCAAATTTTGGCAGTTGTAAAGACAAATAATAACTGGAATAATTATCGTTAACAAACTGGTGAAAGAACCTTGATGCTTTGTTGGCGTTCTTTCTGAGACTCTAGTGAACCAGTCTTAGTCAGTCGACCGTCATCAGTACTTGGTTGACGTGTCTTGGACTCACGCAACTGATATAACTGTTCACACCAACATTGCAACACAAAACATCAATCATCTTCTTCAACAAGATGCAGTCACAGATGGCAGACTTAGCCCCCGGTGCTGCCACCTGGCAAACTCAGGTGTCGTCTTTCATTCTGGCCGATTAACTGCACGATATCAAAACATGACTTCATCCACAAAACTGAAGTACATGACGTATTGTTATCGGCCACAGGTAACACGTGCTGAACATTTAGTAAAATTTGGACGTGTGGTTTTTGAGATATGCAAGCAGACAGTCAAACAAACAGACACACTGATCACAATACTGTGCACCCCTAATGGAGGGGAATTAAATGAAAGAAAAATGGTTAAAATTCATGAAGTCCACGCTACCATCATCATTTCTGTTTCAGCGGTCATTTTCCGTATCACACTCCACTCACTTTCCCACTATTTGTCCTGGAAAAGAACCTGTGGATAACTAGCACAGACCTGCACATGCCAGACCCCCACAGAACAAAGCAGTGAATAATAAATTAGCTCCATATGGGACAAAAATGAAAACTCCAGCCCAGATAAGCATTAGGTATTGCCCCCTAATTTAAGAATTCGTGGTCATTTGCCAGCCCCACTATAAATGAAGGTGTTTCATAGATAGCGTTGGAAAATGGCCGTGTCCTTGACCTTGACCTTGGATCGGGTCATACTGCATACCGTCATGCATCACTCACTGACCTCTATCTACATACCAAATTTCATTGAAATCGAAGAAACTTTTTGTGGACGGACGGACGGGCGGGCGGACATTTGAGACCCACTTTATTAGGTCGACTCGGAGGAGTCAACCTAGAAATTGCTATGTGCAAATGACAGAAATCAAGTCAGAGACAGAATGCACAATGTCACAACAAAACCTCATGATTTGCTGTTGTTAGATCATCTTCAAGCTGTGATGCACGTTCTAATGCTACTCGCAGCCTCTCTCTCACCTGTCACAACCATCAACAAGGCAAAGGCAACTGTAGGCATCAAACTTCACCCACACTGTGCAATCACTCCGATCTCCTGTAACTCTATATACTTAACCCAAGTCCTATTAATGGTAAACTAACTTTGCTTGCCTATGTCCATGCATCAAAGTCACTGGTATATTTGTTTATCCACCAACCCAACAATCACCGTTACCATAGTAACAATGTGGCAATGTGCATTTCGATAATTCTTCCCACTAATCGTCAAATTTCTCAGTTCCTCTTTTACTTCAGTTTGCGAGTAATTTCAAAATAGTTAGTCAAAATTATGCCCTTTCTGTCTGACTTTACGGTAAATAAGCACATTTAAGCAAAATCAGTCCTTCGTAGCAAAATTCATACTGCTATATGGCCTATTATAGAAAAAACCTGATGTCATCCACAAAACCCGAAGCAAATAACGTATCGCAATGACACCTGAGCAGGACGGAGCCATGGCCATAGGCAACATGCACGAAAAATTGGTATATATCATGAGTGTGGTTCTGAAGATATCCTTGTGGACAGACAGACAGACACACACACAGTGTACACATCTCAATAATTCGCATGGGATTTGAACCCAAGACCTACAAGTGACTACATTATTATAGTAAGTCTATCTGAGCTCCAGTGAAGCAATTTCCATTTGCTCCGTAGCCACGGATGCAGGTTAGAAAGACTGTGATACTTCTGTACAATCACTGAAATGTTCAAAATTCTTACCGGATAATATGACACAACCCTATCTATCACTGGTTCTCCCTAAAACAAAATGTGATAGATGGGACAGTTGCTAGTGCTGGGTCCTAATGGTAATTCTCATCACAATGTCATTGCTGTTGTTTTTAGGTGGAAATCTGTAGGCATAGCACTATGGTATAGTAACAGTGAATGTTGGGCATCACACTTGGCATATAACATAGAACAATTTAATGCAGATATGACTTCTCTTTGCCAGACACACAGCACGAGCACGACCAATCACAAGCCAGCGTTGTAACCAACAGTTTACTTGGCCACGCCTACTCCAGTCAAGAGCCGACCGACTCTTGCCCGCTATAGCTATGAGCCACTATAGCTAAATATGGTGTTAAGGTTAGGGTTGGGTTCCTAACCGTAAGCTCTTTATGTCGAGCATTATTATAGCTATAGCAGCCCATAACTATAGGAGGTCAAATTGCCACTGCACTAATGCTATAAACGGACAGCTAAAAACAGACGTAATTCTGGGACTGAGAATCTGTTAAAAACACAGCACTGAAATGAAGCCGAATGAATTACCTTCTCATCAAGAGCTTTATGATGCTCAAAGAGCGACTTGAGCGCCTTCAACACTTCCACCTCACTGGACACGCCCGACGGTGACGACGCTTGTCTCTTGACGACAGTCATCCGCAGCGATCGTTCATGACGAGCGACAAGGCACTCCAGGTGTTCAAGTAGTAACTACAACCACAGCAGTCCACGTGTTCAAGTAGTAACTACAACCACAGCAGTCCAGGTGTCCAGGTGTTCAAGTAGCAACTACAACCACAGCAGTAGTACAGGTGTTCAAGTAGTAACTACAACCACAGCAGTCCAGGTGTTCAAGTAGTAACTACAACCACAGCAGTAGTCCAGGTGTTCAAGTAGTAACTACAACCACAGCAG
>Ga0209780_1001257_pt1 | contig 16292 bp, 9 predicted proteins | sample WorMetexBAHAMAS2_FD_187384 | JGI IMG/M metagenome (GOLD analysis project Ga0209780, IMG submission 187384) | Marine gutless worms symbiont microbial communities from Max Planck institute for Marine Microbiology, Germany - Inanidrilus exumae... | ecosystem: Host-associated > Annelida > Digestive...
ACATTTTTAAAAATCTCGCACCGGCACGATTTCAACTTGGCACTTATGGCACAGCAAGTCATCATGCATCTCTGGCATGCTGCACCCAATAGGCCCTCACAACAATGAATTACCACTGTTCGTCACAGAGCACAACTCAGCAAACAGGGGTGAGGTGAAACACTGCACTGGCTGCATCAGACCCCAGAAATTTACATTACAGCAAAAAATGAATTGCTAAAATGTGACACAGGCCTTGCTAATTAGCAGAAAGTTGAAATCAGTGCCTAAAACAGCGAAAAGGAGCCATAGGACTACAAAACACTTGCAGGAAAACATTACAGTATGATGTCCTGCATTGGACAACACTTGGACGCTGTATAGACTGTATACATGGGTTTAGGCCTAATAAGGCCTAAGTGTCTTCTATAAACAGCAAAAGTTTGCTCAACACTTCGAACAATCGACTTGTGGTACCTGTCGAGTTTGTACCGGTACTCAAAGTATATACGACCAAAGTAATTACACTTGTGAAAACGCAATACGATGGAAACAAAACAGAGCAGGCTATTTAAGAAATGGTGCAGCAGTTTCGGTACTGCGAGCAGTTGATGCAGGGGTCTACTGTAACAGTTCAACACCCTAATGCTAACCTAACCCTAACCGGTAAACACTGACCTTAACCCTAACCCAGGTAACCCTGGTGAACTATTCACATACACCTGGTGATGGCGTATAACGTATAGGCCTACTCAGCAGATTAGCCAAAACGACCCTAAAGCTGTATGTGAATGGGCTGAGTGGTCTTGCAACGTCTGATAAGAAAGTCCTCATCAAAAGCGGGCGTGATTTGACAGCCAACACACGACACACCTATCACATTTATTTCAGTCAGCGGAATTGCCATAAATGTAAAAGCTACCTTCTGTGCTTCGAATTTGCGGATAAAATGTTGACAGGTCCATTGTCGTTAATTGGCCATAATTCGTTTTTCTGAAAATTCGGTGGATTAACGAATTTGGCGGACCAACGAAAGCAGGCCTTTTGTGGGGCAGGGTGTGCATTGTGCTCATGTCTGAACAGAGTAAGCCTATACGCACCACACAACATTATATTACTGTTGTAAAACGGTACAGAATGATCTTGACAAAAAATGAGTTCATGTCCAGTTCGAATAAAAGTTATTTATCAGTTTTGTCAATTTACCGAGCATTAAAATAGCCAGTTATCTAGCTCTGTACTGTAGTTTGGCGGATTAACAAGTGGTAAATCAATAGGTTGCTAGTGAAAATGTTTTGGCGGATTAACGAGTGGTTTTAACAAGGGAATGAATTCGTTCTGTGCAGTTTTTGCGGATTAGCGTATTTTGCGGATTAACGGGTGGCAGAATAACGAGGGTGGACCTGTATTTGCTGTTTTAAAGCAGCGGCTTTTACAAAAAAGGAAAAGCAATTTTTGCGGTTTTATTACGTAAATAGTAAGCAAAAATTTCTGCCGCATGCAGGTTTAACGAAAAACAGTTGTACGTTACATTACACTTGATACCTATCGATGTCATCAAATAAATGGTGACGTCACACTGGTGACCTACTATCTACATTTTATAACAAGTACTACTGTAAACAAATTACTGCTTTGATTATAAAACCAAAGAGCAAGGTACCTCACCAAGTCACTACCTTTAAAAAATGTTTCCGACGTGCTAAACAGATGGACTTTTAAAAAAGACCAGATGTATGAAACTGTTAGACACTTCTTTGACACAGTAACTGACTTATTTTGTGTTATGACATTGCGTGTACGTCGTCGATTACGTCATTTTTCTGTGCTATAAATTTTATTATTGTGTGTATTATAATAACTGATATTAAATATGGAACAAAATTCGATGGACATTATTATCAAGACCTAAAATTTAATTAATGCAGTAATTAATGAACCAACTATATGGAACACTAAGCTAAATTCGTCAGAGTAAGACAAGATTTGGCATGGACCAGAATTGCTGGTGTACTTCAGTATTCAAAAAGTAAGCTTATTTAAAGCTATTTGAAAGCATGCATCCTTAACTAAAACAAACATAAAACACAAAATCAACACACAAAAACTAAAGCTAGGATTAGTTGCCGCATAGGACATTGGGCCTGGAAACAGAGTGGGGCTATTCTGGTAGAATGGGAAGAATGGAAAAGCCAGAAAATAGATAAAGCGTGTAAGAAAGGAAAAAAGGGACAAGTAAAAGATACTAAAAGATAGAGTAGAAGGTGGGGAAGTGAAGGGATCAGGATTGCCATGTGCCCATCCAGGGTTAATAATCAAAACTGCAACACCTTACAATGTGAACAACTTAACTACTGTTACGACAATGTACCAACCAGATGGCTGTATTGTGTTGTATGAACACAATACAGTATTCGCCTCGAAGTGGTCCACCATATGTAATAGGTTTTCCCTGAACCCACCCGAGTCCTCAATGCAAATGGCATCTCGATTCTCGATCGCTTCAGTCATTTTGCAGGGCTCAATAGGTGACAGAACGACCAACAGACCATGCTACTCAGCTGGTAACAATAGACAGCATCTACATACGTAGTACTGCGATGTACTCTAATAATAATTGTAGCAAATCTAGACATGGTTTCCATGCCTTTATTGTCGTACGGAACAAGGCAATCGTAGACGGCACGCTTCGCTTCGCCTACAGCGCGGAATCACACGCTTAACTACATACTTCCTTAACGTAAGACCTGTTAATGCTAAATTAACTTCGCCTTCATAGCCTTCCTACATCCATCAATATATATTTCTTTCTTCAGCGACATACACCATTGCCATAGCAACACCGACAACAGTTTCAATTCTTCCCATTAATGGTAAAGAAGTAAATTTAAGCAAAATCGGTGCTATGAGCAGAAATTTATATCTCTATATGGCACATGCAATGCACAAACCAGTTTCCAGTTATTTCATTGAATGGCTGTGACCTGATGACATAATCAGGCCAAGCTCACCGACACGGGCGCTGAACAGTGCCGAAAATGTGGAAGTAGCTTTCTTGTATGGAGCGTACAGCCCAGCTGAAGGATTTTGAATTGATTCTAATGGTAAACATGAAAACTAGACAGGCATCCTTTGGTGGCGAATGTCCGTCGATCTGTAATCATTGCGGAGTTATGACAGCCTCCTGAAGTCGCAAGACCTTGAAATTTTGAATGATTTTTTGTGCTTTTAAATAACGACCCCTTACGGTGAAATTTTTAAAATTCTGTTCCAAATGTTTACATGGCAACACCGATTGACATTGTTGTGCTCAAATTTCATAAAATTTTAACGATGGGCAATCGGTAAAATCGTGCATTATTTAGTGGACAACAAAAAAAAACAAAATTTTGCCTGCCTCTCAAACTGTCGCTACTGCGCAGATAGCATCCAAAATCTAACAAAATCTGCCAGAGCCAACCCAACGATGTACTCAGAGTGCTCTAGATTTCATCAGAATCGGTTCACTGTCGGCAGAGTAATAGCCGAATGCGCGAACACCGCCAAACTGTGCCCTAAAGTAATTAGAATATTCGCCTCCAACCATAGCTTCGAGGTGAATAACAAGCTCTGAGCTAGGTAAAATATATGGCCATGTCACAAGGCCGACTCGAGCACTTGGCTCAGTCATCTCCACAAACATTACCAGTGGCCAAAAACAGTATCTACAGCTAAAGAAAAAAGTACAATAATGAGTAGTTACAGAACACGTGAAATACATTAGCAATACAAAGGAGATACAGACCAGGCAGCTCTGTCGATCACCTGTAATGCGTACAGGCTTGTCATGAGACGTAGGCGTATTTGTATCCTGGATCACTACGATCTTCACTCCTGCACTTTCCTGTACAGTGTACAATATCACGCTCATGGTTTCAGCCATGCGTGATCATTCCAGATGTTTAAACCAAACTTGCCATAAAATTTGCAAAGACAATAGAGATACTGGGGTCAGAGATTTCAAATTTATGTGGAAAGTTTTCCCCCTATGCACGGGTCATGTGATATGGCATAGGCGCAGTGGCTGCAAACATATTGTCTATGGTGGCATAGGGCACACATCACAATTCGTAAGTCAAGAACGCCTAGGCATAGGATCTTCAAACTTGGTGGAGGGATTGACCTCATGACCTGCCACATGTGACCACTGTTCAAGTTCAAAAGGCCAAGGTCACGTAATGTATCAGCAGCAACAACACTAACTTGGCAAAGGATAGTCATATCAACTTCAGATTTGGTGGGAATTATCACTGTGGGTGGTTGATTATGTGGCACGCTCTCTAGGTTAGTAGCTTAAATAAACCGGAAGTTGAAATATGGCAGACTATTAGCTTATCCGATGACATAAAGCAACTGAAAACCTCCTCAATCTGCTGCTAAATCTATAAAAAATTTCACTTCATGCAAAATCCCGCAACTGCTGACAGTCGTTGTTGTAGATTTTGGAACATATTCACAGTCTTGTGGTTTTGCACATGCGCAAACAACTGCACTCTTTATATCAGCAAAATTTAGACAGCAAACTTAACAAGCTCTGCTACTTCAGAGGGACCAAGCGACACACTGCATTAGTAAATTTGTGCTATGTTTTATGACATATTGGAGTTAGAAAGGTTTCCAACAGCAAAAGTGACCTTCGAGGTCATTTGAGAGCATTGACAGTCGTGCCATTCGATAGGCCACATAAGATTTTCTATTATGTCTAACGAGATATTATCACTTGTTTCCCAAAATTTAAGGAGGTCGTGTGACACATCACACGTCCCTTTCGAAGGTAATATATCATATGTGCACTAGTACTCAGTGGCTGAGGCTCGCCCCTCAGCCCAGGCGCATCCGTCTACCAAAGAATTATTTCTCACAAGTCCTAGCACATGACGAACATGGAGTTAATCCCGGGCAGGTAAGAGGGTTCAACAATGTCCTCTATAAATTGTGACCGTTGCTGATGCCTTGATTAGCAACATCAAGGTGTCAGCCGCACTGACGTGAGAGCTAAAGTATAAAATTTTAAAAGAAATATCTTCATTTTTGGAAAATCGACCCTTTACGGCAAAATTTTACAAATGCTGTTCCAAAGGCTTACACCGCTACACCGACGGACATTTTGTGTTCAAATGTTGTGAAATTTGGCCGACTGGGAATCGGTGAAATTGTGCGTTGCTTACCTGACAAAAAAAATCAAAATTTTACCTATCTCTCCAGCAATCGCTACTGCGCAGATTGCGCCAAAATCTGGCCAACCCCCGAGAATATACTCAAGAGTGCTCCAGATTTCATCCAAATTTCGGCGGAATTTTAGCTGAATGTGTGAACACCGCCAAGACACGCCGTAAAGTGAATCAAATATTCGGCTGAAACCTAGCTTCGAGCCCAATAGTTAACATCACAGCATAGTACAGGCGACCAGCCAAAAAGTGGAGAATGGCAAAATTAGGTTCAGAACTCCATCACCCATGAACTAACAAACGTAAAATTTTTAAACGGGTGTTTTCTAATGTTGACAGTATCACCCTGTAAGCCAAAAAATTACAAATGATCACCAGGACTGTAAATTTTCTGTAGCCATTGCGGGATTCGCAAATTTTGTGAATTTGAACAACTAGCATTTGTCACGAAATGCCACGTATTTGAGTACTATTTATCCGTTAACACCTAAATAACAGCATGGACTATAAAATACAGCCTAGAAATGATAGAACAGCATACAATTATATTTATTAAACTTTATTTACAAGATGCAAGTCAGTATAAACTGACTTTTTTGTCTTCTGACAAATCTGTCACTGAAAGTGATATGGTATCTTCTTAGTTTTACATCTAAAAGATGGATCTGGCTCTTTTGTATTGCTATAATTGCGACCACAAATTTAGCGTTTTTTGCTGCAAATGGACCGCAAAATTTTCCAATTTTTGGCAGTGAGAATGTTACAGCCCTAATGATCAACCCAGTGACATTATTCTGGAAACTGGTGAAATATTACTTTCCTGTAAGTTTTATTTCTATTTTTCCTTATGTATTCGTTATTTTTGGCTCAGCTCCCAAGATCAAAATGCAGAAACGATTTTTATGTTTCATTAGTAAGATGTCATACAGAGATTATTGCACTACTAGAGGGAAAACTGCAAGTAAGTCTCCATATTCCTCCATTTTTACTCTTTGACTGTGAGAAACTAAAAAAAGAAACGGTGCATCTCAACACATGTGCATGTTAAGAGTTTCTATGATGACGTGCCTGCAAAAATTAGACTTGATAACTTAATCCAGCCCATATAAACTCTGTTCCACTAATTCCCAGATGTTATCTTCCAGAATAGGTGGAGCAGCAGGCCCCAAGGGAAAACAGCTGACTAGGTTAACCCAGAAGAAATGGTTGTTAAATAGAAGCACTAACAATACAACTACAGCAACTGCTGTAGATGCTGACGTGTAATTTTACATGAAAATATACATTCCAATATTCACAAACCTGTATTTGCTTAATGGTCTCACCACTCTTCCCAATGATAAGACCAACTTTTCCTCCAGGTACCATAAGCTCTATCTGACCGGTTGTTCCACCATCTTCATCATCTAATGGACCACCCTGAATCTTCGCTACTAGACGCTGAATGGTTTCTCGAGCTTTTCTATATCACCAATTGCAAAAATATAAAAATATGCAGGACATATGCTGAGACATTTATATAAAATAACAAAAGGCAAATGTCACTTCTAGTCTTATTACTGGCCCGCCTACACAGTGTAGGCAGGCCAGACTAGTAACGGTCGCCGGTGTCTGTCGTCGTCTGTAACGCTGCCAACAGGCAGGCCTGCCGGCCACGTGGGCGGGTGACACTCCATACTGGGCCAGTACGGTTACGTCCCATGAGGCTGACACCTTGTTATTATTCCATCAAAATCCAGAATAACGCACAATATAAGGAAGTTAAAAGAACCCATATGACACCTTTACTCATTTTGATACAATACCTGAGTGTGACAGGCAGACAAATTGTAGCATACTGCATGCTTAATAACAGACTGGTAAAATGAACATCAGAATACAGCAGCTACTTCCTCTAAAATTACGACCATGTGGTGGGATAAAAATGGGTATAAACAACAACCGTTGTTCACACAGACTTCACTACCTCAAACCACGCATGCACATTCTTATAAAGTCAAGTCACTGAGATGCTGACTTAAAATTAAACTTTGGAATCACTTTAGCTTCAAGTGGAGTCACATTCCTTCACAATAGTGACCTACAGGCTACAGATCTACACTGCACATGCAAGGGTAAGCAAAAAAACATATCCACTGGTCTTCAACTTTCATGATTGACATTTCCCCACTAAATGCACCAATTACTCAAAGCCTCATAAAATCTGCTAGCAACCAAGACTGAATGAAACAAAGAATTAAGCAAAAAACACTATAACTTATGCTTTTTTTGCCCACAGGCTACAATTCTGACCCTTTATGTCACTGTGGAATTATCCTCCATCCACAACCAACATGCAACCGAACAAAAATTATCTACTTTTATCAATATCCCAATAACAATAACAAGCCTCAACAAGTTCAACATTAAACATTATTAATGGAGCACTGTAAACTCAATTACATTACCAAGTGACCAAAAACAATAAGCAACAATGGTATGAATTAACATACACTATGCCAGCAGCACTTCCAGTAAGACTGCACTGTCTGAGAGGACCACCTCCACTGTCTATACGCAATAACACACAACAGTGTAGAGTCATTTTCACAGCAAGCACCAACAGAGCTTCCATGTTCAGGTTAGTTTTTAGTAAAAACCGCATTACAACGGTCCAAAAGTCTATTCTTGCATCCAACATGTGCTTTTTACAATGTTACATCAAATGGTTTAACATTTAAAGAATAACACAATGACATGGATATATAGTCAAGTTAGCTTTCCTAAAGCTAGGATTTTGCACAAGATTACAGAAAAACAACTCAATTTTGTGCAATTTCTGGATCTTCGACATGTAATCTGATATGACATCATATAGACACAATATGATATGCAAACAGACTGGCTGGCAGACAAGGTGTAATATGTTGCCATGCTCTACATTTACTTCAGCAGTCTCTACAGGAAGTATCATTAAATACCTTCGTAAATGTAACTTCACCTTTAGTAAGCACTGAATAATGGCCAATTAACAAACTTTATGCTATACTTCTATAAACCACAGTGACATCAAAAAATCAGTAACACAAACCTGGTGCAAACTGTATCCGGCATTCAGTCTCTGATTGAATGGATGCAATCTGTTCACCTCCTTTGCCAATAACTGAATAAAACACAACTTACGTACTCAAGAATTGACAGTATTTATAAGCTCAACAAAGAATATCTCAGAGTTCTACCATAACAAGCATCAAATCGTCACTAGTATATGACAGTGCAAGGATACAACAGCCACACCATACCTCTTGTATTTTGTTTCAACAATTTTGGTAAACAAGGTAATCTTCTCAACAGCTGCAAAAATCTTAAAAGAATCGAAAAAGTAAGTTCACTCAAGGTCAACAGAAATGGCACCATTTATGTGTGTACATGTATATATATGTATACATACATCAGATTATTTATAGTGTGCCGACTACAAAAGTAGGCCGCCCATGCATTAAAATGTCAAACATTAGAATAGTAAAAGTTAAAATGTTAATAGGCTTAGCTAAAGCTTCTGTATAGAGATATGTCTTCAGCTTTTGTTTAAAAACGTTCAGAGAGGTAGATGCACGAATGTTCTGTGGATGTCTGTTCCAGACTGCTGGTCCAGCATAAAAGAAAGCGTATTCTCCGAATTTAGTCCGAAGCCTAGGCAGACAGTAGTTTGTAGTATTCCCAGTTGATTCTGTGTGTTAGTAAACATTGTTTGTACAACACATGCGACCGTATGGGCAGCCAGTGTAACTGTTGAAGAGAACTGTTGACGTGATATCGAGGTCTCAGCTGACTTAGGTTCCAGTCTGTTACAAAAATCTGCATTGAGCCGTTACACTAATGGGGACCAAACATTTCAGCTTGCGCCTGAAGTGGTGCATCTCAGCACATCACCTTGGCACCCAGTTTTAAGAGCACATCTTAAGACCTATCTCGTCTCACTGTCCTTCCACAGTACCCTCCATTCAAATCTTTACTCTGTTCTAACACAAATCTTTCAGCAAGACCATCCAGCATCATCAGTAATTTTTCCTCACATGCCTTTTCTGTTTCGGCACCACATACATACATACATACATACATGTTTTTTGTATAGTGCATATAAATTCGATAGTCACTATGCGCTTAAAACTCTTACCTGAAACACTACCAGTATACATTCAGCTCTATCACAAAGTATCTACGTTTAAACATCAACTAAAATCCCATCTCTTCCAGTCTGCTTTTGCCATCTACAAACCTCTGACAGCATCTCCGATTCGTTTAAAGAGTTTTGGCATTTTACAAATGTGCATATGACATGTTGGTAACAGCTACTTACTGAGTCCAACCATTCGGTCAGGAACTGTGATGATTTCTGTCTGTGCTGGGCCAAAAGGAACTCCAAACAGTGCACTCATGTCTGGTGTGCCGACAACTGGAGCTGGACCAGCACTAGCAACACCCAGTTTGGCATTGATCTGCGATGCTGCAGCAGCAGCCAGCTGTGCTGCACTGCTAGCTCCACTGCACACACACACACACACCTACATACACGTTAACTGACTGACATTCAATCCCAACAGCAGTGTATCTATTACAGAAATGCACAGTACACAATTAAAAATTTTTGCCACAGCCCAACATTTTAGCCAATTTTTGCAGCTCATCCCACACCAAAAATCGACTGCATAGTACAGAGAAAGTAACTGACAATTCAATAATATACATCATCATGTTTTTAGCCCTGACAGGTAGTCTGGCTTAGTAGTAATGGCACTGCATTTGTCAACAAAGTCACACTACATCAAGACAGGTACATATTCAAATAGGTGATTAGTATTCAAATTGGTAAATATTTTGTGGGTACACCATTTCTGCATTTAAACTAACAAGGGATATCATATTCGAATATTGCACTTACACCAGTGCATGATCTTAATGTCTTATTGTGTCTTTAATGTAAAACGTACTGTTTGAGAATATATTGCACAAGTAGCTTAGTTATTGCTGACAAACACGAGCAATGCACAGCATCACGACAAACGACAAAATTTTAAAACTATCACGTGACCATAACCATGCACCTTTTGTTGGTGATATGTCATCCTGTTGCTAGAATTGATATAGCCTACCTGTGTACAAAATTTGATGACTCTAGGCTCAGAAGTTCCAGTGATATGATCGGGGCCCGAAAAATTTTTAACGGGTCAAATGACCTTTGCGATCACCAATTATGAAGATGTATAAGGCAATGGAAAATGTAGAAATTGAGATGGTTTAAGGTGATTAGGGGTCACCCAAGGTCAACGGCAACATAACCATTCGATAGAGTGCATACCACTTATACAAACTTCCTATTCAAATTTAATAGAAAGTATGAAGCTGTCTTGTACTGTTTTAGAGATATTGTCGCTTACTTTCCAAAATTTAAAGATATCACGTGACAATGAGCACGCTCCTTTCAGGGACAATTTGTTGTCCGTAGGCTGCGACTTGCTATATGTTCAACCTACACATTAAGTTTGAAATGTTTACGATTACCGGCAACAAAGAAATTAAAGGCAACGCCAAATGTAAAAATTCTCGTCTTGAACCACCCTTTGGGGGACTTAGGGGTTCACACAGGGTTCATCTATGGCTCGATGGTAAGCGCGTTGTCGACTTCCTATTAGCGATAAGTGGTGTTTTTCTCTAGATCTCACGGCTGCGGCACTATTAAGCTAAATCTGTCAAAATTGGCGTTTTTCGAGAGGGGTGGGTCACTCTGAGCGCAAATTTTAGGTAGATGGGGACGTCGCCCACAATCCATCGATGGATCATTAGATAGAGGAATGATGTAGCTACAACTTTGCCGCTGGAAGTTGTCACACAAAGAAACTTTGTAGCAGACTTTTTTGGACAAAGGTTGAATTTTACTGGGGAAATACAGCAAAATCGCGTTTTGTGCCACCCTTTGGGAGACTTAGGGGTAACGTACACAGTTCATCTATGGCTCGTTTGAAAACGCGTGGTCGACTTCCTATTAGTGAGGTGCTATGAGCGGATATTGGTCGAAATTATCGTTTGTGAAAGGGGGTGGGTCACTATGAGCGCAAATTTCGGGGTAAGGGGTCGTCCACCAACGACTTTTGGCGTCAGAAAACTAGAGCCCCTGGCCTATCATGTGGCGTTGTTTGCATGATCCTACGTTTAGCCGTTCTGATATAATACCGGCGTGTGACAGACACACGATGATGGCTAATGCCTGCACATCGCTAGTGCCATGCGGGTAAAAAACCAAAGTGGGCGTTTTTTCTAAACACACGGTGTAGACAGGACACATTAGACAATGCGGTAGCATCACAGCCAAAAATTAAAGGAGATGGTACCTGCACTAGTCTTAACTATAGGGATTAGTCCTGAATTCTGGTAACCCCATAAGAAACAAAGAACAGCAGAATGGATCAAATATTAATATCAGTGTGGTGTCGAAAAACCTACAGAGTGCCTGAGCTATCCTGCTGTGCTGTCTGCATGCTGCTACGTGTGTAGCCATTTTGCTACAACTTCGGCTTGTGACAAACAAACAGACGGACACGTGATGACAGTAAATATTGCACAAGCATAGTGTCGCATGGGCTAACATCACACTTGAAAGCAGTAGAGAATGACCATGAACGTGACTCAAGGTCATCAGAATTGTCTCTAGTGATTAGGCCACATATCGATTGCGATTAGCGGTCTACATTAGCAACAATGACTCTATCTGGCACCGCTTTGGAGATATTACCACATTCACAGTGTACATGACTGACTGAGAAGTCCTTATATTTTGCAAAGTTAGTTAAAATCACAAGCCACGTGCGCTTTCCGATTGATATATAAACATATCGTAGATAATACAAGCTGTATTTCCCCGAGTTATGTTAAGACAGAAAGCAAACAGCAAAAGTTGCCTTCAAAGGCTCTAACGGTCACCAATAATGGTGCAATTCGATAAACCACATAAGATTTCTTTTCAGTCTTCCATTGCAACTATGTCTCTATCTAGCACCGTTTCTGAGATATTATCACTTATTTCCCAAAATTTAAAGAGGTCACGTTAGAGATGTAGTCCGGTGTGTGTCCAAGAACTGTTTCAGTGGGCCAGACAACCATTCAAAATTGCTCCTTTCCATGGGGGATCTTGACACCATCTAATGCATGGTATAATGGGCCAACCAGAGTCTACACTCCAATCAATATCAAAATCAGTTCAGCCATTATTGCATAGCTCACAAACGTTACCTACGTACATATAAACAGACAGACCATGCCATTCAGTCTGTAGCAATAGGCAACATCTTGCTATTGCTGTTATGCAGCCTAAAAATGTAATTTATTTCTAGACTTTCTATTATACAAAGCTCTATGTGTGTGACATCAGACATATCCTTGGCATCAGCCACAAAATCAGAAGAACGAAAGTCAAACATGTATTTCATCACCGTCACACATATCTAACTTCTATTACAATACACATATGGCACCAATTACTTTCAAACATTTCTTCCAGAGACAGAAAAGCAGATTCGGTATCACTATAAATTAATTATTACCGGTATTAAACATAACATGCTACACTTTCTCTTTTTTCTAACAACGTCTCCAAAAAAATGACCTATTTTGTGTCGAGTAGGACGTAAAACCTGAACTCAATCAATCAACCATTTTGTAACAATAAACTCAGCTACTGCAGTGGGGCTGCATAATGCACTACATCAGTTGAAATCTTGTAAACTGCAGCACAGCTGTATCAAAATCACATTCAAAAAGGCTTGGAGGTCACTCACGGTCACTGAAATTGTCACTATTCGATATGCCATATATATCACTTCCTATTACTGATCTGTAGACGGATTGCGGGCGATGTCCCCATCTACCTAAAATTTGTGCTCAAAGTGACCCGCCTCTTCATATTGTTAAGTGTCAAGTAAAACTGATTAATTTTGATAGCATGAGTAAAGAAGTTCAGCCATTATTTTAAAGGCAGTGTAACAACGTTGTTAAGGTGAGGTGAAATACCACCTAACAGTTACACAGACAGTGTCCTCTGGAATCTATCAGTGAAATAATTTTGAAAATTGGTCTACATTTGCCAATGTTATCAAGTCAGGTGTATTTTAGACATGGTGTACAAGGCCACTCAAAGCCAGTCATTGGTACCATTTGATAGGCCATATATAATTTTAAATCAATCTTCAATTACAACCATTAGATTGCTAGTCACTACACTGTATCTATAAAACATGACACTGCTTTGGCTTGCTGTAACTTCGACTTACACCAACCGATTTTGATATTTTTGGAAGGAACGTTGCCAAGAAAGCAGGAGCAGTCAAATTACGATTTATTTTTCCACTTCTGCACTACCTGGCAAAACACTGAAACAGGAATATTGCATCTTTTCACTCAAATGTTGTATTACTGCTTTTCCAGAGTTCAACAAGTCATTGCTTGATTTCTTCAAATTTGTTGATTTGCAACCCACACTAATGCTGCTGTACATGGTGCGACAAAACTGCAATATCTTCGAAACGGTTCAAGAGTTTTAATAGGAAATTTTTTTTTGGTTATTAAGGACGATTTTTGACACAAACGGCATAAATTTTACGAATTCTCATTATTATATGCAAAAATGTTATTGTTTCGAAAGACGTTTTTTCTAAGTGAACAACTGTGTATTTGTATCGGTTACCCTGTAAAAATCTTCTTTAAAATATTTTTAACAATCACGTACCAGCTTAGCAATGACGTCATAGTTACGTCATTCTGTTTTGTAAATAAATCTGGTTTATTTTGTGAATAAAGTCTATTGTTTAAATTTTCGCACGGTTAGTGATGGGTAAGATATCGCGCCGCATGTCATGGTTTCTGCAGGCGTCAGGTTCGAGGGTAAAGGAAGCTTGCACTTCACTGACGAAAAAGCAAAGGTCAATGCAGATTATTATGTAAAGCAGTTGCTGCCCAAATTACTGGACTGTCGCCAGTTGCTTGGCCAACGGTTCATTATCCAACACGCAGCAAAACTGACTCAGCAGTGGCTTGCAGCTAACTGTCCAGACCTTATTGACAAAGACTCCTGGCCAGCAAATAGCCCAGACATCAATCCACTTGACTATCATGTTTGGGGTTCAATGCTTCAGAAGTTCTGTCACCTGAATCTGCGACCGAAGAACATCCCGGAACTGAAGTCAGCGCTGATGAAAATCTGGAACGATTTATCACAAGATGAAATCCGCAAGTCGACTGCCAATTTCAGGAAACGTCTGCGAGCTTGTGTAAATGCAGATGGCGGACATTTTGAGCATTTACTGTAACACTGCTAATTGATTTTACGTGCGCTTGCTGTTGTGAAAGCAAACACTAATTCGAAAATGTGGTCATTAACTAGATGCGCATTAATTTTACACGCATGTTCAATTCGTTTTTGTTGTTCTTAGTTTCGCCAGGTAGTGGGGTATTTTATAACTCCTTTGCACAGTATTCATGTCTGTTTTCAATTGATGCAAAAAGTATAAAAAATCACCAAGAAACACGGGAGTTATAGCAATTTTTATAGTGGGGTCTTTTCTATTGCCAAACCCTGTAGACTCCCTAAGACTTGTGATCAACTGAGTTCAGGTCTGGCCTGCTGGGGCCACAGCTCAAAACAGCAGCTGTTAAATGATATTCATCAACAGTAACTAAATTCTGACAACTATTGCAAAAACGATGCCATATTCTGATACACACTGAGTTAGCACTGTTTATATACAAACCTAGTTTACGGAGTTTTATTTCACATGTATGTGACAGCAACTGTTACGCATTAACTTAGGGTGCCAACGGTAGTATATCATCAGCATATAAAATTACAAAAATGAAACTAAACCAACGGCACATCCGATATTTTGCACTTCAGCACCACTTATAATCAGGGCTGTAGAGCGATTAATTTTCTGTAATAGCGTTAATGTGTGATTAATCTATATATACTAATCGAATTGTGAAGATGTGTGACCATGCGCGTAGCTTACATGGATGGGCAGGCGAAGGTCAGGCAGCAGGCACGGGCGGTAGGCGGCAAGCGCAGACCGGTTGCGGGCCGGAATAGAGGGCTTGGGCTGCGGCGGGCAAGCCAAAATCGTGATTTCACGCCAGAGGCGTGGCTTATGACGACAGATGGACGAGCAGGCGGGTATAGGCAATCCCGCCGCAGAGCGGCGTGACGGCTTGTTATTTTAATTGTGGTTTTAACGCACATTTCCTTTGTATTGTGTTACGGGTGTAGGGGTGTATGGGACTACAAGCCCTAGGAAATAATGAATGACCAGAGAAGTGCGGACTCATCGCGGCAGAGATGTCCCCAAGCGTTTCATATTTCGCACGTCCACAAACGGACACGGATGCAACCTTACTTTTAACTGTGGATGCGGACGGCCAGACACTGATGCGTCATTCTAAAGTAGTGTTCTCACTGCAGCGTTTTCAACGCGAGCATGCGCCGTCGACAGTGGTTGACTGTGATCGCAGGTGTGCAAAAGCGGGACCGGTCTGAAATCTAGCTTGCGCACACCATCGACAGCCGTATCACGCCTTCAATGCTAGCTTTTTCAGACCGTCCCCGTTCGATTATGTTATGGCATGTTATGAAAGTAACGTGGCATAGCCGTATCGTGCCATAACATGCTGTAGACATAAACATGCCATAGATACCACGTTATGGCTGCAGTGAGAACGCTACTTAAGGTCATCGATTTCGCAAAATTTGCACCACAAACTAAATGAGTGTTCATTAAAATGGTACAAGTTTATCTGGAGGACTGTATTGAATCTTGATACTGGTGTGACTAGTTTGCGTTAAAATTTTTAGTGGCATTAATTCCTAAATGCATTAATTCAACAGCCCTACTGAAAAAATTAAAAAATTTGAACATTTTTGGGGATAAAGTGTTTGGCGATATGTGTAGACATAAATTCCATATATGTGTAAAGTTTCCTTTATAACACTACAAGAAAGCTGAAATAAAAGAAAAATACAAAAAGGTGAGAGTACATTTTATGGTCACACTATGTGTGTGTGTATATGTGTATATATATATATAT
>Ga0209780_1001258_pt1 | contig 16284 bp, 8 predicted proteins | sample WorMetexBAHAMAS2_FD_187384 | JGI IMG/M metagenome (GOLD analysis project Ga0209780, IMG submission 187384) | Marine gutless worms symbiont microbial communities from Max Planck institute for Marine Microbiology, Germany - Inanidrilus exumae... | ecosystem: Host-associated > Annelida > Digestive...
ACACTAAGGTTAACAGAATTCTGGGACACAGAACTATTTAACTCCTCAGGAGTGAGATATTTAAGATTTAGTTCTCTTAAAATTGAGCCTGAATTTATTTTTCGGATGTAATCACTGAGTTCAGAATGTTCGAATATTGCATTCCATCTGTCACATCCAAACTTCCCATTAAACTCACTGTCTATAGATAGTAGCGGCCGGATTGCCGAAATAGTATCTCGGACCACGAGATAATTATTACGGGGTCCAAGATACTATATCGAACCCCGAGATAATAGAAACAATTTTACTGATGGCTCTACGGGGCTTCCGTAGTATAGCATGAGAGTGAGACTGTGAGACTGACTGATATATTTGGGATTGGAAATTTACTTGGGATTTTTGTTAACAGAAATTGGGATTTCTTAAAATGGCAAATGGAAACACTCGTCTATCGGTTTTTAATTTGGATTGCATTTTCAATCGTTATGTTTCCGGGAAGTTTTGGGTGTAACTCTAATTTGTAAAATTACTAAATTATGGTAACAATTGCGTTAATATGTATATTCTAAATATATATTAGTCGAATAAACCAATTTTTGTTAACAGATTGGAACCGCTAACAACGCTAACACTGCCTTCACGGACTTTGTTGGCCGATGCTATGAGCCCGAATTTTGAGGGCGTACTTTCATCATCATCATCATCATTTTATTTGCTCGGAAAACAAATACAAATATGCAGTAGAAAATTACATATAGCAGGCACGGCAAGGCTGAAATGCAGCACTAACAGCCGCCCGTGAATCGGCTATGCCCCGAATTTTTCGGGGCCGTATTTTCATGTATTTGCTATGCCCCCGAATTTTGGGGGCGTACTTTCTTGAATTGGCGATGCCCGCCAAATTTTCGGGGCCGTTTTTCGTGTGTTTGCTATGCCCCCCCCCCGAATTTGGGGGCGTAGTTTTGTAAATTGGCTATGCCCCCAATTTGCGACGGTGTGATATATTTCATTCACCAGATGGCGATACATAACACAACCAAATTAGTACCGCTAACAAATCAAACTAAACTGATCTTAACCATAACACTAACTGTAACCGACACAGTAAGTGTAATATTTTTCTGCGCATTTCGTTGACACCCATAAAAAAGTTATATCGCATTAATAAAAGGAATTTTTCACGGAGGTGCGTAGCAGGGTTCGTGGATGGGCCAATTTTTTGCACTACCCATCAGTTGCACTACCCATTTGCTGATGTAGCTGTACTCAGCTCAGAAAACACCAGCGACAAGAAGTCGATAGTTCATACTTTATCATTAAAAGAGGGTTTTCTTGTGGGTATATATAAATACGTTAAAAACACTTAAGATACGCTGGACTGTGGTCGTCAGCATTGTGCGCATTGTTCCGACACATAAAACGTGCACAATGGCTTTTGGTCTTTGATTTTGCCTGGGGCTAAATAGCCTTTCTTAGCATTGTTTGCATTGTTACCATTGCTAGCGTCTTTTAACATGATCGTCATACAGGCATCTTATATATATATATATATACTTTGAATGATACGCATATATATGTAGACAGTCTCTTCGTTGGAGTAAAAATGGCATTTATATGGGTGCGACTATTATCTTCTGTCAGTCTGCAATATATACATATTTGTATGTATGTGTCATGCCTTATCACGGCCAATATTGGCAGTTTTGGAAGTTCCCTTATGCACTGTGCACAAATAAATTTACTGGTAGGCCTACAAGTGTGTAAAACCCATATTGACAGAGCAGTATGCTTGCAGTTACTTTCATTCACCATTTTAATGGCAGGGCATGTCTCATATTATTATCATTATTATCACCTGAAAATATGAATTTATATTTGTATAGCATGGACGTCTGAAAGTGAGGTCTACTGCAGAACAGCAGGAAGCCAAGCGCAAAGAAAAAGAGAAGAAACTGCAAATTTATAGGTCAACTGTGGCAAATATTTTCCAAAAAGTTAGTCAGTTTTTGTTTGCTAAAATGTTGCAATATTTTAATGCCATAAAGTGCACACTAGTGTGTCACTTAGTTGAATTGTAGTTTTAAATCAACTTGTGTTTTGAAAGTTATGTACATGTATATGCCATATGCATGATGTCAGTGGATATTTAATAGATAGACTATATTGGAAACATAAAGAAAAACAAATGTCAGTAACATTAAATTATGCATTCCAGATATGTATACACATTTGAGCGACAACAGTTAATGCATATATATCGGTGATACTCCAATAAACTGATGCATGAAATAGTATAAGCTGTATACATTTTGTATGAATTTTGCAGAGAAAGAACAATGAGCTGGATGAGGAGATGTTGGCATTGACTGCAGAGCTACTTTCAAGCATTCCTGAGTTCTCAACACTATGGAACATTCGCAGAGAACTGATAGAAGATTGGGCAGCTAACAGGTTAAACATCAGACTGTTTAGCAAAGCTGTGGCAGTGAATTGCTTCGTGATCTCTGTTATTTCACGTTCTCCTAAGTAAATTCAGTATGACAGTTGATAACGATACTCTGTGAAATTGTGATAATTATTATCCCCATTTGTGATAATGTCAATCAGGTGCTGTAAACAAAGTTGGGCATCTATTGCTATGAGTTTGACAATTGCACTGGCTCTGGGATGACAACACTGGTGCTGCAGAAAAAGCCTGAAATTGGCAAAGATCAGCGGAGTTGACAGATGGATGGACAGATGGACTGACAGTCACGAGACGACATTATATACAGCACTAGCAGCATATGGTAAAAACTTAAAGATGTTAAGCCAGTTTGATGTGGACCAGATTGCAAGTGAGGAAGATGGACAAGAATAACAATAGCATATACCAGGCCTGCATGCAGTACTGTACAACATGGTAACAAGTGGTCAACAAATGCTGACAAAATGCTGCATCACATGTCATGCCATTATTGACGATTGAATGATCCCTTTTGCTGCCACAGCAAAGACTCCCAATGCTTTTCAGTGGGCCAGACAACTCCTCTAAATTGCCCATTCCCACTGGGTGGATCTTGATGCCATCTAATACATAGTTTCTTGTCCCCTTTAAGTCAATCCCCCAAATGGCACCTTGATTGGTTCAGCCATATTTGCAGGGCACATCTGTGTGACCAACACACAGACAGACAGAAACACAGACCATGCTACATGTGACATCTGTAGCAGTAGGCCTCATCTGTGCAATGCGTGTGATGGGGGTAAAAAGTAGTGATGTTTCTCCCCTTACATTGGCTCTGACAGGAGTATCAAACAGTTTAATATCGCTGTACACTAGTACAGCGATATTAAACTGTTTGTTTCAGTAAAATTGTTAAAATTTCTTTTGCTGCTTTTTAGGTTGACTCTTCGACAGAGTGGACCTAATAAAGCTGGTCTCAAATGTCCATTTGTCCGTACGTACGTACGTCCGTCCGTCTCCATCGACAATGAGTTTTTTGATTTTAATGAAATTTGGCCTGTGGGTAGAGGTCGATGAGTAATGCATGATGGTATGCCGTATGACCCGATCCAAGGTCAAGGTCACGAGCCCTTCAAAGTTGGATATCCAGCCATTCTCAAAAGCTGTCTACTCTGCCATTTACAATAGGAGCTGGCAACTGACCACTGATTCTTAAACTAGGGTACAATATCTAAATTTGATCGGGCCGAATGTCTGATATTTATCCTAGTTTTTGTGTCACGTGACTTTGAACTTGGCAGAAACGTCAGTTGCGAAGAGTCGACCATCAGTCCTGTATAGGACTAATTTATTTTTATTACCAGCAATGTAAACTGATCTTTTGAACTACCACATATTAAAATTGTTTCACTAGGTGTGAAGTTAATGTGGCATGTTTTCTGTGTATAGGACCAGCGATAGTATGGTGAAGATTTATGAAAAAGAATTGTACTTTTTAGAACAGTGTCTTCGAATTAATCCAAAATGCTATAGCACATGGCATCAGCGCTGCTGGATAATGGATAAAATGAGTATGCCAGACTGGATGCGGGAATTGGCACTTTGTAATAAATTTCTGGAGTATGACGAGAGAAACTGTAAGTAGTTTACTGATATTTCATACCAACTATTTTTAACGCCTCATACAGGCCCCCGGGGTGGTAATGCGCCGTGATTCATTTGTTGATTTTGGCGCTATATAAATTGTGTGTTTGTTTGTTTATTTACTTACTTTCCTTTTTCCTTCCTGAGTGACGACGTAATTAGTTAATCTTTTTCGGTTTACTTCCGATATTTTTTATTAAAGTTTACTTGTTGTAAAGTTGCTATTGTCGTATTTAATTAGTAAACACGCTGAGTGATTTTATTGATGCAATCGCTCATACGCTATACGCAGGACCATCGTTGGAATTTATTAATTATCATTCATAACTCATTAGTCATTAGGTGTGATTGAGTACGGTAGTTGTATAACGGCACAACGGCTCTGTGTAGGCCATTCACCGCCCCTCAAGTATGACAACCGCCCCAAAGTTTAGGTTAAAATTTTTGTTTAATAGTTTGATGTGACAATAATGCTAAAGTTTTGGGGCATAACTGGGCCAAAGTCGGCACAGTATACTCTAAAATGGGCGGCCGCGGTCAGCCGCGAAATTCCAAGAATTTGCTGCGGTGAGCCGTGGAATTTTGCAAACGGCACCACGGAATTTGGCAAAATTTGCTGCGGAAAACTGTGGGCCCTATTGATTACCAGAATTAGGATGCACGCTGACACATAAACAGTCTAGGCATTGTTCTTAGTGAGACCATCGCGACGGTCTCACTTAATGCACCCCTGCCGTCACGTACATACAACGATGCTGAGCAGACATCAGTCACATCACGTCACAGACGATGCTGGGCATCAGCAGACTGGGTTACTCATGTTGGCGATTAGTCGCTTTTTATGTGTGTGAGGTGCTGCAGTACGGCATTTGCCGTCGATATTACGTAACCGCTGAGTGACGCTGACAGCCCGAGTGAGTCCGTAGTACGATATCGCGCACCAACGCACGTCTCACAGACCGCATTCACGAACACACATACCAGTTTCTGTTTTAATACAACAACGTCGTTTGTTGTTTTGGAAAATATGTGCAACTTCAGATAATCTAGTTTTAGGAACACTTGCATTGTGCTGTCATGGTGCTGTAGGCGCTGTGTGTGATTTGTATAAATTGACTACACACGACCTTGTCGTATTGCCTGTGTGTATTGTGAAACAGATTATCTAGAACTGCTTTTAGAGGACGGTCCATACCTAGGCTAGGGTATTTTTTATGTTGTGTGTGTTTGTTTGACGTTTTTTTTTGAGTGATTGTGTATTTGATGTGTGTTTTATTGTTTTTACTATGCCTTGAGTGTATAATAAAGAAGATGATGATGATGATGATAGGCCAACACGGCGCCCGCCTTTGGACAAACAATGCAGATTGGCGATAATTATCTCAAGACGGTCATTTGCTGCCTGAAAGACCCCGAATAGACGGCCAGTCTGCGACAGAGTGCTGCCATGCCGTCCATCACACGCAAATAATATGAGCTTCAATTCCGTGTCACAATGGTCGTGTCTGATAATAGGCCGTTGCGGTGTCCTTTGAAGTCCCCAACGCCGCCCGCCAGGACGACCACCTACATCGCCGACCGCCAGGGCTGTCGGCGACGTGGGTGGTCGTCCACGGCGGCTGGCCCGAACCAGCCGCCAGGGACGACCACCCATGCTGCCGTGGCGTTCGGCGATGTAGATGGTCGTATACTCGTATCTGACTATCTGTATCTGACTTTAATGTCGTTGCACACTGCTTACTATTTTTTTACAAAATCGATATCAGCGATTCGCCAGCGCCGATTTGCTGATGTTCCAGCATGCTCCGATGTTTCCGATTTCTGCTGTCCGATGTGTACATCGGCCGAACTCTACTTTCTGGCTTATCTATCTATCTACTCTTTCCAGAATAGGCCCGTTCCATGTCCAGGTTGGAGATCGTAAGAAACGATTAAACGTGGTTTTAGTTTTTTGTGTTAATTTTATGTTGTAGTGTATTTTGTTACGGATGCATGTTTGCTTTTGTTGTGTTTGTTTTCGTTTTTCAGTACTAAGCCAAAATATTGGCTGGGAAGTACGTCTCCAAAATGACCTATTATGTGTCGGGTGGGATGTAAAACCTTAACTCAGTCAATTACGGGCCGGAGGTCGTAGGAGGCGACCAAACCTGGCTTTGGTTTTTGGGTTTATTTTATGTTGTGGTATATTTTGTTGTGGATATATGTTTGCTTTTACTGTGTTTGTTTTAGTTTTTCAGTACTAGGCCAAGAGATTGTCTTGGAAGAATATCTCTGAAATGACCTATTTTGTGTCGGGTGGGACGTAAAAACTTAACTCAATCAATCAGTGTCAACTTTTTGCACAGGTGACATGTTTTTTGCTGCTTTTGCTTCATTGAAGTTTATCATTTGTCTTACTTACTTTTTTCTATAATGTAAATTCTGCACATTTAAGTAACTTCTACATATTGCTACTCATTTGGTGATTTGTATCAGTTCACTGTTGGGATTATCGGAGATTTGTGGTGCAACGTTTCAATGTTCAACCCATTGCCGAGTTGGAGTTTACCACTGAGAAGATCAGTGCTAACTTCTCCAATTTCTCTTCGTGGCACTATCGTACCAGACTGCTGCCATTGATCTATGCCGATAGAAGTCATCCAGTTGGTGTCAGTGAAGAAGCCTTGCTACGTGGTTAATTATTACAGTGTTATATAATATAATAATAAGTGCATTGATACTACCTTGGGGTTAGCCAGCTGCTTTGGTATTCTTCCTCCACTTATTCTGAAATACAACCATTGAGGATAAGTGGCACAGGATTTTTATGGGCCAGATATACTTCTGTCACCCGACCATTGGTGTCAAGGCACCTTAGGGAACACAAACCACTGACCCTAACCAGTCTCCTGGCCTCGTCCTCTTTCATTCACCACTGGGCTCTAACAGAAAGAGCATTGCTGTCTTTATGCCAGCTTTAAGTATCTCTGTAATGAGTGTTATCAATATAAAAGTACCACAGTGGCTTTTATGGCATGGACAAAAATTGTACAAGCAATATTTTTTTGAACTGCTGTCTTTATTATCTCTATTAAAATGTCACTTGTTGATAGTAGTTTATGAAGAACAAAAGAATTTGGACTCAAGAATGCCCAGCGAGCTTTTGTTTTGTTGTTTTTTTAACCAAAATTCTGATATATCTATCATGAAGATATCAGTATGCATGATGCTTCTGTTTCATGATGCAGTTAGAGTAGTAGTAGCTGCCTGTTTTATGTATGTGTGTGTGAATTTGATGGAAGTGATTATTGTGTGTGAAGAATTTGACTTGGTACAGAATGCCTTCTTCACTGATCCGAATGACCAGAGTGCATGGTTCTACCATCGATGGCTATTAGGCCAAGGTCAGCTACTAACATTACTACTTTGCAGTTTTTTTACTGACTGACTGACCTTCTTTGCCGAGTTATGTTCTGTTTGGAAATATTTGTTATCGACCACTTTAATGGTCCACATAGAGAAGTCGGTCCTGTGTGTGTGTCTGTATTTCTGGACAATAACTTTTGAACCAAAGATCTTTGATCTAAATATTTTGCATGCTGGTTCTCCTTAACACTGTCTACATCAAGTTCAAAGGTCAGGTCATAAGTCAAAGTTCATTTACACAGGAGAAAAAAAGATTGTTGAATTGATCAATGTAACCTCAATTGAGGGCAGTTTCAACTGCTAATTATGAACTGGTCATAATTATATACATTGTTGTTGTATACTGTTTGTAAAATAATTCTGCTGTGTGCTGAAAATAACAATGACCAGTTCACTGTCAATCTACATGTGTATTATCACACTTTGTAATTTGAAGCGGTTGGTAATGTGATGTGTGTTTTGTATTTTATGAGGTCAATCTATGCTGAACATCGCAGACGTCTTTTTCAGCAGAGCTGACTCCACACTATTGGTGACATTGACAAAACCAGCAAAGGTAATCTTGTAATAATGTAAATAATAGTGGTAGTACTAATAATAGTGGTAGTGGTGGTAGTAAAAGAAGATGGTGATGACAGCAATGCCAACACCGATGATGTTACATACATACATACATTTATAGCACATGCAAAAGCATTTGCAATAGTTTAGCACATGGAGCTAAATCTGAGGCGATGGATGATGCTAATGTCTAATAGGTTGGCTGGTGCAGACATGGTGGGAAGGATTGAATGTGAACATAACATTTATTTTGTTCATAATGTAGACTTTATTAAATTTCTTGGGCACGAAAACACCAACGAACACTTCTTAATAAATCAAAGTTTATTTACTACCATTATACAGTTGCTACCATAAATCACACCGTGGTTTAGGCTAACTGTGGTTACGGTGAGTTCAAGGCAGTTGTCGTAGAGACCAGCTGGTTATGCATGGAGTGTTCATGGATGTCGATGGTAAATGGGTTATCTGATCGTAGCTGCCTGGGTTGCTCTGTGCAATTTTATGAACGTAGCTGATGATGATCGCAATGATTGTGATGCTAGCATTGTTTATAATATTATCTGTAGTTCAGATGGTTCATTTGATCAATGCCATTGCGAAGGGTGACAAGACAGCAATGTGAAAAGCTGCCGTTTAATGAATATAGTATTAATTGCCCATAATTGTTCCAGATTAGGCCAGTGAAACAAAAATCCAAAGTAGTACAGTACTGGTAGTGTTGGTGATTGATGTTGATACAGCTTGGTACAGACTTCAAGCTGGAACTGATGACAGGTGGTGAGAATGGTGAACATTATGATACAGTCTGGCATTCTTCTGCATGCAGTGATAGTGGTATACTATGGGTATCCTTGCACTGTTCGTTCCTTTCTCTTTGTTATTTTTTGAATGCACATCTGTTGTTGCAATCTTAAATTTGTTACTTGGCACTAGATATGTTCTGTACCATTACTGTTTAACTACATAACAGCTTTGTTTGTATTTGCTCTTCTTCATTAACTGTTTCGATTGCTTGTTGTTGTATATTTGTTGTATTGCCAGTTTATTTCAACTGATGACTCCAGCATTGGCCCATGTCAGGAGTTGTATTGAGATAAGCTACGAGCTATCTCTTCTGCATCTGTAGGAAGTTTGTTACTAGTATAATACCAGAATTGTAATTTGTTACCTCGATAGACCTGGCTGTTTTGTAAATAATCGCTTTCCAATGACATAACTCAGACTATGGACACGTGACATAGTTTCTTTCTTGCTGTAGATTCAAGTCTTTTGCATAATTTATATTTACTTCGCCCATGGGAGCGACTGCAAAGTATTGTGATGAGAGTGTGTGTGTGTGTGTGTGTGTGTCTGTCTACCCACGGGATATCTCTGGAACGTACAATCTTTACCAAATTTTTTATGCATGTTGCCTATGGCCGTGGCTCAGTCTTCCTCTGGCATCGTTGCAGTACATTATGTACTTACAGTTTTGTGGATAACATCATGTTTTTTCTATAATGGGCCATATAATGGTACGAATTTTGCTACGAAGGACCGATTTCACTTAAATTTACTTATGTACTGTAAAGTCTGACAGAATTCGATTTCATATTATTAAAGGGCATAATTTTGATTAAAAGTTTTAAAATTACTTGCGTGCTAAAGTAAAAGAGGAATGGAGAAACTTGATGATTAATGGGAAGAATTACCCAAATGCACGTCGCCATAGCTTTTGTTACTATGGTAATGGTGAACGTTGGCGGAGAAACACATATACCAGTCACTTTGATGCATGGACGTGAGAAAGTGAAGCTAATTTAGCTTGGACTTAACTTGGACTTACGTTAAGGAAGGGGGAAAACGTGCCCAACAAGCCTAACACCTCTGTGAATTGCAAATTGGACTGGTACATGCAGTGGCATGCACACAACAGGGGCAGACACTTGATTGCAAGCATTGCAGGCGAAGTTTGATATCTACAATTGCCTTGTTTGATATATTTGTAGATGTAGGTGATATTTTGAAGTTTATATTGTACTGGATAATGTGATATATGAATATAGTTCTTTATAGCTTTATGCTTTTGTCCATGACTATAATGAGATTTTAGATTTCAGATTTTAATCCTGTAAAAAAATTTGAGAAGTTTACTATCATTTTATTGAACAACGATGAAGAGGAAGGGTTTGTTGGATGGCCACATGGCTCCCAAGTCACCGGCAAATGTGATGAACATGGCATATACTGGAAAAACGCTGATAAGTGTCAGTTCCGATTCAGGTATTTACATCTGTGTGCTTTTCTGACTGATATGTTTGAATGTGGCATTTTACAGGTTTATTCCGTTGTTTTTTGATTGATTGACGTTGACGGCTGACAGGGATTTTATACATTATTGGTATGGCATTCAGAGGTTTGTTGTTATGGCCTGGGCATCAGAAAAACGATCCAGTCTGTGAGAAAACCACTCCAGCAATCTCCAACAGTATCCTGGAAACCACTCGGAGCCACAGACTAATTTAGGCAGACCTGGTAACTGCTGCTATTTCCATTTAATGGCCGTTTTTCCAGATGAACCTGGGTCAACCAGTTCCTCCTTGGATCCTCCATCTACTCCGGAACGGAACCTCTGGAGATTAGTGGAACAAGATTTTTTACAGGCCGGATTTAGCATATCTTTAGAAAACTTTTTGTACTTTGTTCGTTCGTTCGTTCTTTGCAGGCAGTGGTCTAGCCTACTCTGGACCCCAGCGGTGAGACCATATAACGGTCCAGTGCGCTTGCCTAGGAAAAGGAAGGGAATTGGTAGTTGTGTGCGGTGTGTGTTAGCAATGTGTAGGGTGAAGGAGGGATTGAGTAGGAGTGAGCAGCTTGTATTTCTATAGCGTGCCCCTTCTAGACGTGGCCTACTTTTTGTACTTTACTTCATTAAAAAAATTCACTTAAAAGTGAAGTTTGAAGCTAAAAATGATTCATTAGAAGTCGGTGTTTAGGTTGCCCTAATGAGACCATGAGACCGGAAGTCACTGGGAAAATAGTTTACATAGCTATTCTTAGGCTGTGCGCGAGCATACGGTAATATAGCATATTAATTTTTATTTTTTATATTAAATATTGTTTTTAAGTTGTTCCGATTTCCAACCAACACGACTCAGAGGCAACTATGGATCAACGTTTGTCTATGTTGGTTTAAAATCGGAACAACTTACATCTGCTTCGACCAGCAGTGTGTCGGCAGCCGTCAGCAAATCATGACCGGCATTTTTAAAACAATATTTACTATATAAGAGATGAAAATTAATGACAGAACCGTATGCTCGCACATGGCAAAGAATAGCTGTGTAAACTATTTCCCAGTGACTTCCGGTCTCGTCAGGGCTTACTAAACACAGACTTTTAATAAATCATTTTTTGCTTCAAACTTCACTTTTGAGTAAAAATTTTCTAATGAAGTAAATTACAAAACGTTTTCTAAAAATATGCTAATTCAAACTGGCCAATTAAAATATAGGTCATTTTTGACGAGACTTGCCCTTTAACCAGTGGCCTTGCGTCATGTTTTCTTCATCCACGCCCAGACTACTGGTGGAAGGGGCTTTGCTGCCTTTATGCTGGCTTTCCAATGCCAATACCAGGTTTACATTGAAAATTGCCATTAAAACAGATGTGTGCATACTGTTGCTGCAGCTGTGAACTGGGTATCGCCACGGCAGCATGTCTTACTACCGAGCTTGAAAGCTGCAGGCAGCTTCATGATTTGGAACCAGACAACAAATGTATGACAAGACACTGTATTCTCTTCTTTATGTCTAGGAAAACACTTCTGTAAAGTCCAGAGATGTTAAGGCCTCGAGGTCACATTTATTTGTACTTGTATGTGATAAGCATTATTTTTTGAGGTGGCTGATAATGGTCAACATTGTGCAAGTTATATACAATATTTTACAGTGTGTGGTTGTTGTGTGCTGCTTGGCTTAATTACATACTTTTAAATGATAATGTTATTACTTCAGTTGATGATGTAATATCTAAAAACCCAGAATTCATTTATAATGTCACTAGCGCTTCACCCTCGCGCCTGTGGCATTCAGTCACCTTGTGCCTATGGCGCTCCATCTGTTACTGTTGTCCGAATTTCCCAACGGAGCTCACACGCGTGTGGCACTCGATCCGTTGTGCATGCCAATTCAGGCGTACTGAGCGCGAGCCCGCGGATCGAGCAGCGCTCGCTAACCCTCCGTGACCATCTGTAGGGTATAAGGATGCCACGCGCCAAATTGTATGAAGATTCGCTCAAAACTGTGTCCGTGCATAAGGAGCAAAGAACAGACAGATAGTCATATTCAGTTATATACATATATATATATATATATATATAAGGTAGAGTATTGATTGGTTTTATACCTGTGCCAATGAATATTAGTGTAGTGTAGTGTTCTTTTGACCTACTGTATGCAGGGGTATTGTTGACATTGATCTCACTGATGCGTGCTTTGGACCCAGTGTCTCATTACACCGAAATGACTTTGTACCTTAACAAACTCGTCAGCATTGATCCACTGCGTGCAAACTACTATACTGACTTTCGTAAGAGTTTTGTCACATGGCTTTTTTTGTTGAAGTGGCATTATAGATTGCACTATACTCATAATGTCATATGTTCTGATGGTTGACTATTTTGTATGTGTCAGTTTAGAGACTTGATTTTGCAGTGTTGTGAACTGTAATCTTTGCTATGCATGCTGTTTTATTTAGTGCCCTATTAACTATAAGCAGAATGTCACCAGTTTTCAGTTTCGTTGTATTGTTTTTCGGTGTTTAGTGAAATATATTATCTCTGTGATGTTTTGTTAAGCAGAGAGTAGAACTGTCATGGAGGTTGCAGTCGAAAACCTACCTGCAAACAGTCGAAGTTTTAGATTGTCAGGAGAAGGGTTGTCTGTTGCATACTGTCTGGAACATTTGTCTGCAATGACGGCAATCGACCTTTCAAACAATTCTTTACGACATCTTCATGGTGCTTGCCATCTTCAGTTTGTTCGTGAATTAAACTTGAGCAGCAACAGTTTGACAGCCTGTGAGGGATTTGACCTCATGCCTCGATTGGAGATTCTCGACTTAAGACATAACAGTGAGTCTAACGTTTGACATAACTTTGACACTGAATTTTATTCTAATTTATTATCAGATAAGGTCATCTCCAAACAAAACTAAAAATTATGTTTAAAAGTTTAACTTGACTGTATTTAAATTTTATCATACGGTCAGTTATATGCATCAGTTTGGGGAGAGACTTCCAGAGAGAAGGTGTATTGGCAAAGTCACATAGAGCAGTATTTCCCCAAACTTGACAAGCTGTGTTAAGAGTTGGTTACAGAATTTTCCAACACGTAGTCCTTAGATTACGATGACAGATATTAATTGACTATAGCCTGTATGTATATACTCCAATCCCAATATTGTGCATGAACATTTTTGTAAAAAAAACACTGAATTATTGTTTTATGCCTACAGTATATGGTTCACCTAACACTATAATTTTCCTTGTCGACCTGCTCCAATTGTCGCAGGGCTTTTTATGGGCTGGATGCACTTCCTGTTACCCAACCAGTGGTGTTAAAGCTCTGAAGGGAACTCGGAGTACTGACGTTAACAGGTAAAATTATCAACTGATGTAATGCTTTCTTGATCCATCATCTAACTCCTGAACAAATGAATACCATTTCCGTCATCTGTCCACCATGCACTGGTGCCCAGAGGCTTATAATCCGTGCATTTTACATTACAGTGTGTCCCCCAAAAATGAGGTTTTAATTCGTTGTTTACAAGTGATTTAAACTCAATATGATTTTTTGTTGTCTGCTGACTGTGCAGATATAAAGCATGTGGAATCACTGTCAGCACTGTCGAAATGTCCACGGCTTTGTACAGTTTATGTTGCTGGAAATCCGGTGACTTGTCAGCCAGACTTTCATCAGCACTGCGTGGGGCAAACTGTTTTAATGGTCTGCTAATGTTAAGGGATTCTATATGATATGCAGTCTGGATCGATTGTCGTTTTAATGCAGATTAGTGTGAAAGCTGATGTAAGAAGGGCACTGTCATGAACGTAATAGTTTGAAACGCAGCTTCACATTCCAAAAGTGCATGGTCAAAGTAATTTAACAAGAGGCAACATCGCACCTCGCACGAATCCACCGCGTGAAGTGATGACAAACTGAGAATATTATTGTCGGATATTAGTTGGACTGTCGACATCTGAAAATACGCAAAATTGCACACTTGCGTTGCGCTCTTGCGGTCTAACGTTTAGTCCACGTGCTGAGTTAATGTGTCTAGGCGCTTGGCCATGCCTTTTGCCATATTGTCTTGTCACACTAATGACGTCATGCTTCGTTTTATAGCGAGAACGGTAAAATTCATTGAATAATATCGCTGATTTATCGTAAATGCAAATGTCTATCTTCTAAACAATTACAGTACATCTGTATACTGCCGAAGCCAAGATTTGTCCGTTGATGTAAGCCGCGAACGCAAGCATTGAGCCGTTCTTAGGATGCTGACTATTACCATACTTTCCTACGGCATCCACTCCCCCTCTAAAGTGCCCCTTCTCATGGGTGATCTCGACCCCATCTAATACATGGTTCCTAGGGCCCATCCAGGTCACTACGGTCACTACCCGAATGGCATCTCGATCGGCTCAACCGTTTTTGCAGGGCTCACGAACGTGACTACATAGTGACGCACACACACAAGACCGACCACGCAAGTCCGTGTGTAGCAATAGGTCGCTGTCGCTGGCCTAAAATGTGTCACGTGACTCTGACAACGCCATTCACTAGTTCGCCAATCACCATCCCAAAGCTAACAATTGATTTAGCCGACCTGTATACACAAGAAGTTTCGCTGTCAGTTGAATCATGTCAAGTTTAACTGCTGCACACTTAAGTGCACATATGTGCGAAAATAATATTTTAAAGGCTTGCATTAGGTGAATGGAATCACTTCCTATTATTAGTGGTCTGTAATAGCGACTCCATCATGCATCGTTTCAGAGATACTGCCCCATTTCAGTGGCCTAGCCACGGGGGGGATTGGGGGGACGCGTCCCCCCACTTGTCCCAAGGACCGGTTTTGGGATTTGTCCAAATCCGGTGAGAAGTTGGTGTGTGTGGAGGGGGGTTGGGGTACCACTCCGTGCCTTTTAATAATTTAGTTCAATCGCGAAAAAACGCTGTCTTACGATTGTCATGACGCTGACATTCGTGTCAAATATTCCTTTTTATATTTTTCGAATCATCGAGGCATAAGTGTAGGTCTAAGAGACCCTGCAATGGAGACAGTGATGTCTACACTAACCGAGAAACTGTCATTAAACTCGGTCCCATACAGCCGCGCATCATGGACTTTCCTGGCAGGGTGTTTGGGCTCGGGTCAAGGACTGCGCTTTATCCTAGAGTAGACCACCCCATACTTGTGCATTTGGTTTCTTCTGTTGAAAGTTTTCATCATGTACACTTGGTACTAGGGATGCGGAGTCGAAGACGGAGTCCTAACTTTTTTTTACATCCCGGAGTCGGAGTATAGAACATATATACGCTGCTTTTGAATTTTTATGTATTTGTTGCAGTGCCGTATGATTTTTGTGCAACTGGACTGAACGTATGCTAGTAATTTAAATTTTGTGTAATATAGTGACCGTTTGAGAGCATGCTATGACTGAAATGAGGTTTAAATAACTTCGTAATAATATGGGATTATTATTTTTTTTAAATCTGGAGAATTTGTCTGTCTGCATCATTCACTCAGTACGCTGTCACAATCACACAAATTCAGGAGTCGGTGTCGGCCTTTAACCCTGGAGTCGGAGTCTGGGGATTTCTAAGGGCTGGAGTCGAAGTCGGAGTCTCAATTTTTAAAGGCAATATAAACCACACTAACATATAGCCTGAATGTCAATGTTCGTGTGGTTAACAGTGCCTTTTTATGATTTTTGCGGTTTTCAATCCGTCGCCGTTAACAATTGTGTATAAAGTGCAGTTTTTTAACATTTATATTTGCTGTTTTATTACTAGATTTGAGTAGGCTAGTAATAATGTTTATTAATACTATATTTTTGATTTTTCAAGACGGCGGTCGTCCGCCATTGTGGATTTTTTAAAAGTTCGAAATTCTAACTGCTGGTCCGGTTCGAATGCGTCGATCTTGACCAATTTTGGTAGACGTAAACGGAATATGATTGCTCTGTGTTACAGTAC
>Ga0209780_1001259_pt1 | contig 16283 bp, 8 predicted proteins | sample WorMetexBAHAMAS2_FD_187384 | JGI IMG/M metagenome (GOLD analysis project Ga0209780, IMG submission 187384) | Marine gutless worms symbiont microbial communities from Max Planck institute for Marine Microbiology, Germany - Inanidrilus exumae... | ecosystem: Host-associated > Annelida > Digestive...
GCCGTGCGCTAGATTAAGCTGGCCATCTCGTCAGCTTTTGAGCGCACGTAAATCTACCGTATCGTATCGTATCGTAGATAAATCCGAGGCGATCGTCATTGGTACCATTGCACGACAACGATCTTAACCACAAATCGACGACGCTACATTAGTCGCCGACGTAACTGTTCCTGTTACAAGAACAGCAAAGAGCCTGGGAGGCAGCCGATATTCAGTTTGCTCATCGATAGCCAACGCTGTATCTCTCCAGTTTTGCACATGTGGTGAACGTGGCGTTTTCGCCCATTGTGTTGTACACAAAGGTGGACGCTCAGAGTGATAAACTGGCGACCGACGACCGTCGCCAGTTTATCACACTCAGCGTCCACCTAAGTTGACAACACTTGCGACGTTCGACGAGCAGCTGCAAAATTTTTATTTAAAGTCCAGAGTTCGAGACAAAGTTCCAGAAGGAAGTACCGGTATTTTCGGATATACCGAATTACCTTTCAGCACGGTATACGACAAGTCCAGTGTAGCCTCTACGCCAAAAACGAGCTCGACCCGTTTAGTTATTTTATTAAAACTCCAACTTGTGACGGACAGACAGACAGACAGGCAGACATAGAGCCACAGCTAACCTCGCTAGCACAGCGTCGCGCGGGTAAAATTGGCAGTCAGCATTTGCAGAAGTTACGGACCAGAGTAAGTGGCAACTTTTTTGACCAGTAGTGACCAATGTACCGTTTATTCCGCCTTGCGCCCCTCCCCTCCCCCCGCATAGCGTTGTTCGGCTTTATTGGTCTCAAAGTCGTGGAACTGTCTATTTTGATCTATCGCCTCGGCGATCGGTTCTACGCCAGATGTCGACACTGATCAACTGCGCCTCGTAGGGCAGTTCGCCGCCACTAACGGACACGGTCAACGATACTTCTGGGACCCATGCGATTCACTGTCCTAGCGACGCGAGCTGGTTTATTAGCACAAAATAAAAACTCATTGTTCCGTCATGCATACATGATGTCGATCTCCAATACAGCTGTGGTTGCGGCGGCTGGCTATAAATAGGCTGTACGTATATATGGCACCTGCGCTAGACTCCGGCTCCCTAGCCCAATGTGAGACTGTCACTACCCATGCTGCTGAAGATGCATTCCAAAATGTCCGCATAAACCGACCGGCCGTATCCATAACGGCCACTATGGGAAACAGTCACGGCCATCAACCGCTTCGGCCTCCAGGTGCAGTACATTGGGCCTAATAGGCCTACTCTATTACGTGCGGTGAACTTCACCGTGTGATTAAGTTGATTAATGTTAATTTCTAACAGTTTTCAATAATACACGCAGTGCTATAGACCTGTTAACTGCTTTCCGACCCATTTATTTCGACGCAAGTGCAAGTCCAACAAAAATTTAAACCTCATAAAAACGTTGGAGGTGAAAATGACAGATATCGCCTCACATGTGGCCAGTATACGACATTCAAGTTTTGACGTTGATGTAGTTTTTTTGTTGCGTGACCGTCACGGTCTGTGGCCGTTTATGATGCTATCCTCAGTGCTAATCCCTTATTATACGGCAGTAGGGACATAATGCGTTACTTCGCGCTCGAGGTCGGTAAGGATCAATTAAGCAAGATGGTGGCGATCAAGTGCGTTTCCGGTCCGACAGAGGCGTCGCAATCTACTTCCAGCATGCCGCGTGCACCTGCCGCGGTGCTATCGGAGAAGCCGCCGGAGTTAGAGGTGTGCGGATTTAAACTCGCAGGAATGTGGACGATCTTCAGCTGTTCGTGACCGAAAACTTATTGGCGGGGTATAGCGATTTTTGAAGTTTCAAAATAAAGTGCATAATCAAATAGAGGTATGTACTCGTGATTCAGAAAAAAATATCATGAAAAATTATTCTTGCATATTAAGGGATATACTCAGTTTAAAAGATTTTTTTAACGAGACTACCGAGTACCAACTTCCTGGAGTCACATTCAGGGCAAAGAATACCTAATTCTAATGAAATATCGCAAATTCTGTTCACTATGGAAAGAAGAATAATTTCTTTTTTCTGCAGTTATGTTTCACATAAAAGTATTCAAATCACACCATTAACCATTTTTAATAGTTTATTTTAAAACAACGAAAAGAAAAAAATCGCTATACCCCGACTTTAATGTCGAATCCAAAAAACGCGCGGCTTGCTTCAGCAAGAAGATAGAGATTGTTACTATAGGCAGTTAATGTTCATTTTGACGTATGCCTCTCCCCAATTTTCGACGTTTTTTCAATACAAATCGCCGTGCTATCGTGAAAAAATGTCAAAAATTTGGCTGGTCATCCACTATTTTATGCGATTCGACTGAGATTCAGCAAGTTTATCGCGTAAGCCTATAGTGATCCAGTTTTTTCCGGACGCACGCAATTAGGGAAGGAATATACTGAATAGTCTACGGTACACAAATTTAAAATCACGACAACAATTTTCATTGTCGTTGTTATACATAGACCGCGGTGTGTCAGTCTGTTATTTTTCGATACCATGTTATTGCAGAACGTACTCTGCAGTTTTTGTAACTGCCTGTCAGGGCACGCGACTGCAAAGAAATATAGTTTTATAATTTTGGTTTAAAATTTAGTTCAAAACTGACGTTTAACTAAATATAAAGTAACAGTATAACGTTTATAATTGTACGTTTACGTCTTTTTCCTTTTCGTCTTTCTTCTGCTGTATTGTTACTCAGCGACTTTGCTGTCAGCCCGCGCATTTGATATACACAAAATGCACTTACTTCCTCACTGCTAACGATGATGCGGACGGACAGCGGATCGATATTTTAGAGTACTTTCCGCACGAGTGTGGTGGTTAAATCGTCGCTGAAACGGTCACATGAGACGCCATCACGTGACGTCACCGAGTGACGTCAGAGTTGTCTATTAAATCAAGTTACTTCCGAAACGCTGAGAACGTATGATATGTATACTTACCTCAACCTGCGACGCTTCTAGCTATATTCGTTTGAGAGGAATTATTACTTTTCCCGTACCGTGTAACGAATAGCGAAAATATTTCGTGAGTGATTTATCGATAAATATTGTTTAATTGCTTCACATGTTTGGAAAGGTCGGGCGCATATGCTACGACTTTCACACATTTGACCATGACCACAGGCATGTTTTACACTAAATAAACTTTCGGTGACAAAATGTGCGTTTAAAGTTCGCGTATGCTATCGATCTATCTACGTGTATCCATCTATCTACCTATCTACAGGATGGGCCAAAAAAGTGATACCTCTCGTACATTACATTACATTGTACGAGAGGTATCACTTTTTTTGGCCCACCCTGTATATTCGGCTCAGACCATCAAGGTCAATAGAACAAAAAACAAATAAAAAAGAGCAAATGCATAAACACATTTACAAAAAATCGATATAGAGTTTTAAAAGACAAAAAAAAAACGAATTACAGAAAAATTTATGTAGCTAATACGAAAATAACTGAGCTGGACAACTTCTCAAAAACATAATTTAGCGTGGACGAGCGATATACTGAGACTTAAACTCGCCTCTTTACCTTCTTGTTAAAAATGAAGGAATTGTAATAATTTTTGGAAGACATAATAGTTCTGAGAAAAAAATTATAGAACCTGAAAAATGTCATAAAATGAATGCACATCTAGCCTACTTCTTGTTTCTAGTTGTTAACAACAGAAACATTAGGCTACAACAAACTCTTTTAATAAAGAAATAAATACGGCAAAGCCTATGGATCTGCTTTTGTTTCATGTGCAATGTTCATCTTGTCCTTATTCGGACATTCTTATTTTCCGCAAAAAACAAGCGTGTGGCTTTGAAAACAGCCGGTTGTTGCGTTGTATAATAAAAGCGAACTGTACTTCACAACGGTTAATAATTAGGCGATATTTTTGAAGTGCGCTGCTCAAATTTACTAACGCTTAAGCAACATTTTCTCGGGATTTCGCTTATCAGAAGTATGTTTTAAAAACAGATCATTTTGATGGCGTCAATCAAAACAAAGAAAAGGGGGGGGGATTTGAGACTATACGACTATAATGAGACTGGGGCGTTGAACGCTTGAATGCGGCTGCCCGGGATTATGTGGCTTGCTGATCAGTTCAAAACAACGATGAAACGCTCGCCGATGTGCTTGTGAAAAAATACGAGTAAAGCCGACTGTCGAACGGCAGAAAGCAATCGGCTGACGATATGGCGCGAACAGTGCAATCGGAAATACTGGATGTGCCATCGTTGTGGCCGCCAAATCCACCCACAACAGTCGTATTGCTGGTCTTAACAATCAATCTATATGGTAGCAAGATGATGACCTGGACTATGGCGGCTCTAGGATTTTTATGGGGTTACGGGTGACTTTTAATTACCGATCACGATAAAATAACATATAGTTCAGTATAACTAAGCACCGTATGGATCGAATCAACCTATCTGTTTGTGGCTCCGACTTTTAGCGACAAAATTTGAAGCAAAAAAGCAGTGACTTATGATGTCGACATTTAGACGATATGACTTTTGGGTACTATCACCTTTTTATGATATTTTTGCGGTTACGACGTGTTATTATGTTGCCGTTGAAGTAATGCATAAACTGCAATTTTTACATTTATTTTATAAATAAATAACTTTCTGTCATAAGCTTCGTTCATCGTTACAGCGTTTAACAAGTTAGTTAATAGTATAGATTTATTACTGGCCCGCCTACATATAGTGTAGGTAGGCCAGACTAGTAACGCTCGCTATCGTCTGTCGTCGTCTGTCGGGGTCTGTATTCTGTAACACTCCACGGCGGGCCTGCAGGAGGCTTCACCCGCGCAAGCCAGGCGATGACGCCATGCCGCCTCCAGTCTAATTATAGCTCAACGGTAACACTACACGGCGGGCCAGTAGTGCTACGTCCCGGTTAGGGCGACACCTTGTAACTAAAAATGCCAACAATACCGCATCGTCTCGCTCTGTGGTTCAACGGAAACACCCGGACTTCTCTCCAGTTAAGTGTCCAAATAAACCGCCGCTCGGTTGCAGCGGCTGAGCGACGGAGTCTGCGAAATGTGCGGTCGACAAACGCACTAGATCTTCCGGCATCACTCTTCGTCTGCAGGCCGCGCGCGCGCGCGCTCCAGTTTTGCCGGCCGAGGCGTCGCGCGGCTCATATCGATTGACAGTTCGATCGGAAGCGACGCCAAACAGCACCAGTTAACCCCCCCCCCACCTCACTCCCATCGGCCTAGCACAAACTCCCAATAGGCTTTCGGGTTTGAAACAGAATGGGACCGATGTCATCACGCAGACTCAAGTAAGTAACAACAGTATCAGTCCGGCGTATACCACGTTACAGCAGTCCATATACTGTTCACGTATTATTCGTTACTGCGATCAGCGTGTCTGTCTGTCTGTTTGTTTGTTTGTCTGTCTTTCTACTCGCGTATCTAAAAACCACACGTCGAAATTTCGCCATATTTTCTGTACATGTTACCTGTGGCTATGGTTCGGTCCTCATCTGACAACAATGCAGTGCGGTATGTATTGAATGTTTTGTGGATAACGTCACGTTTTTACATAATGGAGCGAACGGGCCGGAACCAAAGACGACTCGCGTGTTTCGTCCAGTTCGCCAGGTGGCGGCACCAGTCGGACGTCAGTCAACGTTGTTTGGTCGAGTTTGCCACCTGAAAATGAAAGACCGAAGGTAGTGATGACGAAGTGAGGGATGGGAAAACTTGGGGAATGGGGAGGAAACATAGAATCAGCAAAGGTCAAGGTAGGCGTGGCTCCAACACGATGGGCTGGAACCACCTATGTCAAAGTCAACAACAAATCGAACAAGTGGAGTTTGGGCTTTAGCATTTCGTCGCCGCTGATGTTATGCAGACACGTTGTCACACGGTCGCTCAGCAGAGAGAATCACGTCACAGATGTAACTTTCAGCCAACCAGGCATCACCAGCTTGCATCGACCAGTAAAGTGAAGTAAAGTAAACGTCCATTTGTATAGCGCATCGTCGTAAACCACCTCTGATGCGCTCAGGAATGGCACATGTTACACGGATCACACAATGTTACCTGCCACCCACACGTTTATCCACCAATGGAATAAACCATCCCGCCTTTACTCCGTAAGCATTCACCAGATGGCACCACCCGAGCGAGGTAGCGCACATCCGATTACAGCTCACTACTCATTTATCGACCTCGAAAGGATGAAATACTGAGTTGGCCCATTGAAGCTAGGATCTTGGCAGTGAAAGATTCATTAAGGGCTATACACCTTCATGCACCACTGGGATAGAGATAAATTCGTGCAGTTATATGGCACTCGGGTGAAAATATGCCTAACGTCAAGATCGCTAAATTCACAGAACACCGTTAAGACAATGATATGTTTTAAAGTAGTTTAGTGGTTAGGGCGTCGGACTTGCGACTCAATGGTCGTGAGTTCGATCCCCGGCCGCCGCACTGTCGGTCGATTAGTAGGCCTACTGGGATGGGTGACCGTCTTCGGGCGGGCATACCACCTCGGTATGTAACCAGCCACCCAGGTCAACTCAGTCTCCTACCGTCTGTGGGACGGGAAATGAGCACCGACCAAAGTGCGGTGATGCGCTGTGCGTCTGGGTATCAAAGGAAGGATGGCTTATTCCATTCGTGGACAAGCCCGTGGGTGGCAGAATCTGCGTTTTCACATAATGGAGCGAATAATCGACGACAAAAAAGATTTTTTCGTGACATCGATATAGCGTCATCACTCGCAATATACACACCAAAGCTTCACGCGATACAGCTTTTACAGCGTCAGGAAAGCTTGGTGATGCGTAGAACCGAATCTGAAAAAAACGACGATTAATTTCTCGGGCCAACCGATTATTCGATGTGAAAGTATTCCGGCAATAGTCATCGCCATGTTAACGTTCTAGTATGCCGCCATCTGCCCTTTAGGGGGTCCTCGTTACGTATTCCGTATGGCTGTCTGTTTCGCCCGAAATACACTCACTACAAGCTATACCACAAACTAGGGATGCGCGGGTGTACAGTTTTAAACGTACACACGATAACTATCGTGTAAACGTTTACAAAATTAAACGATAGTGTAAACGTATTTGGCGGCAATGATGAAATTAGATGCTAAAAAATTCAGAATCAATTAAAGCGGAAAATAACACTACGTGACATTTATTCACCTTAATGGAAAATTGGGCGATGATGTTTTTTGATTAACGAACTTCATTGAAGGCTGGATAGCTGACGTCACATGAGGCACGCTGTTACTTACTATAACGCTGTTATCGTGACTGAGTACCATCTGCGTTTTGTTACGCAGTGAGTGGCGTGCTGGGCCGTAATCACTTTGTGTGGTCAAAGGAATGTACACCCCATAATATTGCTGAGGTTTTGTCGTCGGCGTGCAAGAGATAGCGAAGAGATAAACATCGGTTTTGACGGAAAAGAATCGACAGAGCGGAAATAACAGGGACATGGTGCCACGTTGGCCAGCTATTTGTGGTCGAACCCGACGATGTGTGGACGAATAGGCGCGCGGACTTGATGATCCGCGGCGCAGTTTAACTGATCGACTACTGCGGCTGGAAATTATCATCGCGAGGGTAAAAATCAGCTACTCACTGAAACAACCATCCTCCGCTAACTTGCACATCCCTCGCACTAATCTCCATTTCGGTTCACGCTCGTTTCATATTGCAGCTCCAACAGTCTGCTTCCTTCTACTCTTCGTTCGTCTCAAACCTTAAACACTTTCCTAAAACATCTTAAAACCCATCTTTTCCAGTCTGCATTTAATTTTAATAGCCCCTAGCGACTTGTCCAGCGCCTCTGATTCATTCTACTGAATGATTATGGCGCTTAATCAAATTGTTTTACTTATTTACTTACTTACTTACTTACTTGTATGGTGATTAATGAGCACAAGGTAGCGTAGAACAGTGCTTTCGGTATTATAAATTTACTGCCGAGTTTTTTTTGGAAATCGTTCAACATTTGGCAAAGTTCTCTGCAATACAGTTGATTACCTCAGGCGACCTGTGAGTGCGAATACCGTCCTGTTGAAAGATGAACCCGCCCCACATCTTACATTATGGTAGTCAGGAACTGTCATAACAGCATCACATTATGATAACAAGGTGTCGTTATAATGGACGTAACACGACTGGCCCGCTGCCGTGCAGTATCGGCCGCCCGACTGTCCACGCCCGCCGGCAGCGTTACAGACGACGACAGACGACGCCGACAAAAGACGACAACAGAGGCCAGCGATCATAACAATGCTGACCCATTAGGCGGGCCAGTAAGACACCCCGCTGTCGTTGTGTCACGGATCGACGAGCATCGTGCATCATCGATCACTTATGACACGCTGACTGACTGACGCTAGCGGTGACTGACTGAACGTAGATCGATCGTTCTAGACACTGTAAATATCTTTTTGTCAGCAGATCAAATGACGCTCACGTCAGTGGACGAATATTTTAGTAACGATTTCGAATGACTTTATCTCGCACGGTAATTCGCTTCACTCAGTTCCGGAGCATGGCGGCTTTTCTTGCGCACGCATATTTCACAAGAGAGTGTACGGTTCGGACATGGTGTAGATTCATACGTGTAAAGTAAAGTTAAAAAAAGTAAACAGTGTATAGCAGTTTAGCATCAACTTAGCTTTTCACCGCTACGATAAACTCACATGCCACGGGATAATAGTGTTACCTGCCATCCGACAGAGGTTAGAATCCCGCCTTTACCCCCAGCCGAAGCAGGTACTCGATTTAGCGACCCCGGAGGGATGCAAGGCTAAGTTGGCCTATGTTAAGTGAAAGCCACCTGCCGGGTATTGAACCCGCGACTTGTAAGTCGCAGGTCCAACGCCCTACCGCTGAGCCACCACTATCGGCAAATATACGTTTGTTGTATGCTTGTAAATTCTTTGGCTTTGACCCTGAATATGCAAGTGATAAGTTGCGATTTCCGTGTTTCTGTTTCGCTAGGTAGTGCAGAAGCACTATAGTTAGGTGAGGTGGGAACTTCGGAGTGGCAGAGGATCGGATTATTGAGGATGCAAACACCGCAGCAATGGAGGTATGAGGAACGGAGTAGAATTGACGAGTTGCGGGTCAATGAAGCGAATTGTGGCCACTCGATCGATATCGTAGACGTCAAAATGCCGCCGCCGCCGACACAGCCTTGTCTTTGGCCATTAATTCTTCGGCTCTCAAGCGCCGGGTGTACCACGTGACTTTGACCACTGACGTGACGTCACTCACTTAGAGATGCGCGATCTATCAACGTCAGTAAATACTACGGTATTCGTAAGTGTGGCCATTCAGATAGGTGAGAGTTAAAGTACATTGCATCTTTTATGTTCGATATCAGTAACGGTCGAAATTTTACTGGTATATCCACAATAAACGGTAAAATTGATAAAACTACACTAAAAGGCATAGTGTGTCATCTGAAACTGAAGAATGCTAAGCTTTGTCATTTTAGTAAGTTTTAGAAAACTATATCTAATCGGCATCGGCACCGGTATTGCCGTGTTTCCATTGTCGGTATATTATCGTGTGACATTTCCTGATCCGCGCACCTCTACAACCCTTCTTCATAAGAGTGCGGGTTGCCACCATACTGGCGGAAGTCGGTGACCTTTGTTTGAGGAACGGCATGAAACGATGTCGTACAAGACGCCAATCACTGCGGCTAACCAGCGAGGCGAGAGCGCCGAACTGACGTATATATGTGTTTCAATGGTGTATAAACGTCCGTGTGATAAAGATATCAGTAAATTCAATCAAACTCGTTTCTTACTCATTCTATTGTGGCTGCAGCTACATCAGTTACAGCAATTCTTATTCAGAACACAATGGGCCTAGGTATGCGCTATTACGAGCGCTCTGAAATACGCCTCGAATATTTTATGTTGCCAGATGAATAAATTACATGCAAAATGTGAATGAGTTAAATATCTTGCACTGTTGTCCGGGCCAGTTGTGGGACAAGTTAAATCACTTTAGGTATCTAGGAAGGATACTATCAGAAAACGGAAGATAATAAATAGTAAACAAGAAGAAATTGATTCTCATGAAGCATTAACATTGATTTGAAGAAGCGATTAATAAAAGGCCTTGTTTGGAGCAGATGGAATTGGACAATGGCTCAAACAGATAGGAATCATAGAAGCTTAATGTAGAGTTGGAGACGAAAGCAGAAGATTAGTTAAAATAGAAAATCACCAATATACAGAAGCCTTATGCTATACATAAACGAAAACGTATCTTATATAGTTGTCTAGGACACGTGTTTGTCCACGGTGGTTTGTTAAAGGATATTTTACAATGAAGAACGAAAGGCGAGCGAACAAGCTTTAGGAAAAGACTACATATAATGAGTGATAAAACATAACATATAAAACATATATAACTGTAAAGAGAAAAACTGCTAAGATAGGATAAAGTGGATGAATGGATGCACACAATGGACTAGTGAATGACATATAGCCAATAAATGATGCAAAATTCTGTGAAACCCACAAATATGCAAATTAGACGCCACCATTATAAAGAAACTATAAATACCTCGCGTGACATCGCATCCACTACTTCAGCAACATTTACTGCTATGACCTTGAACTCTGACTTATGACACTGACCTTCTAATTTGACCTAGATAGCGTCAACTTATATCAGCGTGCCAAATATCTATGTCAAAGATAAAAAAGGGATAGGAGATACAGACGCTGATTAACCTGCATAAGCTATTTACATAAGCAGCAGTAGACAGCGTGTCCGTTGCATCAATTCCAAGTAGCGTTGCTTGTTTAACTCTTTCAATTCCTGGCAGATGTGAACTAACGTTACAATAGGCGAAATTGTTGACGACATAGAGACAGTGTGTTGTGTCCAGCGGTGATTCAAACATTCTATGGTGCGTGCGTTCACATTACATTGCTGGCCAAACGACTTGCGGTTCGTTAGCCAGACAGTGACACTATGTTTACTCGCTTTCCGTTTCGCCGTTACTGCATCACTTTGTTTAAATCACCGTAACATGATAGGTAAATAAAACAAGTACGTCAGTGGGGACTGGCCTATATCCACACATGCCGATACTACGCCCACACGCCGCGCCATATTCCACGAAAAATACACATTATTATTACTGGCCCGCCTACGCATAGTGCAGGAGCCAGGTCACTGGTGTATGTCGTCGTCTGTCGTCGTCGTTTGTCGTATGTCGGGGTCGGTAACTCTTCACGGCGGGCCTGCAGGCGGCTTTACCCGCGCAGGCCAGGCGATGACGTCATGCCGCCTCTAGTCTAATTATGGCTCCACGGCGGGTCAGTCGTGTTACGTCCCTTTATGCCTAGCAATAAGACAACAATGAAGCACATAATGACGCGTATTGAAGACCATGCTAAAGTCAATGAAAAAGACGAAATTTTGCACCCCACGCTCTCCAAAACCCTTAAACCAATGTGAAATCCATTCCGTTTAAAATACGAGTATATTATACAAAACTTGTGGGTCCTTTGAATTTTACTTTTAACATAACACTGTCCCAAAAATTGTGGGAAATCGTCCCAGAGATTTAAATGGTTCAAATGGCCACAGATCCAGACCACACTATTTTGTACTTTCGAAACATTTCAGGGGAGTCTCCGAAATAATACTTCATCCTGTCCTCAACCGAAAGAAAAATATATTTGCTATCGATCTCGATGCGGAATTATTCTTATTTTATTAGCATCGTAAATCGAGTGGTTGTTTGTCTTTTTTTTATTATAGTTTATTTGAAGAATGCAGAACCGCGTGCTGTTCGCTATATCGCTGGAATTGTATCATTCACCATTCTAGACATGTGTTCAAACTAATCACGCTGCAGCAAGTCGTACACGCATGTCGCTGATATTTACATCAACGCGACGACTTGGCTAAATCAAATCATTAATCATGTATGCAAATAGTCTGCGCGATAATATTTATGAGTTTATTCCACTGCCTGCGGACCGCAATCGTGTAATTAACATCATTAATTCATTATCACCGCCCAAGGAGGTGATGGCAGACAGTGCCCGAAGCCGTGATTAATATCTGCGTCTCGGAGATATAGCTTCAGAGACGCAGAACAAAATGAAATTGCCTAACGCATGATTAAATAATTAGACTTAGCCAAATTGTCCGCCTCAAAATCTTTCTCAGAATAAGTTAGGCTGATAAAATGTATTCTCAGTTGATTACATGCGATTTGCGGGGAAAGTGCTAATAGCAATATTGAAACTCATAATGGAAATGTTTTGGCAGATAAATGGTTTGATAGATCAATCTGTATGTGCTTTTACTGCTTACTTTCTGAACGATGCAGCCTGGAATACAATGACTGATGGATTGACTGAAAGTGATTTAATGAGAAGATGAGTTAGGGTATCATTGATAGAAGATTTGTGACTGAACCTTTGGAAATGCAGTTAAGATGGGAAAACGTAACCACAAACAGTGAAAACGCCACAGATTCTCTGCTAACATTCTGCCATCAGAGAAGGTCTACGGCGCTCTGACGTCACGTGGGCGGGTGTTCCACCGACCGCCCGTCATCAGATGGGGAGATATTATGCACACACACACACACACACTGCACGAGACAAGGCGACAAAGTGGACTACACGACGCTATGCTAGTGCGGTGTATACTATGGCCCTGTCTGTCCGTCCGTCTGTCTGTCTGTCACCAGCCGGTATTTTACCAAAACTATGGGACAACACAAACAACGCCGCAGAATGAGGCCCGGATTAAGGCTGGCGTAGGCCATAAATACTGCACAACCGTAGACCCTCCAATTTCGCGACAGACCAGCACTACACAGAAAACAAGGTGTCACCCTAACATGACGTAACACTACTGGCCCGCCGTGCAGTGTTACCGTGGAGCTATAATTAGACTGGAGGCGGCATCACGTCATCGCCTGGCCTGCGCGGGTGGAGCCGCCTGCAGGCCCGCCGAGGAGTGTTACAGACGCCGACAGACGACGACGACAGACGCCAGCGAGCGTTGCTAGTCTGGCCCCTACACTATGTGTAGGCGGGCCAGTAATAAGCATGCAAAGCGTGTGGCAATTTTAACCCACTCCGACGGTAGTCGACTCGTGTGAAGGTTTTTAGCTGTGTTTGTCTGTCGGTGTGTTAGTCTATCTGTCTGCTTTGCCGCACGATATCTCAAAAACAGCTGCAGTTAGGATCACCAAACTTGACATAGAAATCTTCCACCATGCGCCAGTCCTGGAAACCCATTCGTTTTGAGGTCAAAAGGTTTTGTTGTATGTTTTGCTTTTTGTGTTGCATTTCTTTGTATTTGTTTTATATTGCTACCATGTCATGGTGAATAAAGTTCAAGATCAAATCCCGAGGCACAAAAACAGCGTTGGCGTGGGTTTTGCACTCCTGTGAGTGCTGGCTTCTTCTTTTAGTGCAAAACTCGACAGTTCATTGCTTGCGATGCATAAAACACGAGTGACTGATTGACTAAAGAATGTTAAAAATATTTTACAGCCACCTTTCGTAGGCTCATTCGACGTCGTAGGCCGTAGGCATTTGCCTACATACAATGCCAATACCAAAATCCGGCTCTGAGCACAATAGCCCCGGGACTCTCGTTTTCTGATGCCAAAGATCTCGGTGCAATTCGAATGGAGCCACCCCAAATTCCACAAAATGCAGTTGGATTGAGTAAAATCGGTTTACAGGCGAAGTGGGTAAATTTATAATTTCTGGTGTGAAATATACATCTAGGATTCTGAGTACCAGAAGTTATTGAAATCGGTTCTTATTTGATTGGGTTCTTGAAAAAAATAAAAGGCCTCAATCTCAGTGTTTGAAACACGGCGAATCCAAACTGTCACGACGCTAGAAAGCTACCATTCCCCGTTGCAGCGCACAATCCATCACGAGAAGACCTCGACTTAAGACACGAGTCCTTCGGTCTTTACTGTCGGCCTTGCGACTCTAATTGCCTGTTGCGCTTCGTCGCGACGACTTAAGACAGCGGGATTTTCCGAGTGATGGATAAGACCGTCCACGGAAAACCAATCTCACCGCAGTAACTGTCCCCGTGAACGGTTAATACCGCGCGTCGCTATAGCGCGGTATTTGATGTAGCCTTGCGTCCGTCTGTAGTCCGTCTGTTCGTCACAAAATAAGCCGGTAATGTACGATCATGAAAACATCGTCGTAGGAGAGCCCAGGGATTCTATAGTTTACTGACGCCAAAGATGTTGGGCGAACTTCGATGCGGTCACCCCCAAAATGAGCGCCAAATAAAAATCGGCGATTTTCGACCAGTATCTCTCTGTATCTGAGAAGCACAGATAAAATAAGCAACATATAGAACAATAAAATGCAATAAGAAAAAACTGTGTCTACTGGACAGAAAGGCTCAAAGAGCGCTTACAACTGCCCAATAATAATCCATCACTAAAACACAAGGCTAAAAAAGAAACATCAATTAAATTTAAGAGAGATTTAAAAACACTGACACAGGTAGCTGATACAACTCCGTTTAGTAAATAATTCCACACTTAAAATACGCGAACAGAAAATTTTTTTTGTATAGTTAATAGGGTAGATACGGTTAATGGAGTATTGATGGATTAGAACCACAAATGAGTAGCCTATGATAGGCCTTTACTGGAGTCTGGAGTTGTGCAATTCCACTATATGATCTCCCAGATATGCATATAAATCTCATAAATAAGCTTGAATCGGTACAGCGTAGATTTCCTAAACGTCTCAATGGCTTCGGCCAGATAGGCTACCGTGTGCTGAACGCCTAAATGGTCTTAACCCATTATTGCCCAGAGTTCCAAAATCGTGACGGTGACTAAGGAACTGATACCAGGCTGGCTATCCGACCATTTTTAATTTTTGACTTTCATGCACTCTGGCGCTTAACCCTGAGAGCCGGAGTGCCCGAAAGCCAAAGACTAAAAATGGTCGGTTAGCCAGCCTGGGATCGAATCCCTGAATTTTTGGAAACACTGAGCTAAAGTGGGTTAATGCCAAGACTTTAGCATTGCGACGTTTGAAATCGGATCTTATACCACGATGTTTTGTGTTATTCGTGGTTTGTTGACATTGATTGTGACAGTCTCTGTCATGTCTTCGATTGTGAGACCTGCCATACAAGAGGTCACAAGTTTATATTAATTAAGGACCATTGTCATTTAAATTGCCGTTTAAACTCTTTTATGTGTTGTAATGTAAATGTCTGTAACCATTTGCCATACCGTGTTGTAGAAAGCGATAGTGTTGCAATGTTCAAGCACACGCTGTCAAGTTTGAAACTTTCATTAAGTTAATTTTTTTAATTTATTATATTTCTATTTTTTAATTTTTATTTAGGGCATCTTTCAGTGTTGTGTAACCAACCTCTGTGTCCTGCTTGGCTTTACTTTAATTTATTTTATCCAAACAAATAAATGATTTGATGACGACTAAAAGCTGAAAGACACCGCGAAATAATAATGTCGTGATCAGTGACGTACACCAAACATTTGTTTATAGCTAAACAAGGTTAAAATATAATATCATGCTTGCGTCGCACTCAAATCCGACAAAACCCGCGTTATTGACACCTTTTAACAAGTTTATTCGTCGATAAAGACCGCCGTTGGTATACATTTTGTTGAGAACAATTAAGAAGTGGACTAACTTTTAATTGACCCACCCTGTAGGCTGCATTATAGATTCAAGCAAATGCGGTCTACATACCCGACCGTCAAATTACGAGAAGGCGTAATTCTACGCAATTTGTATGCAGTGTTTGCATCGGTGTTGGCTATAGACATTCGCGCGTTATTTTTCCGGAAGTGCGCGGTTGGCAACCAACTCTCCCCCGCTGTTTATATGACGCCGGATATTGCCACTCGAGAGGTCCACGAGCATGCGCAATGAGAGCTGACCCTCCACTATGACCTCCGAAACGAGCCGACACCGTCCCGTTCTCTCCTTTCAAGCAACAACCCTCAACGCGTCTCTCGATATTGACAACGACTGCAAAATTAGCCGACGATAGAAACCAGGAACGTAGGCCTATACGGTAATACCAGTATTTTTGACAAGTCTGCATGCTTGCAGCTGATTATAGTCTATTACTATAGTCTCACAACTAATCAACCTCAATATCTCCACAACCTGATTTCTGTTCAACCTTGTCACGGCACACGTTCTTCTTCTACAGTCACTCTTACTCGTCCACCAAGTCGGTCCTCTTTGAAAATCACCAA
>Ga0209780_1001260_pt1 | contig 16280 bp, 8 predicted proteins | sample WorMetexBAHAMAS2_FD_187384 | JGI IMG/M metagenome (GOLD analysis project Ga0209780, IMG submission 187384) | Marine gutless worms symbiont microbial communities from Max Planck institute for Marine Microbiology, Germany - Inanidrilus exumae... | ecosystem: Host-associated > Annelida > Digestive...
TAATAATAATTAACGTAAGATAAAAACCTGTCCATCTTTCTAAATACTTAACTGAAATTTTATGTGTACCAGAAGAACTGAGTAACTTAAAACATTTTAAAATTCACAAAAGTTAACACATGATTTATTAATATTCTGCACGTCGTAAATTTAGAAACTACAACATTATAGCTTACGTTATGAGAGCGGAATGAAACATCGTGTGTCCAAGCTGCTAAGCTATGCGTGTAGAAGAGAACTGTACCTTGACGGCCATCTCCACGAAGAAAATGATGGTAAAAAGGTAGTTGGAAATGTTCAGAAACTTTCTTTCCTGTCAACAAAATACAACAACAACACTTCATAACATTCAAGAACAACATGCAGTTGCTGCCACATTTTGAATGTGAACTCTAGCATGCACGGAATGTGGATCTTTCTACGAGCGTTATCAACAAGACGAGCCATGACGTGACGACCACAACATCATCACCCACTCGACTGGACCTCATCATCTCTTGATTCAGCAACCCAATCATCGACGTCGATAATGAACGGAAAGTACGTCCGTCTTCGGTGACTGACGTATATCCACACATGCCGATCTTACGCGAACTTGATAGGCATGTGAGTCACAAAAGCCTAGAAGCATCACAATGCAACAAGGGCGCGCTGGTGGATTCGTCCGATTTTGGTCTTCTGGGGGAGCAAAGTTCACAAAAATGGGAGATTCCCTGCCTTGAACGCCGATGAACCGCCCTAGCCGCTAGCTTTATCCTCGGCAGAGAAATCCGTAACCGTCCAAACACACACAAAACACACAAACACACAAATAGTTAACGATATATCCACACCTTGCCTATCGGTATGTGTGGATAATAACACAACGACACAAACAACGCAACCGTCAACCTGTTAGCCGACATTCCCTGTTAAGAACTGCAACTATAATTGCAGCAAATTTTACTGCCTGCATACCACTGCTGATGACGGCAACTAACTACAGTATACGGATTATTCAGACGACGCTACAGCTAGCTTTCTTCATCAGTGTTACGCCATCTGAACCGTCCCGTGGCGCTAAATAAGAATAAGATGAAACAGCGCAGTGATGTCAAAAGTCGGAACACCCGTACAAACGTTTCATTCCAGGCTGCAGTTCAACTACAAGGCACAACTACTTTACTCATAGGGTTGCACGGGCTTGTAATAACTTGCTAGAGAACAGTAATAATTTGTCTAGTCTAACATTTTTTAAACGTAGTCTGCATGAGCTCGAATATCCTAGCTAGATATTGTAAAATCTATTATTTCTAGACTATTTCTAGACTTGGTTGCATTAACATTAGGCTGTGTTATGTAGTAGCTCATATCAGTAACCGTGCATACTGTTTATTTGTGTTCTGTAACTGTACTGCAATGTAAGTGGCCTCGGGCCCTTTTGCTTTTATTAAATATATAAATAAGATGAAGAAACGTGCAAGGCTGTATGAAGGAATGTCTGGACGCTCCATGGCCAGCGTGATGCAGTTGAGAGCAATGAAGAACAGTATCGTCAAGTCGAACTGTTTTGTGCCGGCGACATTCTGACAAACATCCCGCAGTCTACAAACAAACAAACAAACAAACAAACAAACAAACACGCTCACTGTGAGAACAAGACAATAAACGCCGTACAATACAGGAAATGCAAGACGAGATACACCAGACGATCAAGTGACACTTCGTCGTCTGAAACGCTAAATTAGATATTATAATTATTCACTGTAAGAAGATGTCTTGAGCGCACATCTGAAGTCAGCTTTGAGTTTCGCTCAGACTCAGTCTAGTATTAAGTGGCAGACTGTTCCAGTGATCCGGTTGTCCCTGCCGGATATCGTCCGTGACATTACAAGCTGGATTAAGATTTGTTTCGTTGACTGTTATAAATGCGTAGATTTATATATAGTGACAAAACAGGAACAAAGAAATCGCAGGACAGACTCACAGTTCCCCCGTCATTTGTTCTTGTTATTTCCGGCCCCGAATGTTTTCTTGTCCTGCGCTATATCGTCCTACGTTTAGTTCATATATACCCTTCCGTGCTTTGCTGCTCTTGCTAGCGGCAGAAATAGCACCCGGTCTGTTCTAATCAGCAATCTCGAGAGGTCCCCTCTTAAACGAAAACCAACTCTTGTAGTACTGTAAAACTAGTAGCGGTAGTAGTAAATATGGCTGCAAATGTTGACGTAGTGTAGTAAAGAAGTCGTTGGATTGACAGCACTGACCTGCTTGAAGGCTGAAATAAGTAGAGTGAGTAATGCTTGCGAGTGTCGAAGCAACCGCGACGTTTTGGCAGCCGACGACGAAGACTTTTATACTGCAAATTAATCAGTCAATCACAATAAGCCGCTTTACTTACCTACGGATAACGACCCGCATGCGGTTTATACAGCTTCGCAAATAAATAACTGGATAAGTGGAACACTATAGGTTGACACAGAAACCGCGTGTAAAAGTGCTACTATAGTCTTGTGTGTAACTTCACCAAATGCTGACCAACTTTCACAATTCTGGTTGTCCGCTATAGGTCAACCAACCAGGCCAACCCAGCCTTTCATCCGTTCGGGGTCGATAGATAGTGCAGTAAGCTGCAATTGGATGTCTTCTACCTAAGTTAGGGGTGGCGCCATCTGGTGAACGCTTAAGAAGGAAAGGCAGGCATGGTATATTTGCAGATAAAACAGTGTGATCCATGCCTGAGTACTTTGAAATATATATAGTATATAAAATGGCGCTATATAAATACTCTTCCTTTCCTTTTCTTTACACCGTTAAACTCGCCAGTAAATTGGTATGTATTTAGTGTAATAAACTTGCGACGACAGCTGAACTCAGTTGACAACATTTGTGGCGGCCGAGGTGCCGTGACGAAAGAAAAACAGACAGATCGTCTAAGTTCAGAGTTTGTGATGTGGTTCCGAAAAGAATTGTTCTTATTTGTGATTATAACACCGACAAGCGTAGCCTCTGTGCCTCAAACCAGTTCGATCCATTCAGCTGTTTCAATCTATGACCGGCGTGTGACGGGCCACAGCATACACCGCGCTATACATGTGCGTCGTGCGGTAATAACTGCTAATTGAGGCGGTGGCATGTCTGTGTGCTGCACTGCAGGTCCAGTTGTCCGTTAACGCAGTAGAGACAGCTGCGCTAACACTAAACTGTAAATAGCTGCCAGCCATTAAGTTTAATAATAATAATAATAATAAAATAGGATTTGTAAAGCGCCGTAAAGTCCGAAGATACAGAGTCGCGTAGGTACTCACGTAGGTACTGCTGAAGCAGGTGCTCTGACCTTTGACCTTAACGGTAATGGCCGCATGGCGTGGTATAGCGCAACGGGTTGGGCGTCTGACATGCGACCTTCAAGAGGTCGCGGATTCCACTTACGATCTACGTAACGACTCTATAGGCTAGTTGTTTACAAGCTTATGACCCTGTCAACAAGCAGCGTAGTTTAACACTTGCCAATGGGATTGACGCTCTGCGGAGACGTCAGTAGTCTAGACAATTATGGGCTCAAGACCTATAAAAGGGAGATGATGATTGTCTACGGAGTTTGTCTGCGCCTCTGTTTGGCTGCACGCGTGTTCGAATTGCTTTCTCATATTTTTGTACCGTGTCCTAGAAGCTACTTAGCTTATGCCACGTTAATCAGTACGTTCTACTACTACTACTACTACTACTACATGACGTCCGGTTGCTTTGTCTAAAAAGACCGCTGCTGAGTACGCACGATGTCTGCGAAGCAAGCCGTGTCGTCGACGGCGTGATCCTGGTTGTCGTTGATCGTGACTCGCGCCTTGTTCTTCTGTCTCTGATGATCTCCGTCGCCGACCAGGTCGTTGTGCTGGTACTCGTCCAGTGACGCGCTGCCGACGGACGTCTGAGCTCGCACGTTGCCGACCGAAACCGAGTTGTGCCGACTGCGATCGTCGCCCGACGTCTTCCGGCTGTCACGTGACCCGGCGATGACGTCAGCGGCGGCCGAGTGGCGGCTGGCCGAGGAGGCGCGCCTGGAGGCGGCGGCGGAAATGTTGTGCTGAGAACTGGTCAGTCGATAGCTGCAGATGGAACTGTGCCGACTTGCCGTGTCGCGCTGGTTATTCAGCTGGACTTTCCCACCGTCATCGCTACAACCATAGTTCATTCTATGCATGTACTTAAATCTCGCATCTCGACACAGACACAACGTTTACTGGCTTCCTGGCTACATTTACCTATAGTCCATTCAAACTAGTACGTTTCTATTTCCGGTCGAAAGATTATCTTTTAACTAGAAAACAGTATTCTATTAACGAGACAGAAAAAATGTTTTGCAATCAAGATTAGACGAGGCTCTACGGATTCACGTATTTTCAGACGTTGAACGATTGTCAGCTTTGTCTGTGAACGGAATTAGAGAAGAAAACAAGAAGGTCAGTTGAGAGACGGGCGTGCGTCAGTTGAAATCATCTTATGAAATTACTTGATCGTATGGTAACAATGTTAACATTGTAGTCCACCTACGATTTCTGATTCACGTGTAAACATGTTATAGCTAGGCTAGTAGCGGACTCAGTCTGTGGTAAAACTATTCACTCATCACATCGTAATGAGCTGACCTGCACTGTGAACTCTCGACTTGTGACAGACAGACAGACGGACGGACAGACAGACAACCACAGTCACAGCGTATACGGCGCTAGCATAGCGTCGCGCGGTAAAAAATAATTCGCGAGCTTCAAGTCGTGTCTCTACTAGCGCCGGCAGTTTTCTCTTCGCTTCCATAAACGTTGTCGGCGTTTTCTACAGGGAGGCACAAAAACACACTGGCCGCTCTGAGTCAGAAAGTTACTGAGTATTTCGCAAGTTAGTGTAGTGACTCGTTTAACGTGCAGTGACCTCGTTACTGATTTATTGCCACTCTCACAGTCGACGTGGAGTTACTGATAAGAGCCTCCCTAGAGACGTTTTACGGTAGCTCAGCGGGCACCTGTTGTTGGTAGGAAGTAACGTTCGGTGTTCGGCGTCGTGTTCAGTCGTGGACGTCGTCATTGGTCGTAAGTTACCGACGTGAAGTGATGACGCTGACGTCACGTGTTGCTGCTGCTTGACAGTGACGTCACTCGACGATGATGCGTTGCTAGGCAACGATGAAGCTGACAGCGGCACTGAACTGTTGCTAGACACCATCTACGTACCAATCGACATTGCAGCCTGCTCGGTTAATGGCGCCGATATTTAGTGCAATTTTTAACCACTCGTTTATCGTTAATTCATTAAAAAGTCTGATCAATTAATTTTGTGTTCAACTTAATTTTTGGTCTTACTAAGTTCGTTCAATAACTCGTTACAATTTCACGTTTTGTTAATTTACTGAAGCTTGCTGGCGAAATATTAACTGAATAGTTTTTCGTTCTAGACCTTGCTTGAATGCAAACTATAGAATTAATAACGACAATTATAATTTGCCCATCTCTATTTTACGACGTCGCTGACATGACAAAGAGATGTCGTATAAGAGTGTATACTATTGATTTTTGAATTACTGTCTTTAATCGACTTTAATAGACTAATAGCGCTGAAAGATTTTCGATTAATTTATTAAATTTTTAATCGTTGCCAGCGCTAACGTGTTAGTTATGTGTGCCGTACGAGCTGTGAGCCGTACCAAGACTTAATGAATATTCATACTTGGTGATGTGACTGTGTACAGTGCATCACTGCATGTCGCGGTGCCGCCGACAAGCTGTCATTGGGTGAGCCGTGTGGAGTCGCCTCAGTGTGTGTAATCAGAGGCGGTGGTGCTGACAAACTGGCTTGCATTCCGCTCTGAGACGCCGCTGACGGCAGCAGTGAGTTACGTCGAACTGCGTCCAGTATCGTGTCATCGTCCTTGACTACTGTAACGGTCGGCGGCAAGCCGAACAGAATCTTCTCTACAGTTCAGTCAAAACAAACAACCCTTGCCTTCTTAGATCAATCTTTTAACCAGAACGCAGTCGTAAAATCCATTCTACTGGCGATAGATTGCGGCTATACTAAGCGTTTGTTAGTAGCAGTCATTTATTAAATTACTATCAGGTATAAGTCTCATGACTTGCCATGGTTGTAGTAGAATACAAGAAGCTCAGCTATCGCCGAGAGACCCGCGCGACGCTCTGCATCAGTTGAAATATTGGCCCACTGTTGTACGAATAACGCAAACAGATTAGCCTGAGGAGCACTTTCAGCAACTGCCACGTTTTATTCTTCATAGTTTTGTACACGCATGGTTGTACTAGGCACAACTATCGCAACAGTTACGGTAAAGTTGGCATCACCAAGAAGGGTTTACGGAAGTCTGTTGATAACACACACGGCATTGAACAGCGAGCATACAATGCCGTGCGTGTTATCAACGGACTTGCGTACAATCAACCTTGGTGATGTCAACTGTACCGTGTGTGTGATTAACAAATGTTGTTGACGTCACCGCATATTACTCCGACAGTGCACCATCATGGACGCGAACCACCGCGGCGGATGGACACAAAGGTTTCAAACATCTAACGTGACCTTCAAGGTCACCAAAGGTCACCCCTACTGGTGCCATTCGGTCGGCCACATACGATTTCCTATTTGTCTTCAACTGCAACTATGTGTCTATCTTGCACCGATTCCGAGATATTACACTTATTTCTAAAATTTTAAAGAGGTCACGTGACCCTGAACACATACCTTTCGGGGGTAATCTATCATGTATGCACTAGTAGTCTTCTGTGTCAATCAGCACACGAAATTTGAAGTGCCTAGCTTCACCGATTACAAAGGTATGATTGGGGACAAAATTAAAATACGGGTCACGTAACCCTGACCACGCCCATTAGGGGGTGGTTTGTTATCCCAAGGCTAACACGTAATATATTCTACCTGCACACAAAATTTGGCGACTCTCGCTTTAGCCGTTACGGAGATATGATTGCGGGCATCAAAATTGAAAATGGGTCATGTGATCCTGACCACGCCCTGTTAGGGGTGATTTGTCATCCAAAAGCTAGGACTTAATATAGTCTATCTGTGTGCAAAATTTGATGATTCTAGCTTCAGCCGTTCCAGAGATATCATTCGGGCCTCAAAATTTAAAATAGGTCACGTGACCCTGACCACGCCCCTTTTAAGGGTGATTTGTCGTCCATATGCTGGGACTTGATATAGCCTACCTGTGTACAAAATTTGATCACTCTATCTTCAGCCGTTCCGGAGATATGATTGGTGCCCACCAAAATTTACATGGTTCACTTGATCTGACCACGCCCCTTTCAGGGATGGTTTGTCATTCGTGGGCTACGATCAACCTGCGTGCCAAATTTGAAGTCTCTATTGTCGCCCACTACGAAGATGTGAAAATTGATACAAAATGTAGAAAAACGGGTGGTTTGGGGGTAATTAGGGGTCGTCCAAAGTCATTGAAAATAGCGCTATTCGATAGAGCGCACAGAGCTCCTATCAGCCTTCCATGGTAACTACGAGATATAGCGAGATATTGGTCGAAAATCGCCAATTAGAACCTATCTCACCTCTATTTGTCGCCCCAGTTGGTGGTGACTCCGTCGGAATTTCGCCCAGATCTTCGGCATCAGAAAACTAGAGTTCCTGTGCTATGGCGTTGTCTGCGTGATCCTAGGTTTAGCCGTCTTAGTAGAACACCTACTTGTGACAGACAGACGGACGGACAGACAGACACACGATGACGGCGAGCACCGCGGAGAGTGTACGAGCATGGAACTAGCCAATGCGGGGGGAGGGGGCAGGTGCGTGTTTGAGTGCGGCGGTAGGCCTACCTTTCTCTTGGTTGTTTTTGATGTCGTCCGTGTCGACCTTGACGTCAACCATCTTGCACGCGTAGATCTGCAGCAGCAACTCCTTCTCCTGTTCCTCCATGCGGTTGATGTCTTTGATCTTGCGTGACTTGCGTCTCTCTTCTTCCTCGCGTTCCAACAGCTTCTTGCGCACCTCCGCCTACATCCAGTCACGTGACACCGGCGTGACGTCACACTGCCGCAGCCGCCCGTTCACTTTAAAGACTAACAACTCAAATAAATGACAGAAAGCACTCACAGAATTCAAACCTTCGTCAATGATGACCGTGTGTGCAGTGAAAAATACCTGAATGAAAATGCGAGGATTTTAAGTGCGTTCCAGAGACAAGGTGCAGCGTACCGAAAAGAGCGATTGGTGATTTTCAAAGAGGACCGACTTGGTGGACGAGTAAGTGTAAGAAATCCCGCTGTCATGCATACTAATTATTAAGTTATTTGGTACCATGTCTCAAAATTAACATGGTAAAAGAATTAACTCACAATCGTTTACAGAAATTTAGGATCAGCTACGGTGCGGCGGACAACTACCTACGCCGTCTGATACTTGCTAAATGTTGAACTTATTCTGACTGTACTGTACATATTTTTGTTTCTTTTCTTGGCTACCGTTTTTGGACGGTGAAATAAAGTTATATATAAAAAACGGTTTTCTGTAATCACATTTTCGTTATTGGCTTTCCGTACTACAATGCATGCCTCGCAATGCCTACTTAATTTGACTGTTCTGTATCCAATCACCAGTTAGTTTTGCCGCTAGAGCAGCATCCGTCCTGAATAATCGTTTATAACTTGTTTATTCATTGAGCAAAATTAAATACACGAAAGCAGCATGGAGTGGTCCATAATCCTGAACATTTCACAAGAATCGTGTTACGGGCAGTCTACCAAAGTGGCGACTATATTTTCAATCTGGTAAAATTTACAGTTCCCTGCAGGGAGCCCATACGAATACGGCGGCACTGAGATGAAGGTGGTACCAAGGATCAGACTAGTAGCCTAGCTACGACGGATCAGAGCAGACGGACCTCAGCGGCCGACGAGAAGCCCTCGACGAGGATAGCGACGAGCAGATTGAACAGGACGTAGTTGCCGAACGTCATCAGAGCGATGAAGTAGAGTGCCGCCCACGGCGACGTCTTAGACATGCCTTCATACAGCACCTCGTGCCAGTCCTCTTGCGTCAGGATCTAGCAAACACCCAATCACACATACGTTAACCCTTTCGCTGCCTTGCACGCCGGATATTTCCGGCGGAGAAAATAAACAATAATCTCCAGAGTGCCGGATAAATCCGGCGACGCTAGGTAGGCTATACTTATAACCGTGGTATATGATATAATGTTACCTGCGGTATTGGCTGTTTTACACTGTTTTCGGTGGTAATATTTATTTTCGGTCTGGCAGCGAAAGGGTTAAGTCGCCATCTAGCGAATGTTTATATAGCGCGGAGACGCTAACAGGAGTCCGTGGAAAAACTACTGGATACGGATTCAAACTCAGAGTAGACCAGCGGCAAAGTCTACTCAGTCGTTGTTTCACGTACTGATGCGTACAGCTTTCAGACATTTGGCGAAATTCCAGCCACGACTTTTCGGATAATCCTGCTTACAGACAGAGACAGAATGATTCGAAGACCCGAGTCATTAGGTTACCGTCTTCGTGGGTGTAGGCCCCTACAAAGATTCCATTCTAACAATCGCACCAGTCGATGATCAACCAGAGCAGAACGATCAATCTGATCTCTGTTCGTTGTCATGATCCGATCAAATCGACCGACGTTGCCATCAGATCCACTTACATCACTGTGCTAATCCTAAAAATTGTTCTAAATATTTGTCGAAAAAGTTCGCAAATGCTCAACATTAAAAGTTGTAATTTCCACGAGACCGCGTGACCCAGACCGGTCATACCAAAAAACGATCAGACGGAAAAGATCGCTCGCTAAAACCACTCCAATCGCGATCTAGAAAAAGACATCTAAGGGGTCGCCGTAAAAAAATACAAAATTTACTTACTTACTACAGGCCACGCCTAATACAGACAAACAAAAACCGAACTATTATTGCAACATGTAAAGGCATCCAAAACTTGCACAGACAATCGGCAAAAGTTCTGTTTCGGGAAAGACGAACAAAGAGAATCAAAACTCTCACCGAAACACTCCACAATCATCGGAAAAATGGCCGTCACTTCGGACTGCGTCTAGTAGTCAGAGTTGGATCAATTACTTTTTAATTGTATTTCAGTTACAAAATACAAATTACATATAATGTATTTCAAATACATATTTTAATTACTTGTATTTCACATACTTCACAACCCTGCTAGTAGTAGGCCTAGCAGCAGAGATTATTCGTCTGAAATGAGTTCGTCTGGTACTTCGTGCGGGTCTGTCAGTAGTAAACAGTGATATCAGACAGGTGGTGGTAACGTCACGTCACCTGGAAGACGGTGATAAGCGCCCACAGGAGGCTGTCGAAATTCTTGCGCTTACAGACGCGACTGTCGCGGCTACTGTCGTCAGTCGTTGTGTTAGATACTTGGTCACAGAACTTACAGCCGAACAGATTCATTCCCAGAATACTGCACGCACAGACACACACAAACAGTGGCGTAGTGGTAGCGTCGTTGGTCAGATCAACGAGGTTAATCTACGCTGAGCCCGGTTAGTACTCGGATGGGTGACAGTGTCCGGGTTCGACTCCCGGAGGCGGCACTTTATTTCGGTATGTAACCAACCACCTCAGCCTTCTACCCTCCGTAGGACGGCAAAATGAGTACCAGCCAAAGGGCGATGATGCTCTGCGGCTGGGGAGTAAAGGCAGGCATGGTGTAATTTGCAGGTAAAACTGTGTGATCGATGTCTGAGCGCATTAGAGGTAGTTACGACGATGCGCTATACAAATCGACGTTTACTTTACTTTTCTTTACCAACACGACCATGCTGAGTACTCGATACGAGCCTCACACAGTTCTTACGACGACGAGGCGAAAAAGACGATGATTTCATTTCTAAGCTACATCAATCATTTCGTGCAGCCGTCTGTTCTTGTCTATAAACGGTTCAGCTGTGAACACAACGAACACGTGAGCTCGAGTTACTGACCGCTGTACGTTTAATAATGAATATTATTTTAACCAGAAGCAAAAAGGTAACAACGACCACATCAACAGACGATCGTTAGCCTAATGGATGGACTGTCGTAGTAAATATAGTAGGACAGACTGCAATATGACAGATCGGCTTTCATACTTGCCTCTGATATTACATACAAACATCGGATTCAACGATCGCCTATCCCCTCTCCCCCCGCCGTCACGCACCTGCTTCAGCCTACGTCCGTGGCACTCAATACGTTTCTTTGGTAATTTTCTTACTTACTAGATGCAGGTGATACACGCAGATGGTCGTCATCGACGTGCATTACCGTCCTAACATAAAGGACACATCACATCGCGGTATAACAAAGCACACTGACGACAGCATTGTTAAGTTTGTAACAGGCTGACCACATGGCCACAATGTCCAGTTCATTCATCGCTGTACCAACTACAACAATGGCCAGCGTATTTTGCCAGGGCTTAAACCGGAAAGCGAAAGCATGGGTCATTGAGATCACATGCCCGACAGGGATTGGATTGGCGAGCAAGTTGCCAGTTTGCTATTATTCAGTTCTGTTTCATGAAAACAGTCGCTAGAGTTTTTACACAGTTCTAGTCCAAATTTTGTGGCCGTTTCAAGCTTTAACTCTCGCGAACAAAATAGTCTACGATTATTTTTCGTTCTGCTTTTTGTTATCGTTCACTTAATTAACACCGGTGCCGATGGAGACACATAGAGAGGCAGGTAGTCTCACCTGAAGATGAAGATGAAGAGGACAAGCAGAGCGAAGAACATGGCAACATTGTCCATTGTTCGTAACATGACCACCAGCTGGTAACGCAACGCCGGCATGAATCGTACCAGCTTTAATATGCGCAAAAGTCGAAACGTCCTCAATACGGACAGGCCTGCGGTACCACCTTGTAACAGCTCCACCAGACTGCATACGACATCAACAAAAACAATACTGGTAAAAGACATTCCTAACTGCGATATGAGACATCAAAGGATCGAATCACACCAAGGAAAGACACTGTATACGCCTACAGCCTTTGGCATTGCCTACAGACGACTCAGCCTTCCACTCTCCGTGAAAAGGTAAATGAGTATCGGGCTGAGTAATAATATTAAACGGCGATGGTGAGTGTGGATGGCGGCAGCCAACTGACATACTCACAGTCGGTTAGCTTTTTTGATGTTTAGTGTTAATTGACACAGAACACTGAAGACCGCGTGATAGCAAACGCTCAAACACAGACAAAACGCATGTCACATGTTCAGTGATCACACGACATAATTATCTTTTCTCAGAGGCGGGAAAGAGATAATCAGATCTTGTGTGTTGGGTGTCACGCGTGCGCATGCGCGAGAAAGACCGTATTGATAATGAATGCTCATTTACAACATGTCTGCCATACACATCGTTAGCGCGAATTATTCAACGCACCTATAGACGTCATTAGCCAGCATCGTCTATAAAACTGCTATCATTTCCACCATCTCAGTGATATTTCCCTCTTTAGTCCACTCTTACAATATAGGCCTGTTATTATTATTATTATTATTATTATTATTCACAATCATAGCTGGAGCCTACGTACGGCACGTACGTTATTACGCTGGCCGCGTCTATAGCAGAAAGTGTTATGTAACGGTCTGGCGTCCGTCCGTCCGTCTGTCTGTCTGTCCCGTTTTTTTCTAACCTTAATAGAGCGCGCGGAGCATACTCAATATGACTCACCAGGGGGCAGTATGCGATGGAGCCAGCGTACATTTCGGCCCGACAATAAGGAGGACCGACGTACTTGTTTATTTGAAACGTACACCTCGTTAGAGCGCAACGCAATGTCACTTTGACGCTGTGACAGTGTTTACATTATGACGACGACTTTATTGCCCGGACCGTTCCTTCTGAGCTACTCGGTTTTAGGCCAACTCTTCTGAGTCGACCTAATAAAGTGGGTCTCAAATGTCCTATTGTTAGCTCATGGACTATATGTTAGTAGTTTATGACGACGTCACTTTGTTCGCTTGCATGGATTGCTGAGAAATAAGTAACTCGGCATGGCAACCGAGGCCACTGTCTGTCTGTCTGTCTGTCTGTTTGTCCCGTCGTTTGTTCTAACCTCAATAGAGCGGGCAGAGTAGGCTGGATGACTTAAACGCGCGCGTCATCATTGAAACGTACGTATATGTACGGACCCGTGTGTTGTTGCACGCAATGCGTACGAATCGAGCTATGTTCACAGTAGCATGCAGCAAAAGAACACTAATATTATATTAATAGTAATAATCTTTATTCATCAATCAATTATGACAGGAAACAACAAAAAAACAGGAGAAAGAACAAACAATGACGCACCCTAGCAGAAGCAGGACGGGATAAAAATGTTATTGTTAACGATAACATTACAAAAGAAAATGCGATAAAGAGAAAAAGACTTTGATAAAGCATCCGTATCGCGCGGATGAAAGCAGAACTACCGCAAGCTAGCTGCAGTCAGAGAACGTTGAGCACAAATAGGAAACAAACACAGTGTCACTTTGATGCTGTGACAGTGTTTACATTATGACGACGACTTGACGTCCATTACGCGACGTGTGACGTCACATTATGACGCCATTATCACGTCATAAAACAGTCTTCGAACTATAGTCTACGACTGGTTAGATGACAGCTGATGACACGTGGCCGTCGTACTGCTGAGTAGGCGTCACTGGCGACACATCAGAGGCTGTTTCGTTATGAGTTACGACAGCAGTAAAACAACATTAACTAGAGTAGAATGTTGGCAATAACGTGTCAATTCCCAACCTGATGGTCGCCAAACCTTGTGGGGTTTCAACCGTGGCAACTCCACATACGACGGTTACAGTGACAGTATTTATTTGCAAGTAGGGTAGACTGGGGTTCCATGGACCATGGGGCTGTACGGACCGTCTCGTATTGCGTTAAAAGTATGAACACTAGAGCTCAAATTACTTACTTATATACTATTTTAGCTCGCTATGAATTATATATTCTATGGTCGAAGTTTTGTTTTGTTGAGAAGTTACGTTGTTGATGTAATGTAATTTTCCGTGGTATGTGTAAATATTTTCATTTGTTGTTTGATTTGTTGTAGCATCTAGATGCCTTAGATTTTGGCAAGCACCCGATGTTTGCATGTTGTCTTAATCTGACTTTATTCTCATGGCAGAACGAGATCGTGAAGTTCTGAGCGATAATAGCTAGTAATGGTCATTGAAGCTAGTGAGTGTTATCGGGGTTGGATGGACCACATTGACAAGGGGTTGGATGGACCGGGTCCATGGAACCCCGCCGCCCGGTCCATCCAACCCCGCTGAGTTTGTTTGGCAACCACATTCATTTATCATTGTTAGCCACAATAACAACTATGGTTGTGCATCCTAGGTATACTTCTTTGTTTAATAAACTTATGATTTTTTGCATTTTAGATTGTGATGGTGCGCAATTTCAAATCTAGACATGTGCGGGGTCAGTGGTCTGTGGAAACCATGAAAATGGCAGTTTCAGCAGTATGTGATGGAGGACAGTTACGAACAGTTGCAAGGCAGTTTAATGTGCCTCGTAATACTCTCCGTCGCCAGGTAGCTGCACGAAAGAAAGGAAAAGAGGTTGTTAAGCAGCTAGGGAAATGTACAGTGCTGAGTGCCAGCCAGGAATGTGAATTGGTACAAGTTGTGCTATCACTGGAGAGTCGTTTGTTCGGTCTGACCATTCAAGATCTGAGGCGGTTGGTCTTCCAGTACTGTGAAAAAAATCAAATTCAACATCCATTCAACAAACAAACGCAGATGGCTGGGGAAGACTGGGCACGTTTGTTTTTGAGGAGACATGGTGATTTATCGATAAGACAGCCAGAAGGAATGTCGATTGGGCGTGCTATGGGGTTCAATAGAGCCAAAACTGAGCCTTTCTACAAACTGCTGCAGTCTGTTTTGTTTGAAGGGAATTCTCTTGTTGTAACCGATGGAAACATATTTAATGTGGATGAAACTGGAGTAACAATTTGCCAGAAACCACAAAAGGTGGTTGCTCAAAAGGGTAAAAGGTGTGTTGCCACTTTGACAAGTGCTGAAAAGGGCAAAACCATTACCATAATCTGCTGTGTTAGCGGTACTGGAATGTTCATACCCCCCGTGATGCTTTTTCCACGTGTCCGCATGAAGCCAGAACTAACAGATAAAGCTCCAAATGGTACGTTAGGGCTAGCCACAAAATCTGGATGGGTGAATGAGGAGACATTCCTTAAGTGGTTTGAGCACTTTCTTACTCATGTGCAGCCGAAGTCACGTGACCAACCAGTAGTGCTAATATTGGATGGTCACAGCAGCCACACCAAGAACCTTTCGCTGATTGAAAAGGCTCGAGACAACAATGTGGTTATGATTTCTCTACCGTCACATTGTACACACCGCATGCAGCCCTTAGATGTCTCTTTTTTTAAGAGCTTGAAGATCTTTTACAACCAGGAGGTGCAGTGTTGGTTGCGCAGACACAATGGCAGGCCTGTCACTGAATATCAGATTGCTGAGTTGTTTGGCATAGCCTATGGCAAAGCTGCCACCATTGGCAATGCTGTCAGCGGATTTCGTAAGACGTAATACCTTTCAATCCGGACATTTTTTCTGATGAGGACTTTGTGGCTGCTAGTGTGACCGAACGAACTGCTCCTGCTTCTACCCAGTCTGACGTGGTAGGATATCAGGACTGATTCATTTGCCTGCCTGCTTCTATGTAGAGCTATAAAATACGTAATAAGATTGAAGTTACAGAAATTATTTCATTAATCTGACGTTAGGCTACTGTTTTGCTCATTAATTATACAATTATATCTAGTCCAAAAATTGTTAAAACAATTCAAATAGGCATACGTGTTTTAGGTGGGCTTACTACTGAGTAAGATAATTTTGTGCCTGTTGTTTAGACTCCATCTGCACCACCAACAACAAGTGCCACTGCTTCGACTGGTACTGTGTGTGTCACCGAGTCAGCCGACGCTGTACCATCCACGAGTGCCACTGCTTCTGATTCGACTGGCACTGTGTGTGTCACCGAGTCAGCCGACGCTGTACCTTCCACGAGTGCCACTGCTTCGACTGGTACTGTGTGTGTCACCGAGTCAGCCGACGCTGTACCTTCCACGAGTGCCACTGCTTCTGATTCGACTGGTACTGTGTGTGTCACTGAGTCAGCTATATCTGGCGTCAATGAGGCAACACATGCGTCAGGTGTGACATTCTATCAGCTGGTTAATAAGGAACAAGACCCCTGTCAGAGAAGCACC
>Ga0209780_1001261_pt1 | contig 16277 bp, 4 predicted proteins | sample WorMetexBAHAMAS2_FD_187384 | JGI IMG/M metagenome (GOLD analysis project Ga0209780, IMG submission 187384) | Marine gutless worms symbiont microbial communities from Max Planck institute for Marine Microbiology, Germany - Inanidrilus exumae... | ecosystem: Host-associated > Annelida > Digestive...
GTTCGTAACCGGCCACCACTCGCGACCGTCGTCGTGGAACGTTGGACCGTCGTCAGCGACAGGTGCTCGCGGCTGATTCTCTGCCGCCGTGTCAACCTGGTCCAGTCTCGCATCGTCGTCGTCGTAGTTCGTCGTGAAGGAGTCGTAAGCGGAACGTCGACGATCGAGTCGCAACGTCGTAGACCGCCGATCTGCTTCGCCGCGCCTGCCCAGTCGAAAATTTAATGTCGGCGACGAGGTCGACAACTCATCCCTGGCTGGATCGGTGGACTTCTGTGAGCTGTGCCGCCTCCCGAGACGAAACGTCGGCTCGACGCCGCGCTTTCTGACAGCATCCACCTCGTCTGACTCCACTTCATCTGCTACATTCGTGTTGACGTCATCGTCACGATACATGTCCAAACTTTCGTCTACAAGCACATACGCATAACGTCGCGTAAAACTACTCAAACTAAAGGTACGTTCACACCGGATGCGGTGCGTTGCGGTGCGGCATCCTGCGGCACGTTGCGTCGTTTTGCCGCATACCGCAAGACGCGGCACCGCAACGTAATGCATCTCACCACAACGCAACGCATCGGGTGTGAACGAACCTAAAGACAATAGGCTAATATTACGTGAATTTGATGTCGCATATACATTTTACCGGTAAATACATACATACATACATACATAAGAGTTTTTTTTGTATAGCGCATATAAAATTCGACAGAGTCACTATGCGCTTAGACTGGAGGCTGCATGACGTCATCGCCTGGCCTGAGCGGTTGAAGCCGCCTGCAGGCCCGCCGTGGAGTGTTACAGACGACGACAGACGACGACGACAGACGCCAGCGAGCAAAACAATACTGGCCCCTACACTATGTGTAGGCGGGCCAGTAATAAGAAAGAAAGAATAAATAAGATTCTTCAGCCAAACACAAAAGCATCGTCGTTGCTACGTTTGCATGTGAGGCTGCGTATTTCTTGTTACACGGCGCGATAGAAAACCACGAAGAAAACTAGACAATAGGCTAGTCGAATTTGTGTAATGTGTGCCGTATCTGCCTCTGTGCCTTTTATTACCGTACAACTCTAGACTTTGCACCCCTATCGACACTTTTGTTGACATTTCCACATAAAGGATAATAGTTTTTTGCATCTGCACTGAATAATTTTGTTCATAAATGATTTATAGTGCTCAAATTTTAAGAAGTATCACACAAACGTTTTATGAATAGTAAAAAATCGTGTTTCGTCGTTTTTCCTTCTTTCTTCTTTGTTTTGGCGCTTTTTCTTCTGTTTTTCTAGGCATAATACTCAGAGTGCATTTCACAAGTTGTAATGGAAATGGGTTATCATTATATTTGCATCATACTTTTGTTTATTCTGTAGTTGTTACATGCAACTCATCACATAGAGACAAAAATACACAGGTAACACGCAAGAAAGTTTTTTTGCTGCGCGACGCATCTACAACGCATATACTGCACATGACGGCAGCGTTTGACACCATCAAACAATCGATCCTGTAGCAGCGGATGCAGTCAACGTTTGGTATCTACGACACTGCCCCATCGATGGTTTCCGTCATACCTGTCCGTCCGGTCGTAAACAGTATGTTCCGAGTGGTTCTGCCAGGTTAATCTACTACCTACCTGGTCTGCGGCGTGCCACAGGACCGTGCCACAGGCACCTGTGTTAGGACCGATTCTGTTTATCCTATACATTGTAGACCTGATCCAGTTGGTCGAAAGCCATGGACTGTCCCCGCATCCTCTCTAAAAATAACTGATCGCTCATTTCGAAAGATGTCGATTTCATACAAACCCGCGCTTAAAGGTACACCATTAGTCACAAGGACCGTAGGGCCAGTACTGATCTCCGATTTCTGAGGCAGACAACCTGCACGTGACGTTATAGTCATAAGCCCAGCAGCAGGCGGTCATTACTTTTTGCTAAGCCCGCGGTTACCTTTCCAGCTTCAGAGCGTCACCGCCCTTGGCCGGTACTTATTTATACTGCTTGGTGAACTACAAGTGAGTGAACTACTTGCCTGGGATCGCTGCGTGACTGCAGAACGTCCGTGAATTGAACCTGCAAGTTCAAGAGCGGTAGTCCAATGCCTACCTATTACGCCACCACATCTGTGGTTATATCGCATAAACTGTATGATATATTCGTTGAAGCAAGCTAGTAAAGAGCGTTAATAGGAACGTACACACACATTGCACTAAAAGGCACCATTTAACCTTAAGGTTCTTAACTTTCCCATTATCAGTACTCGGATCCCATCTACGGATTTCAAATTTAAACTATACCGCATGATCACAAAAAGTACTAGCAATCAGAAGATAAATCACTGCAAAAGGAGTGTGTTGTGATCAGCGTCAAGTTTACAATTTTGGGACCTCTCTCTATTTTTGGAGCGATTGAGGCTACAGATAAACCTAATTTGCTACACAAAAATTACTAGCCAACGAATGATGAAACCTGCATCCAATAGCAATTGCTTGAAATTTAATAAGGCCTATATTTAGGCTATGAAATTAACGGAGAAGAGATGACTGTTCTGAGGTCAGGACAACATCCCGGAGTTCGCCGACGTTGTATTAGCTGGCGGTCGCTGCTCCGTCTTCGGCTCTTTCTGTGTGAAGAGTTAATCGTGGTGTTATTATATGCAGTGTTGGGTAGTAACATGTTACTTGTAATTCTGTTACAGTATAAAGTTAAACTCTTTTTTTGAGTAACAAAGTAAAGTAAAGGATTACTTTTTTAAATGTTGCAAAGTAAAGTAATCAACTACTTTTTATAAGTAAAATAACAAAACTATATCAACTGTTACTTGTTACATTTGATGTCGTTCTGCAATTGCGGTAATTGCTAACACTGTTCCGCACTTGCTTCCGTCATTTTGTGCAGGCAGTAATTGTGCCACAGCAGAAGTTAACCTGTATTTGACTGAAACTTCGAGGGACATTCAATCTCTACTTAAGTTTACCGCAGTTAAAGACCTTTTTTTCTGAAGTACAACACTGCATTTTCTTCCAGTGCTCCAGTGGAAAGGCTGTTTAGTCTGGGTGGTCAGATCTTAACTCCCAGGTGAAACCGACTGACTGCAGCTCACTTTGAGCGTCAGCTGCTGCTTCGTGCAAATAAGCCTAAGTGGTTATTGAATAAATAACAACGTTGAGTTACTTGCTTCATTTACTTACAGCGTGACATTCTGACTGCAGCGACGTTCTTTACTGCACTTATTTTTTATATATTGGTTCTACTTACTATATTGAATAAATGATAACTATATCAGTTACATGTAAATGCATCCTTTGTGTCCTGGACCATTACAGCAGTTTGGTTTCCACCATAATGTCTGAACTGTCTTCTCGCGTGCATTGTTTATGTACTTCTGTTAAGTAAAGCAAATGTAACAGAAAAGTAATTTTGTTACTTTTAAAAGTAAACGTAACAGTAACATGTTACTTTTGTTTCACAGTAACATGTAACAGTAACGGATTACTTTTTGGGACCAGTAACATGTAACAAATTACATTAAAAAAGTAATCTACCCAACACTGATAATATGATATAACAACACAAATACAAAGTTATGGCTTATATAAGTCGTAGTGTCAAACAAGTAAATTAATTACTTACAGGAAGCGAAGTACATTTGCAGAAAGCAGTAGAATAAAACCAGCGAAGGTAGACGATTAAATAACGCCATATCGTCGCAGAAAATCCACTTCTTGTTACGTCGACGTCAAAACTGTCAAAAGTGCAGTGCAGTGCTGTGTTATTGTCGTTTCTATCAAAGTAAACAGCATTCGGTATAATTGTAACTAGAAAACGGGGCAGAGCCCAACGTGTAGCCCGCCCGGCATGCGAAATCGACTGTGCGTTTCTTACTCACCTACATACTAGCTATGCTACTGCCACCTAGCGAATGATCTTTGATCAGCACAGTACGTACTATCACCAGGCCCGTTTCTTCTGAGTTACTCTTTCCTTATTTTTGTTCGTTTTTGGTGCTGTGCGCTAGACTAAGCTGGCCCTCCCGTCAGCTTTTGAACGCACGTAAATATACGGTATCGTATCGTATCGTATTGTATCGCATTGTATCGTATTAACCTCCATGCAGTCACCACTCATGCAAATGAACCACAAGATCTCAGGGGTATCTGCACCAAAGTTCACCATATTTGTAGCCGTCGTAATTTTTTATCCATGGAACAATCCGCATTGCGATCCGTCCATCCGTTGTCGAATGAGAGGGGTGACATTTAAATAAAGAAAAAGAAAGTAACTTCAGCAAAACATAAGCCTGCCGTAGGCATCGCAATGCCGGGCGGGTAATATTGCTGGTATAATGGTGTTTTAGTATATGACAATAGCCTTAAAACGAATCTGGCTCTCCCGAAACAATCTCCGACATCGTAGCGCTACATGGAACTTGAGCTAGCATTGTCCGCTTATTGTTGTTAACCTGAGAGTTACTTAGATTTGCGATAATGACTTGACTTGGAAACGAAAATGACTTGAAAGTCGACTGAATCACAAGTTTTTGACTTGACTTGACTTCAGAATTTCATGACTTGAAGTCGTGACTTCATTTCATCAGCTTCACTGCTGGTTATGCATTTTTCGTTACTCTCAGCTTTTCTGTTGTCATTTCATTTATGTACAGCATTTCGTTTTTGCTAGGCCCATTTTCGTAATTGTCGTAATAAAATCTCAATCAGTCCTGTGGCTTTTTTTCTGGGCAAGTGTAGTTCTTTTTCTTTGATGTACTGACCCCTGGAACAGTGTCGACAGTTAAAATCTTTTAAAAATCCAACATGGCGAACGGCCGCCATTTGCAAACGTTGAACAGCAATATTTCAGCAACGTTTCGACGGATCGCCGGGAAATATGGCACGACGAAGACATTGGCCCAATAAACATTATTATGTCAAACCATACACTACACTTATGTTAAAAAACGCAAAAAATATGAAAACAAAAACTGGCTTCAGTTTCTCTTCCTTGTAAAAGCAACCTCTTGTAAGCATCAAATACCAAAATGTTATCCACAAATTCAACACAGACGTCACATTTATCTCAGTCAGCGGCCTGTCGTAAATGTGCTTAGAACTTGCACATGACAGGCCGCTGACTGATAAAAATGTGATGGCTAGCTTAAGTGCGTTGAATTTGCGGATAAAATTTTGATAGGCTGTTTTAAAGCGGCGGCTTTTACAACAAAGAGAAACTGAAGCCATTTTTATGATTAACAAACAATTGAGATATCTACAGCAATTGGAATTATAGCAAGTCTTTGTGTGTAACTAAGTAATGGATCTACTTACTAATTGAATATTGAAGATATCATGTCAAAGACATGACTTAGGGTCAGATTTTTGACGGCGACTTAGCACAAGAAATCGGCGGCGGTTTGGAACGAAAACGACTTTGACTTGACTCAGGTGTATGTTTATGAGAAAACAGCACTTGTCCCCTCAAATATGACTTTTTGGGGATCTGGGCACCCATCTAATACATGGCTCCTTGTACCTACTTGAGTCAGCCCGCAAAACGGCATCGCTGTTTGGCAGAGCTATTCGACTGCCTAACCATGTTCTCCATGCACTAATACCCCCACAATCCACAGCATCGCAGATATACAACATTAGACATCGCGGACACTCACTACAACTGCCATCACACACCACACGCTTGTCAGACTCTAACTTCATTACACGAATGCTCTATAAAGACAAATATTAGGCACGTAACTCTTGAACTGTTGCTATGTATATTATGTTTATTGTGCATTCTTGGCCTGCGTTCTGTCATGCCGCTAATAAACGAAGATTGATTGATCGATCAGTTCACCCGTTTTTGCTCAACTCAACCGTGTGCTCAATATACAGACACACAGACCGCGCTACTTTCGACATCTGTAGCAATAGGCCGCATGCATCTATGCAGGCGATGTGATCCAACAATTTCATTGAAAAAAAACAGTAAAATACTTTTTCCATGAAACCCACACTTTTCAACGTGTAGCAATTGTCAATGTCGATAGTTACCGTACTCAGACGCATTAACTGACTCTTGTCGTACTCAAAGACAACTATAACTGGTACATTATAGTATGCTGATCAATAACATAAGCAATCAACAACGGAACAAACAGCGTTTATGCAGTACGAATAGGTTATTATGCTGGCTGCGTCCATATCGAAAAGCGTAATGTAACGGTCTGACGTCTGTCCGTCTGTCTAACTGTCCTATCGACATACTCACTGTGACTCACCAGGCCAGAGTACATATCGGTCCGACAATAATGAGGACCGACAACTTGACATATTTATTATTCACTGTTCTGCCGCCGCGAAACCATTTCTGTAATGCTAATGAACTCTATTATTCGGGGAAGTTTATTACCCTGCGCATTGACTTCTGACCACCCACGCCGCGGCTGATCATCGACGTGTTGCTGCCAGGAAGTACAGTTCGATAGAGTAATCTGCACGTCCTATGTCCGACATCAGAATTATCGACCGCGACGGTCGCATGATGAACGGAACTATGCGGACCCAGCGACGTATGCACCAAGTAGGCCTACACTTCCGACAACGCTGACGACATTTGCCTCCGCGACTGGCGGCGGCAGGTACCGTTTTGAAAGCCGTTTGTCTATATATAGGTTGAAGTGACGTCACAGTCATCTATGGTCACAAAACCATCTCCGTGTTGTAGGGAAGGGTGTCGTAATTTTCCAGTTAACTGATGAAGATTTGTCACGTTATTTAAATAAAACTGAATCATTAAGTTTAAGAAAAGCTATGGTGCCTGATCGGCGATCTGACTGTTTACATTTCCTAGCCGTAGAACATGGCGGCTAGAACAGATAGATAAAAAATAGATAAAATAGAATAAATAGACAGATTTAGCAGTGATAAAATGTCGAAATTACGTCACCGTCAACGTATCTATTTGTCTGCCCGTAAACAGGACAACTCAAAAATTATGGCTGTATTTTCATGAAATTTGGAGAGTAGGCAGATTATGGATTATTTTGGAAGAATGTGTTTGTTGTCGGGAAGTATAGTTCGATAAAATAATCTGCTTGTCGTGTCTGACTTCGCCCCCCCCCCTTGCGCGATTTGCTGCCGTTGTATACGAAGACAAAGAAAGGTGCCCTGCATCGAAGTCCATACAGATGCAGCAATTGCAAGTGTGAGATTCATATGTTTTTAGCTTTTATTGTCTTGTCTATCTTTACCGCACGACGCACTATCAGTCCGTACGTCTCATGCGAGCACTACTCAATGTCTCATAAACGATTCACTTCGTAGTCTTTCATATCTTCCATTGTTAAAATAAGGCAATCGTAGACAGAAGACTATGCCCCCGGTGTGTAATTTGTTGCCGTTGCATACGAGGACAAAGTCAAACAGCATGGTGCCTCTGGCGAATACGCTGGAATTTTGTGACTACTTGCTTCACCACGGCACTTGCGCATATATTTCAAATGCCACACGTCATAATGCCGCATTACTTGAAAGCATGATGTCATCCCAAATACCAGCAGTACATAGGCCTAACGGATTGCATTGTTGTCAGAGGTGGAGCGGGCCACGGCCACAGGTAAGATAAAGAAAAATAGAACCATGACAAAGTTTTTGACATGTTTATGAACTAAATCAGTAAATCTCAGACGGAATCAATCGCTGTGTCTGTAACAAAAAAGATGCAGTCGGAGATGGCAAACTTCTCCCCGATGCCGCCAATGGCGAACTAAACGATGCGTCGTCTCTAATTCTGGCCCATTCGTTCAGTTTTCGTAAAATTTGGACGTGCGGTTTTTGATAAATACGAGGGATAAATATACAGACAGACAGACAAACAAACATACAGACATACAGACATGCTTATCACATTACTTCGCCGACCTACTGGAGCAAAGTAATAATTACAATGAAATTTAGCACACAGTATCATAGCACACATCACCCATGAAACGTTATGACAAAAGAAAATTATACATAAACTAAAGTTTTAGCTGTTGTTTTCGGTCGAGGCCATTAGTGATGACATAAGCTCTTAATCAATAAAAAGTGGTAATTCAGTAATTATACACTATAGAAACATGGTTACTTCCGCCAGTTCCTAACGGCAGGTGTACGCAGTATTGCGATCAGCGTGCTTGTGTCTGTTTGTCTGTTTGCTTGTCTGTCTGCTCAAAAACCGCATGTCCAAATGTCACCAAATTTTCTGTACATGATAAAAAAATTATCTGTATCTGTGGCTCAGTAATCCTCTTCTGACGGCAGTGAAATACGTTATGTACTTCCGGTCATTGTAGATGAGGTTTTCGCATACCAGGTAATGGAATGAACGGGCCAGAATCAGAGACGACGCGTATCTTGCGTCCAGTTCGCCAGGTGGCGGCATCGCTGGAGAAGTTAGCCATCTCCGACTGCATCTTCTTTTTGTTACAAGCTCAGCGATAGATGCCGTCATATAGTTGCGATTTACTGATAAATTAGTTCATAAAGATGTCAAACTCGTAGCTCTTTGTCGCGGTTCTATTTAAGGTGCTAAAACGGTAACGTCAATTTCATATCTTCTAAGGCCGATTTTCCACTACAAATTAATCTCCCATTAACCACGATGGGAGATTAACTCCAATTAATTAATGGGAGTTATTCTCCCGTCAACGTTAATGGGAGATTAATTTGCGGTGGAAAAACCGACCCTAAATGCACACACTTAACTTTTGTTGTAAAAAAGCGGCACAAGGAAAATACTGGTCATCGAATACAGCATATGCAACAATCGTAGCAACCGATCGAAAGAAAATAATGTTGCTGATAATGACGCCGACAAGCGTGAACTATCATTACTTACTTGTTTCAGTGAAGCAAGGTTGTCACGCCTGACGTTTGGATTCAGCATCTGGCCGGCGGCTGTCGGCTTACCTTGTCATCAACTAGCGATGGCTGCATCCGAGGCTCCAATCCACCCACTGTGTCCGACAAGTCTATCAACCGAGGCAGCAGCGACGTCAACAACGACGTCAACGGCGGCTGCATCAATCGCACACCGACGATTCGGCTGTAATTATGTCGTCCCGCGACGACACTCGTTTACATGAAAAATGGGATTAATGCCATCAACGCGAAACTCGTACACAGAACTGCAGCTGCAGCCCTTGTAGCGATGAATCGACACACTTATACGAATGCTTTTAATTCAGATTGCTATACGAGGTTTCTTTCGGCGTCTTGGATTCTCTAATGTAGCGTAACGAAGACTTTAATTCTTACGATATTCATATGTATGTCAGCATGCCATAGGGATTGAAAGTTGGGTTAGGAAGACAGCGCTTATACTACAACGTAACTCCGTTTTAGCGACCGGGGGGTGCTGAGCCACGGCGTATACCGCTCGATTTTTTCTCGTAATAGCTTTTGTCCGGAGGCGCAGATCGCCGTAAATTAATTATCAGTTTCACGTAAACTAATTTCGTTACAACTACAGTTGAACTATAGTTTTAAAGCCATGCAACCTCAAAAACTGTTGCCCCTAGTAACGACTGGCCTTCTGGGCGTGACTTGGCATTATCGTGTCCTCTGAATTCAATGTAATTCGACTAGGTCGCTTATCTCAGCATTTTCTGAGCTCTTGTCCGTATTCTCTTCACTGGATGTTCTAAATGTATACGGCATAGTATAGGCTATACCCTTTTTGATATGCAACAGCATAATATTGATGAACTCCGTTTCACTTTTGGTATTTATGACTAGGAACCAATTCTGTCATGCGATAGTATTGGCATGACGTATAACCTGTTTTTGCAGTTCGTAAACTTATTGATTTACACTACGTAATCCAAAATTTATCAAACCCGTATGTCCGTTGTTTCCTTATACAGATTTATGTAAGGTCTTTGACGTATAGTACATCATTTTGTTTTATTATCGAAATTATTCTGAAATAGGTTAAATAAACGACACCTCAACGCCGATATTTTTGTGTCCATTCGCCACATTAGTCCGTTTCCACGACGGTGTGCTGGCGGAGTAATACGCAGTGTCATTAACAACACTGATGGTAGTCGACGTTGGTTGATAACTTTGCCCGGACCGTTTTTAGCTACTCGGTTTTTGTTTTTAGTTTTCGTTATTTTTTCGTTTTTGTGCTGTGCGCTAGACTAAGCTGACCAAATCGTCAGTTTTTGAGCGCATGTAAATATATCGTATCATATCGTATCACAGTTACGGTCCAGTTGACATGATCAAGTTCGGTTGTACGGAAGTCTGTTGATGACACGCATGGCATTGCATGCTCGCTGTGCGATAGACGTGCCTTGTGCAACAATACGTGTAAAAAAACTATGCATGTAGCGGAATAAAACGTGGCAGTTAGTGACAGTGCTTCTCAGGCTGATACGCGATCTGTTTGCGTTATTCGTACAACAGTAGGCCAATATTTCAACTGATAGAGAGCGTCGCGCGGGTCTCTCGGCGATAAAGGCAGTAATAATGCACAATAATGATGACATCGTTATAAAATTACGCCAATCTAACCAACAGTAGTCATACATCATGCAAACATATACTTAAGACTAAAAGGCTGTATTGTGTTGAATGAACACAATACAGTATTCGCCCGAAGCGGTTTGCTATATGCAACAGGTGTTTTCCTAGACCCACCGGAGTCTCTGAGGCAAACGACATCTTGATCGCTTCAGCCGTTTTTGCAGAACTCAATAGGTGACAGACCGATTGACGATCCGACAGACCACGATACTCGGTCGGTAACAAAAGGCGGAGCGCACGGTGGAGAAGCCAAATTCTGTTATTGTGTATGGCTACAACAAGTATTTATTGGAGCAGTCGACTCGACAGATCGGATCAACTTCAGCAATAAGCAGCTATATTCAGCTGTAAGACTAGACGGGTTGCAGTTTATGTGGAGACACACGACAATATAGCCTTGAAGAGAGCGTTTTCCACCGGCGTACCCGACAGGTGACACAACTGTTTACTTATTTACTGAAGCACAAGCTATTTAGTTCCTGCATTCGACGACACCTATGCCTGTTATTTAATTTCAGTTTCTAATTCAGTCTGCTTTTCTGCGTATTGACCCAGTTTTGAGTTATTTTATTGCATGACCTGGCCGTGATCCACTCTATGTATGTATACGTTATACCGTATCGTAAACGTGCACTAATCCTTGCCGGCAATGTTTTCTTGTACGCAGCGTACAGACCAGGGGAAAGACTCTGAATTGATTCTAACTTTTAAAATGGAAACAAGACATTTCGTAGGGGGACCATATGACCGTGAGATTTCGGCATTTGTGATCATTGCGGAGTTATGACGGCCTGAAGTCGCAAAATCTGTGGAATTTTTGGAGCAATTTTTACGTTTTTTTGGGAAAACGACCCATAATGGTAAAATTTTCAAAATTCTGTTCCGGAAGTTTACATGGCGCCACCGATGGACGTTGTTGTGTTCAAATGTCGTAAAATCTGTCCGTCGGGAAATCGGTGAAATCGTGCGTTATGTACCTCACAGAAATACAAATTTCGGCTCCCTATTGTCGCTACTACGTGGATCGCACTCAAAATCTGTCAGGGCCAGCCCGTGACATTTGGCTCACAGTGTTCCAAAGTTTGTCCAAATGGGTTCACTTTCGGCGGAGTTATAGCCGAACGCCGTTCTTTTGACCCATAGAGTATTTGCAATATTCGCCCGAACTTCGGGCGAATAATAATTATGTATACATGCTGTTCAAATGTATGTTAAATATATTTTAAATGCTGTTGAACGCTCAGCCCGGACTTAATTGCTTTGATCTTCGATTCGCATGCGGTACTCAACAGTTTGCGTTCATTTCACCACTGCTTCGTTCGTCGAGTTAGCATTCACCTGTACAATTCTGATCCGGCAGTTTTTCACGCATTATAAGTGTCTTTAAAACGTGCCTCGTTTCTGACCTACTGAAAAAGCGAATAAATACGTATAGTTCTAATAGCGATTATTTATTTTGAACTGTCTGTCAGTCGTTTAGTAATTAGGTCTATCTATTCAAAGGGAACACGTCTTCCATTTTCATGTTCTTCATTAGCACGTCCCGCAATTTTAACACCGCCCTCCGAGAAACTAGCAGTCCGTCATTTTCACGTCCTGCGTTTTCAGTCTGAGTCAACCCTCGGTTACACCGGTATCTTTCCAGCCGCAGAGATGACTATACGTGTTAAGGTTAGTTCACACCCGATGCGTTGCGTTGCGGAGGCACTGCACTAATCAAATACATTGAACAAGGTGTCGCCCCAACGGGACGTAACAATACTGGCCCGCCGTGGAGCGTCGCCCGGCCGGCCGGACCTCCCTCCCGCCAGACCGCCCCCTGACGCAAACTCAAGTGTTACAGACGACGACAGACGACGACAGACGCCAGCGAGCAAAACAATACTGGCCCCCTACGCTATGTGTAGGCGGGCCAGTAATAAACCGAGCGTGTTCACACTGGACGTGGTGTGCGACCCAACGTAACGCATCCGGTGTGAACTAACCTTTACACAACGGAATACGTCCGGATGAATCTGCCGAATGTTGTTAGTAGCGTCGACTAGTCAAGTCTGCTGGCTGCGTGCAAAGCAGCCAAGAAGTACACTGTTACGCCGGCGCCAATTCCTCAGACATGGAACTACCTAATCTACGTCACATCCACATACCGTAAATGCACTCTCTTAAATTACCATGTTGGATTACGGTCCGCTAACACAAATGCCTGCCATTATTACAGTGACTTGAAAATATGCGCATATTCTAAGATAGGGTAATTCGAATATAGCGTCGTGCGAAAGTGAATACATATTTATGAGTCACATGTTTTACCGCGCGACGCTATGCAAGCGCGGTATATGCTGTCGTCGTGTGTCCGTCCGTCCGTCTGTTCGTCTGTCCGTCACACGCCGATATTGTACCAAAACAGCTAAACGTAAGATCACGCAAACAGCGTCACACGATGGCACAGGAACTCTAGTTTTTGACGCCTAAAACCTTCGCGAAACTCAAATGAGGTCACTTCCAACGGGGGCCACAAACAGAGGTGGGGTAGGTTCAACTTGGTGATTTTCGACCAATATCTCGCTATATCTCAAAAATGGTGCAAGATAGAGACACAGTTACTATGGAACGTAAATCGGAACTCGTATCTGCTTTATCGAATGGCGCTATTTCCAGTGACCTTGAGTGAACCTTAACTACCCGAAACCACCCAATTTTCGACATTTTGTATCGCCAGGGAGTCTATAGCAGCGTGATTATAAGTTGCAAGTCAACAAAATTGAAGAAATCAAGCAGCGACTAATTGAACCCAGGAAAAGCAGTAATACAACATTTGAGTTAAAAAGGTGCGATTTTCGTGTTTCCGTGTTTGCCAGGTAGTGCAGAAGCACTAGTTAGGTGAGGTGGAAAAGTAAAGTATCATATGACTTCTTACTTTCTTGGCAACATTCCTACCAAAAATTATCAAAATCGGTTGATGCAGGTTGAAGCTATAGCAAGCCAAATCAGTGTCGTTTTTTGTGACACAGTGTACACCTATTTGACGGCCTACTGGCCGTGATGTGGATGGGTTAAACACTGACAGTGGCTTTCAGGCTGCGCTGTCGCAGGCTTCGTCTTGTGACACTGAGTCATCCGTACAATTGTTATAATTACCCAAATAATTGCAAGCTGCAGCGGAGTGTAGTCACGTCCTGTCCGCTTGCTGCTGCATAATGGTTATACAACGCCGATGCATATGACCACTCGAGCAACCGGATCTGATCGCGATCAGCAATTCGTACACAGGCCACTTTGAACGCATTCTGAGAAACGACAGCAAGCAATCCTTAGTCAGCCGCTTCTGAACTTCCCGCCGTCATCACCGACGTGGTACTTATATTCAGGAAGCAAGCCCGTGTGACTCAGAGTCATATAGGTCGGTGAAGTTATTGCTGTTGTGCTATAGCGGTATGTACGGCTGATAGGCGATCATTTACTTTTTCACTTATTTTACCTCATTATTTCCAACAGTCTCTGTAGCTGACACAAGTGCGCATTCGGTTTGGATTTAAACGTAAATCAGTTGCGTCAGGACGATATGCCGGGAGATCTGAACGATTGGCTACTACCTCACTAGAAGGAGGACGACTTTTCACGGTAATGAAACTTTGTTCTAATGAGACGACCCCCTTTATGCAGATTTGTTATGAAAATGCGGAGGCCTTCCCGAAACGAAAATATCGTACGCCCGTCGCCCTTGGTTGACAATATCCGTAAAATGACGTTTTCTTAACAAGTCAACACAATGGAGGTCGTCTCGTCAGAACACAGTTTCATTAAGCGAAAAGTCATCCTCGTGCTAGTTGGGTGGTAGCCTGCCATTCTCCCGGCATATATAAAACAACCTGTCGATGACTATAGTAATGTAAAAAATAAATTTTCAAAAGTTCTGAAAACTTTCAAAAATTTACACGTTTAAGCGGGCGCGGCCTGGTGTACGTGTAGCTCTGACGAGTGAAGACTATATGGGTTTATTGTGTATTTCTATCACATCTAACTACAGATTGAAAGGCGTGTAAAACTGTCAGGAAATTGTCGTCTATAAACACTATAAGCCTATAAATTCTAAATTGTTTTGAAAAGTATTTTGACAAGTGTTTTGAATAGTGTTTATTGTTTACGTTGTAGTTTGGCAGCGACACGCAAACGTGTAGACCTATAGGCTGCGTCGGAAAGGTAAAATTAGCAGGTGCGTGAATCAGGTCGTACGTAATACACGCGTTATACATCAGACGCGATGCACGTTAACGCGACGATTCCGGCCATTTCGTTCGTCACTCTGATGGTGGTCTGTATGCTGGTGTGCTACGCGGTTGCCGTGGCTCGAGGAGATGTTCAAGCCTGGATTCCGTACATCAGGTATGTATTGTATAGGATGCGGCAAAACTGCAGTAACTGCAATCTGTGTCACCGACTGTACATATACATTTGCGTTTGTCATTTTGCTTATTTATCTAATAAAGAGATATCATACGTCGTTCAAATGTTGGTTTTAAGCTGAGCAGATACTTCTACCCAAAAGAAGAAATTATAATCAGCCGAATCAACACATTTTTTGTTAAGCACATGCTGTACGGAGGTGACAGTGCGAGTTGCAGCGTATAAAACTTATTACGCTTGCCGCGTCCTCCCTCAATGCAAAGCGTAATGTAACGGTCTGGCGTCCGTCCGGCCGTTCATCCGTCTGTCCCACAGATTTTTTAGGGGGAGGGGCGAAAACAGCGCCACATACGGCTGAGCTCCGCTCTATACGGGGAAGAAGCAATAATTTCGCAACTTTAACTTGTGTGTATATGTGCAGCGAAACGATAGAATGGTGTCATTAGCGTTCAATGTGTCACTGGAAATGGTGAGATGATAGGCTGACTGTAGATCGATTACCGCCAGTCCGTCATCTTCTTGTGATCGGATCAGTTTGTTGACGTGGTCCATGTTTGCGCATGCAGACATCGGCCGTCCACTGCCAGGCCGGCATTCGATCACCAGTCCCACTTAAATCGATATGATAACCTACGCCTTTTGTTGACAGTAACACAGTAGGCCCTAACTAGACTACAGCGACCTTTTTATCGTGCAATATTATAATACACCGTGGTTCAGACGAAAACGCTCCATTGTGACATTTTGACCTTGGACAGTCGTCATACATGGCGGGTCATGTGATTAACCGCTCAGCCGAGGTTGAAGATCCTCCTAACCATTCTTCGAGTTATGAAGCCAAAAATTAAGCCACTTTCCAGCCACTGTGCATGCGCCGTATCACGTTGCGTGTAAGGTGCGAATATTTCCCATATATTTGAAATCTCTTACCCGATTCACTTTGCAACTTTCGTGGCTCTACGATCAACATACAAGAACTCATCAGGAGATGAGATAGCGAACGTGAACTTTTTAACGACGATATCGCACACACGTAGGCCTACACCAAAATACCGAAAAAGAGACAAACCTACTTCGTTTAACAAATTAGACGATAGATAGGCAAGTACTGCGCATTAAGTCTGTATTTATGAATCTGCTACAGAATTTCCACCTTGTAGTTATAGAATTTTTATACCGTGGGCGTCGCGCGGTCACTCTGCAGACGTATACCACTAGACAGTAATCGTAAATTGTCCATAGTTATGGCATACGCATTATATGCAATAATATACAAAATATAGTGCAGTGCTAAGCGCCCAT
>Ga0209780_1001262_pt1 | contig 16272 bp, 9 predicted proteins | sample WorMetexBAHAMAS2_FD_187384 | JGI IMG/M metagenome (GOLD analysis project Ga0209780, IMG submission 187384) | Marine gutless worms symbiont microbial communities from Max Planck institute for Marine Microbiology, Germany - Inanidrilus exumae... | ecosystem: Host-associated > Annelida > Digestive...
TATCAGAGGTGAGAGGACTCCGCCTTGACGAACTCCACAATAGACACAAAAAGGAGAACCAATCAGTGAATTCCACACAACAGAACAGGAGAGCCCACTGAACCAATTATGCAAGTGGCGGTGGCAGATGAAAGCGATACGAGATTTTTATCAACCAATAAAGGGACGTCGTCGTTTCAATACACGCAGTGAACTCTCTCGGCAACATCGGCTGTGTAAAACTTGATCCGAGCCTTAACACCGATGCGTGATGCATGCCCTGAGGGTTCAGCCAGTCAAATAGCGACGATGCACGGTTTTTATCCGCACGACGCTGTGCTAGCGCGGTATTTGTTGTCATCGCGTGTCCGTCCGTCCGTCCGTCACAAGCCGGTATTGTATGAAAGCAACTAAACGTAGGATCCGAAAAAACGCCGCACTATAGCCCAGGGAGCCTAGTTTTATAATATTTTATAACCAAATGTCTTCCCATCCTACTGTATGGTCTAGAGGCCTGTGCTTTAAATAAGACTTAAGACAAATCTTAGATCACTGGATTTTTCCGTCAATCGGTTCTTTATGAAACTTTTTAAAACTAGCGACATGCACATCGTCACAGAAATTCAATTGGCATTTGGTTTTAGACCGCCTAGTGCTATAATTACGAGTACGAGTTTTTGTACAAAATATGAGTCATGCGACAACCAATAATACATAAGCTTTCTCAGCTGCCTTTATAGCGTCGGATTTCTTTGTCAGTTATTGTTCGATATCAACTGGTTTATATTACTAGAATATATCAAACATTGTATTGGTAAAGGTTTGCAAATCTTGATCTGCTTAGTTAAGTTTATTAGCTCCTATTTTTCTTTCACTTTTTATTGTTTTTGTGTTATTATATTTCCCTCTACCATTTTGGTGAATAAAGATGAATAAAACTCTCCAATTATCAAACAGTTCTCCTTGGGGGGACGCGACCCAACGTACGATTGAAAGCCAAGTAGGCCTAAGTGCAGAGCAGTGTATAGCAGTCGCTTCTCGTCTTCCGTGTGATCTTTAATTATAGGCTAGAAACCGCTAGACTACTAGTCGCTGACAGCCTGTATGTAAAATTAACAAACATTAGGCCGATGGCAGTAATTTTATTGTACATATCAGCTTTGCAGTCTGCTTTATTGGTATTTTGTTGATGTGGATGGCCGCGTTCATTTTCTTTCTCAATTTTCACGTACAATTTGTTTTCTGGCAGCCACATAATGATGAAGATGACGACATTAATAATGACCATGTTCCGACTGAAAGCGGTGGGCGTGGTTGGGTGCCACAATGCCACATCATTAGCTTTGTGACAAGCCTCGCAGGGAGTGGCTAGAGTTCCAGCCAGAGACAAGTCCGTACGTACGGTGACCTGGCGGGCTGAACCGTGACGAACACAGTCCTGTTTCCACCTGGCGGCCAGGTAAGCTAACATTCACACCTGTAGTGACGAGCAATCGGCGGAGGCGATGCCGTGACCACGCCACAGCGAGCCGGGCCGTCTTTGTGGCTTATCGGCGGACGGCTGAGGACTGCGCTAGCGACCGTCACTTAAAGGCTGGACTGCGGACTGCCCGCCGTAACAGCAATGTGGTGCTGCGAGCGATAACCGCAAACCGCCTACTTCATTACCATCGTCCATTTCACATCGCCATCACGTTGCGTTTGCATAATTCGGAATGACTGTACATGCAACCAACAGCGCGGAGTGCGGTTATGCCGCAGTTAAGGAAACCAGCCTGTAGGCCTAGTGGACTACGTCCCCGGCCCACGATCAGAATTTTCAAGGGAACATTTTTTCAGATATGAGTGGAGTATAGTATGTCCAAGGGCGGACTGACGTCCTGATGCCAAGATGCGGCAAATTACGGAGATGAACAATGGCGGTATACATCGTCTGACGTTCTGCGTGATGGCGCTAAAAAGACGCGAAGTCATCAGCGCGCTAAAATAAGAGAAATAATGGCATCACAGTTCCACAGTCCAATGTTACAGCTGAGAATACGGACTTTTTATTACCGAGCGACGCTGTGCTAGTGCAGTATACGCTATGGTCATGTGTTTTCATCTGTCTGTTAAGAGTCGGTGTTAAAACAGCTAACTATGCATGTCTTCTTGGCCGGTCACGTCCCGTTTTGCTAAAATTCTGACGGCACTGCGCATGTGTATAGCCTGGTGTATGTTGTGATGACGCGTTCGTTTTTAGTGCGTTGTACCAAAGATGCGGAACCCATCATCAATCAGTCAAAGTTGGAAGGTAGCCCGGAACTCTCGCATACTTATTCTCGCACTGAACATGTTGAAAAAATTTCAAGTGGGTCACCGTCAACGTCAACTTGGGTGCTGAATGCACGTGGGTAGCAATATTCCACTATATCTCGGATACGGTACACCGTGGGAACATACTTGCTACGGAAGCTAATAGAGTCTACCTAACGATGACAGTGTTGACGACTTTGAATGTGTTAGAAAATCATATCAGCTAATGAAAACCGTCCAGAGGCAACAGCTCGAAAATGCAGCATATATCACAAACAAATTACAAACAACGACTGGGGAATGAAATCCGTGTTCAAGCCATTTGCTATGACTGGTGACAATATCCTGGAAACGGCACTAGATAATACAGGCTGTTGGCCTATATATTGTTAATTTAGCGATACAACGGGAGACTAATAGGAAGTCTCATGTGGTCAGTCGAACAGCGCTAGTCCAAATGACCCCTGAGTGGTGCTGAAGGACATTTTCAGTTGTCTGAAACCTTTGTAAATCCTATGATTGCAAGTCAAGTTGTACCCAGGTCAACTCGTACCCAGTCAAGTCGTACCAGCGCCCAGTACCCATACGTACGGCATCTCGTACTGCATTAGAACTTATGTCAGTTGTTTACATTAACATTTGTTGTTTGTAGACCAGGGACGTATTCACGGTTTAAAAAGTGGGGGACGAATCTAGCGAGTGCGAGGAACAAGGCGCCGAAGGCTCCCAGGGGGTCAAAATGGCAAGTTTTGGTGCATTCTGGGAGCTAATTTTATTGCTGTTGAACTAGTCTTGTCTTACACGCATAAGCCGGTAAGCCAAGACTTTGGCTTGTAAAACCTGCTATTGTATTGTGTGTCAAAAAAGTGGGGGGACTTTTGCATGACTGCCCCTCTCGGCCTGAAATCTTGGGGGACACGTCCCCCTATCCCCTGATGGATACGCCACTGTTGTAGACTGTACTGCCTTACTGTCACATGTATTAATATAGGTCAAACAATCAAAATTATATGTAACCCGAGAAAATATCACCTGAAATTTTCTACCATTTACTACTTATTCAATATCAATGTCATAGCCTATGGGTGGCCGGGTACGAGTTGACTTGCATGCCAAGGTACGACTTTACCTGGTATGAGTTAATCTGGGTACGACTTGACCATGGGACACAGTACTACATAGAAATTCTCGGACGGAACGGTGCAACAGACAGATACGGTTTTATGGACAGGTAAAAGGAAATGAAATATGGCCTATTAAATAGTGCCATATTTGAAATTTCCGCCTATGTCCTTGGGTAACCTTCACATATTCCAAAGCATTTCAAGCGCAATAAGTAGGCTAGTACAGTTGTCGCAGATGAACAGGGCAATTTCGCTGTCTGTGAGCAGCAGCTTGAACAAGATTTTATACGACAGAACTACGGCGTTGCGCGGTCTGTCTGTAAGTGAGCTCCTTGTCCTCACATTCGAGTACGCCCGTACGTCGTTTGTTGTTGTTTGGTGTAAACAATACTCTTGGGACTTTGAACTATAACTGTACTGTTGATTTATTGCGTTCAGCGGGAGCGCGCGCTAAGTCGCGCCACGCTTGGTCGCTCAGAGGCGCTGCGCTGGTGTCGCCGCAGCCAGGGTCCGTGGCGCTACGCCGACCGGCGCCGCGCAGACGCCGCCACAGACTATACGATTCTTTACTTACTCAGACTACACAGCCGCTCACGTAGACCAGTCGGACGCTCCGCTGACGCAGTGAGTGGACGACGCGAGTAAACTACCAGCTTAACCCTTTCTACGTGCAGCGATATACTGCGCCATCGAATAAACATCATGATTTTAGCAGATCTCAAAACCAAGCCTCGCTCCATCAGATGTAACCAGAGTACGCGTCCCAACGTGATGGTCGTCCGCGGTATTTGCGCAAACGTTTCTCGGCTGTCTGTAATATTACAATAGTAAACTCTTCGAAATCACGTAAAGCATTAATCGATCCTTGATAAAGTTGTTTTAGATTTTTACAAACCGAGCTCTTTGGTTGTATTAAGCTGTCGGTTGAGACTCTTATATGAAATATTCGGGATTTGGCCGCCCCAAAAAGGGAGGTTCGCCCAAAACAATAAGACCGGTGTTATAAAGTTATCACCACTACACCAATGCAACAGCCACGTCCACTACAATTGCGTCGATAATCGCTGGCTCGCCTCTGAGATTAGAGTTGCAACGAAAAAAAGAAGAAATAGCAAACTCAAAGCTTAATGCTTACAGCTGTACTGAATAGCGGCAAGCATAGCAATGGTTAGTATACCAGTAATCATTTCATTTTGCTCTGTGACAGTCTTTTCTGCAGGCATCTCTGTCAATGTCCGTGCTTACTAATGGGTTAAGAAACGTCATTGAAAGCAACGGTAATCCTCAAAAGTAGTATTCGCAATCAGTGTTTAAGGATCTGAACAAACCGTTCGTCAAAAATTATCAATTGCAATCGGTTGACATATGTCAAAGTAAGCCAAGTTGGCGCAGTTTTTAAGCACAGTGTACGGAACGCTAATGTAAAGTCGTGAGATATTGAACGGTTGAATTGCTATGTCCTTGAGTGACCTTTCAAAGTCAGTTCCGCTACAGAAACCCTGTACAATAAACCACACATCATAATAGAAAGTTAATTACAACGACCGAAAGTCGTGCGATCTACTAATTCCACTACGGTATTCGAGTGAAAAAGGACTAAGTTTATTCGCAGTTACATTAACCCTATTTCATAAGGCAACTGGACAACTTGCGGATTGCCAAATCGCAGACTAGTCATCTCACGAGCTGAACAACTGGAGGATAGTTTCAATTAAATGTTAAATCTGGAATTCTCTACCCGACTACGTTATCTCCGCCGAGTCGCTGCCAACGTTCCAGAGAAAGCTGAAACGACATCTATTCTGCCAATCGTTTCCTGGCTTTTGTTATTGATATTTACGTTTACACCTGCAGTGGACCTTGCAGTGGCAGTGCCACTTAGGCCACTCTAAAAAACTTTGATTGATTGATTGTGGATGCAATAAAAACTAGCAAACGTTATCTCGCATATATTTTATTGCTTGCTACGTATATTTCATTCCTGTATCAAACTATTGCTATTTATGCCAAAACGGTGAATAAAACCTAGGCCTATATTGTTGTTTGTTTCCACTTTAATAAAGGCAGATTATTCTGGATGCACGAAATAGGGCTGCAGATGTCAAATAGGCAAGCAATACTAAGCATTATAATATACGTAGTCTAGCTTTGCTTTGAAAATCGAGAATGTTGAACTGGTCACAAAACTGCGTATAGTTATAGTGGCTTCATTACCATACCTTAATGAACTCGTAACGAGTCTCGGTATAGAAAATCACAGTGATTTCGGATAACAAAAATTGTCGTAATTGCAAGAAATTGTTGGCCTACGCAAAATAGTTTCTAAGGTTCGTTGATAACAGATGCGTTGCGTTGCGGACGGCGTCTTGGGGTACGTTGCGGCGCAAACGACGCAACATATCGGCGCGCCACCGCAACGCAACATAACATAAGTGTGAACGAACGACGGGTTGGCAGTGACACTGCCATTGTCTTACAGTGAGCTGGCACACGAGTAGGCCTACGTCACTGGCGATACTCGAGACGGCTGCCAGCAGCTGCTGTAACAGTAGCGCGTCTCTTCGGCGACTTTGGCGCCTGGCTCCACGAAGACCTGGCTGGCGATGCATAAACTTACTGGACAACTCGTGGTCGCGGATACGCCAACTTGCGGACTAGTCATCTGGCGGACTGGTCAGCTGGCGGATGCCGCCTCTGCCAGTAGCTGTTTGCTTCTGTTGGTATTTTGAAACACAGGGAGCAAACGAATACAAAACGCAAATACGTACAGTGGGCCTACTCGAAAACCAAAGCCAATAAAAAAGTCTTTACATCGTTAGTTATTTTCTGTGAGACAAAACAGATCTCATAAACACGGAAAATAGCAAAGAAGATTTCTTGCGCCCCTTCATATCACATTTGATTGTGCACAGTAGCTAGGATATGATTATTAATAGAAAAATTATACTTGTACTTGTACTTGTAGGTTGACGGACTAAGAGGCAGGTGCATAACCTTGCACTTGTCAATATTGAACCGTAGCAGCCATTTATCCGACCAGTCGGCTAGTTTATTTAGATCTGACTGCAGGCTGATGATGTCCTGATCCGTGGTGATGACTGTCCAAATTTTGGTATCATCAGCCCACAGGGCGGGCCAAAAAAGTGATACCTCTCGAACATTACATTACATTGTACGAGAGGTATCACTTTTTAGGCCACCATGTACATAATTGTTGCAACGCAGTTTGAAGGACTGCTCATGGTTGCAAGCAGTTATGTGTGCGTGCGTGGTAACATATCGAAAGCGATGCACAACGCTGCAGATAATTAATGGGAAATAACATAGCAATAACAGCTATTTCCGGTGATCATGAGTAACCTTGAAATTCATCGTCGTTTCACTAACTGCGACCTTTCAAATTCAATTTATCATAGTAGCTCTTCCGTCTTGACGCTGCAGCTGAAGCACGATCTCTTTTCGATATTTCTTGTCCAGAATAAGGAAAAAAGCGACTTTTATGTTCCAAAAATGACCGCAATATATTCGCCCGGCTCACAGCCTATATCGCTTTAATTTTACACGATCGCTCGCGAAATGAAAAGTACGACCTCAAAACTTTTGTGTATGCAGACGTCCAGCCGTGCGCACAGCATAGCATCGGTCAAAAATATGTAGACACTAACTTCATCGATATGCAGTGCTCGGCAGGTGATTAAGGTTAGGCCTATCCATTCTGAGTTAACCACATCCACATCGCTAATTTAGTGTCATAGGCTATCCGAAACCGCTCGGTGTACATTTCACAGGCCAAGCGATTGCTTATTTCTGATTCTCAGCATCGATCGATAAAATGCGCAGCTGCACTGTAGCACACTTCACCTTCTCCCAGCAAATAACCTACGGTTAAACAGTTTCGCGTTTAGGCGCCAGTTTTATCTGTTCGATCGCCCATTTAGCACCGTAATCGTGCAATTGCATGACTAATTAATTAGACGCCATCGATCGAGCGGAAAGGCACAGAGACAATAGACAGACTCACCAAGTGCCGGAGTGTAATCCGTAAAATGACGTTTTTTCGGAGTTGTATCGATTGTTGGCGGAAAAGACCCGAACGGCGAGCTCGTGTCAGGTAACATACGCTGAATGACACTAACTAACGGTCGTCGTATTGTCGCCCGTCGGCGAACGTTATTGTCAGAGTCGACCGGTCACTGGAGCCGAATTGCATATATAGGTGTGCGTTTGAATATGCTGAGCGACGCCGCGCCCGCAGCATGCCTCGTTGGCGACGCGGCGTCGGATGCGCCGTGATTGGTCAGCGCCGTTAGCGCACCTGTCTACCTGCATCGCATGCCGATCAATCAACCGGTGAGCAAGCGCACGTGTGTTTACGCTCGCCGTATATGGAATCTATCGTTTCCGGGTACGACGGATGACTAATTCGGCCCGGTTGTATAGCGGTGAGTCACCTGTTCTCCTTGACAACCATGGTTCATCAGCCGGCTTATCACATAGCGCAGGCGCCAGGTAACTCGGCGTAGAAACTGAATGGCTTCGCTTTTCTGCCTCAACTATTAACGTGTCGCTTTTGTAAACTGCATGAATGGCGGCCGATTGATATGAAATAACACACTTATGGTGTCACTGCGTATATTCACTATTATCCCCTCAGTTTGGGCGATCGTAATGTTTTGACCGGCGCTTGTTTGCTAGTGAACATGATAACTCAAAAGGCTATAGGTGGATTTTCCATAAATTTGTGGAATATGCAGGATATTAAGAACCAGAAAAGATTTCAGGCTATAACTTAACTTAACTAGCTACATGAAAGAAAGAACAAAAAGACGGACAGAAAAATCATGTAGCTAAGACGGGGAAAAAGCTGAGCTTGTTAAAATCTCCCATTATACGTAATGTAACAATCCGACCTGTTTTTGAAAGCAGCTATTGACGACAACTGCTTGTAATTTATTCTAATCATCAATAATTCGAACATACGTGCACGGATTTGATACATGCAAGACGGATTTGAATATGTGACATTAGAATATAATAATCAATAAATATCTATAGTTACTCAAAAGTATTTTTGCCGTTAAAATTTTTGTCAAGTCTGGTTACCAAAGTCCAGATACGTAATTGATAAAATAGAGTCAGTGCAAAGATTTTTTACTAGAAAAGTACATAGCCTTAGAATTTTTTTCTATCTCGACCGCTTGCATGCTTTCGGCTTAGAAACACGTGAGCACCGCCACCTTATACATGATTTGATCCTCTGTTACAAATATCTGCACGGTTTAATTGATACTGATAATAGAAATTTTTAGTGTGTTCAATTGTCACCTAGAATCAGAAACAATGGTCTGAAACTACATAAAGCCCACTGTAATGTTAATGTAAGAAAGAAGTCTTTTTTACTAATCGCGATGTTGACATTTGGAACTCTCTACCTGCAGCAGTCATTTTCAGTCATAATGTGTATACTTCTAAACGCCGATTAACATAATTTATTTTTAAAATAGATTTTTGCGCTATACATAGTTGCGTTTATTGCTGTATCTGTTTTATTGTAGCTTAATTTGTGTTTATTTTTGTGAAGATGTCAGTGGTTGTTTTTACCCTTTCCTTAATAAAATTGACTGATTGTTTGATTGATTCATTAATTGATTGATTGATTGATTGATTGATTGATCGATCAATCGATCGATCAATCGATTGATCGAATGATTGATTGTTATTATTCTCTGACTTAATACTTAATTTGTATTGTTGTAAGTATTGCCCGTTTTGCTTATTTTGGTTCTGTCAAAGGGGTTAGCATAACATTTTTTTCTGAAGATGTTGTTGCCTGAAGATAACGTTATATTTTGGACTTTGCGCTTGTTTTGGTGACTCCTTCGCGATCTACAAGCGGTTTGTTCACTTCATCTCTCAGCGTGTGCACTTGTCATGAATCTTAAATACTGCGGAGCAACTGGGCAACTTGTGTATACGCCAACTCGCAGGCTAGTCAGCTGGACAAGTCAAGGACTCGTCAACTCGCTGACCGGCCACCGCGCCAATAGTACTCATAACAAACCATGCCTTTTGAAAGATATTTTGAAAGTAAGTAAACGTACTATGACGCTCAGCAGGTACAATCGGCTTGTAGTCCGCCAAAACTTAATCTGCAGACGTACTGTTGTTATATAGTTACAGTGCCGACTGTTACTTGGCGGCAGCGTCGGCGAGTTGCCCAGTACGCGGCATGTACGGTGTCGCGAAGTTCGCCGCGCCTCTGACTAACTGCGTTGCGTGCAGAGAATGTCGTGGGCGGAATCGCATTGACTGCGTCTGTAAACAACGCATGTGAATTCACCTCCGGCAAAAATTTATCAGATATCAGTCAGCACTGAATGAGCGACAGCTCGCGGTTCATTGCCCCTGAGCAGGTGCGCTGTTGACGAATCCTTAAAATTCTGATTACATGGACAGCAGCATACAATTCAGCGCGACTGTTCGATGGGTGGAGGTCGTACATTAGACCGAATTACAGCTAATCTTACCCAATTCTATCCAGCATTGTTAGCGCGGGAAGTTGTCGGCATTTTGGTTATTCAGCCTCGATGTCAAGCTGGTTGCGTGGCACAGCGGTAGAACGTCGGTCTTTGGCCGGCGAACTTTCTTGTCCTGAGCTCGACCTATAGCTGACGGATTACCACTTACGTGGGGTAAATCGTCCGCTCTATGTCAACCAACCAGGCCAACTCAGCCTTTCATCCCTTCCGGGGTCGACAAATGAGCAATAAACTACAATTGGATATTGTGTGCTACATAACTGAGCGCTTTCAGACTATGCGTATTATAAATAGCGCTATATAAATACCCTTTCTTTCCTTTCACTTCCTTTAATAATAAATAAAAATAATAAAATAGGATTTGTATAGCGCAGTAAAGTCCGAAGATACAGATGCGCTGAAGAAGATACAGAGGCGCTTTCCTTTCATTCAACGCTTAATGCTGTTTTCGCTGTTTGGTGCCTGCAGAAGACTTGGCCGAGGACGTGGCTGTTGAACGAATTCGTTTACGTTTCACTAATATCATTTAATCGACAGACGGTCACGGACCGACTTTGTTTTCTAACGTCCGGTCTTGTTTACTAGTACTACTGTCGGTCACTTTTTCCGAAGGTGTTAAGTTCCATTTTACCCTAGCGATCACTGTTATGAATTTGAAAGCCCACTTTAGAATATTTTCATGCTACTTTACTAACATCGATCTTTTACTGACCATTGTAGTGGTCCAGACAAAGCAATTGGTCCGGTGTGTGTGTCTGTGTCCGGTTAATAACGTTTGAACTAAATGATTTCTGGCACGCTGGTTGAACTTGACACTGTCTAGCGAAAGTTCGAAAGTCAAGGTCAAGGTCACAGATCAAAATTCACGGTCACAGGAGGACATCTGTTGCTAAAGTGGTCGGTACGACCTCCAGTGAGGGCAAATTGTATAGGGCAAATTTTCAAGTCCGCTAGTGATCGAGAAAGCGAGTGATTATGCGCGGTCACCGGGTTCTTCACTGGCCGAGAGAAACGCCGACTCACATGCACTGATTGCTGACTGTACGAAAGATGACTGGTCACCGCAGATTAGACTACGCCAACGATGACACGACCTGTTTATGACTGATGCCGTCACATATGATTGTATCCTTCTTGTTATTTCACCCACGCATGACTAGTCGGTCATCTTTCTTTTGTAACGCATTAGAGAAGTATACAGTGTTATGTTCAGTTGGTCACAGTTATCAGTTATTCGTCGTAATTCTTAATTTCGATTAACGTTTGTATACTACTGTCTTTAACCAGTTGTTAAGAATTTGTTATTGAAATAAATCAAGCTGAGTTGAGTTGAAAGCACCGGAGGAAAATTGCAGCTGGACACTGGTCTATGCTACTTCTTTTTCAATGGGCAATACTCCGATAAAACAGTTTGACACGGGAGGAACTGGGTATTCATAAAATCAAACAAGAATCGTCTTGAGGAAACACATACTCGCCAGACAAAGACAGGTCTACAAGAGCTACTCATGTGTCTACACGACGAACAGCTGGTGAAGAAATGTGGAGCATGTATCATTCCACTGTCTACTAGAAGTTCTCATCTCGAGTCTTTCAAGCGTAACCTCAGAACTTTTTAGTTCAAAATCATCCTTACATGCGTAACAGAATTTCGTTCACCTACAGCTACTGTTCGTGCATCCGATTCATGCTTTTGTGCCTATGGCGGTATAAGGCGATTAGTGTATCCATGCACTGGACACATAGTGAATATGTCCGGTGCGCCCGCAACAAACACCTTTCCATCTACGACTATTAGCTAACGTTATGTTCTAAGTGCATAATGATGACATTCTTGTTGCAGAACTTATCTGTTTATCTGAAGTAGTATATACGGTATAATCCTATGTTACAAGCTGCGAAAATAGCCACGCGCCGGACGTAAGCGGTCTATTTTGGCCGAGGAATCGACTGCATACCGCGCGGCGAGGTGTTGTCTTACGTCGAATACCTGGAGGGCAGGCACAGCGCCACTCAGTTGGCCTGGTTCATCGCGCGCCAGGCGCCGCGTACGACAATGTTCACAAGCGTTGGCTGTTTTACGACCTCATGGCAGGCCGAGCAGACGACACCAAGCATCGTCGCTCGTGTCACGCGAACTAAAACGAAGGCACCGCCGTGTATATTTTAGTGCATCGCTGAACGACTGCGCGAGCACAATCTGGGCCTGCAATTCGGTGGCAGTCGTCCAGCCCAGTAGCGACGAGATGATGTAATCGTCAGAGTTTGTTTGTATGTGTTTGTGTGTCAGCTGGATTACTCAAAACATTGTGGGTGGGTGTTCTTGAAATTATGCGAACGGAGAGGCCTCGATTCAGTGAACCGTCAGTTAGATTTCGTGATTATCTGGACTGGATCCTGGTCCAGGACTTGTTTCTGGTAGTGTCATTTTTGTTTTGATTTACCTACCCCACCTGCATTTGGCGGCACCGTTGGGGTGATCCCATTAAAATTTCACCGATATATATCTGGCTTCAGAAAACTAGATTCCCTCGCATTGTTTCTGCGTTGCTACATTTAGCTATTTTGGTACAATACTCTGCTTTTGTCGGACTGACGGACGGACAGACGAACGGACAGACGAACGAGCACAGCACATATCGCGCTAGCATAGCGCCGGGCGGTAAAAACGTGCTTTAAGTTAGCCTGCAGCGCATGTGTAGGCCCGTATAGGAGAGACATTGCGACGTCGGCACTGAACATTCTCTCAGGCACCTCAGTGAATGCGTAACGTTTTGCCTACGCTAAAAGGCTGTCGGGTATTATTATAGTCAGCTTATAATAGTCCCAGTGACGATGAAGTCTCGTTATGTACGCTTGATCTGCGCGACGCACCGATTCACCCGATCACTGTCTCGACACAGCCGCATGTATTAGGGCACGGGTTCGCACCCAGGGGGAACTCCCCAAGGAGATTTTAAAGGTTTCAGAAAGTGTAACCACGCATTGGCAGACTCAAACTGTTGGAATGTCGATCTTTCAGCAGATTTAGCTTTAGTAATTGCAATGATTGTCTAGCGCTGTACTGATGCTAAATCCCGTGTAACAGACGATCATAGGACTTTAATTTCGACTAGTGTGAAGTTAGATTGCATAACGTCCCATGTTGTTTAAAATGCACATTTTGAGTCAGACAATCTGACATGCGATGAAAATGATGTACGAGAAAAAGGTTTTGTTTCAGTAATTCATGTTGTTAGTTTGAAGGTTACACTATCCTCTTCGTCATTGTCACTGATATATTACAGTCTTACAGATTCAAAACTTCAAACATTACGCCTCAATCTACGTACCACTAAAAGCTCCAGAACTTTTAGGAGCCGCCGTGATGTCCAATTGCATTGCGACGGCTCGAAAAAGTTCTGGAGCTTTTAGTGACAGGCCTATGTAAATCGAGGCAAAATGTTTGAAGTTTTGAGTCTGTAATATAGCAGTGACAATGACGAAAACGGATGTTACCATCAAACTATAAATTGCTGAAAACAAAAGTGAGCAGCTTCTTAAGGAAGTCCTGCACAAAATATGCATACACAACTTTAAAAGCCCGAAAATAAGTTCAAAGGTGGAAAATATTTTGTGGTTGGGGATGATAACCCTTCTGCCCCTTGGCTCTAGGGCCATGCACCGTCTCACATCCTATGAGAAAGAATTGAAACGGCCTGTACCAACATTATCCTACCCCCTCCCCCCGTAGTTTCACTTCTTCCTCCCGGACTGCCTCCACGGAGAAGTGACGTGCGTAGGTGCCCGGATCGTTTCTTCTGAGCTACTCCGTTTTTGTATATATCTTTTTCGTATTTTTCGTTTCTGTGCCGTGCGCTAGATTAAGCTGCCCATCTCGTCAGCTTTTGAGCGCACGTTAATCTACCATATCGTATCGTATCTTATCTGTAGCTGATTTATACGCAAACAGTATACTGTGCAGCAAGGAACGCTAAATTATACAAGAGGAAAAATACAGCGATTGAGGCTCGTAGCCTAGGCCTAGATCATGCGTTTGAATGATGGATGAAAACGTGTCGCGGTTCGGTGCCCAGCATTATATGTCATGCCACTGTGACCGTGTCCCGTGTAGTGAATAGAACGCTGAATGTTCAGCGGACCTCGCTGTTCTTTACGGCTTCAGTGAGGCGTGTTCGATACGTAATCAGCATACGATACGTTTCACCCATGCCTCCCCTTTCCCACACACCGCCCACTTAGGCCCATCGGTCTGGAATTCTTTGGCCGACAGCCTTGTTTTCTCACGAGTTTTTGGACCAGCGTGCAGCGAACTGTGTCGACTTGTTGATTCGTCAGCGCAGTAGCACTGCACCGCGACACCGTTCTAACACTGCGACACGGTCATGTGTTATAGTACGTTACTAATAAACAGAAAGTGGAATATTTCTGTATGACATCAGCCGTGCTGTGCTGACCCTGTCACCGTGCAATTCATATACGTTTTCGCAGGCATGCAGTTTTGGAAACAAGATTTCAGTATGTCATAGATCAACTTCGTGCTGCACTCACCGACAACTTACACACTTAGCAGGCTAAAAAGGTCAAGGACGAATGGTCACGCAGCCGTAATTTCTTCAAGGTATGTACACACCTGACGCGGTGCCGAGCGGCGCCACACTACATCGCGACGCAATGCAACGCATCCGGTGTGAACGAACCTTTAGACATTTCAATAACCAGACTTTCATCTCAACTGTTGAATGCTAGCGTTCAAAATCTTGCAACCAAAATGTAATTGCCTGTATGCATTGCTATGTATGTGTGTGTGTGTGTGTGTGTGTGTGTGTTCCACGCCTGCAAAGTGCCGCCTGAGTAACTCCCTGACGTGGACTAAAGTACGAGTAGCTTACAGTTTAGCTTATAAAACTGTTTTAGTGAAGATCCAACAAAGAAGGTCTAACACGTCGCAATTAGGCCGCAAGTCGTCGCATATTGCTCCAGCTCTCCGTGAACTTCACTGGTTACCAGTGAAGTTCCGTATCCAGTTCAAAGTCGCGGTGTTCATGCACCAATCATCGCTCAACGTTGTCCGTCGTACGTTGCCGAGCTTGTCGCCTTAGTTCCACACGTCGGACCCACATCGACGATCTCTTCGTTCGGCGTCGACCGGTGCAGCCGTCATCCGACGATCCACGCGCGTTCGCTGTTTGCGGCCCGCACGTCTGAAACAGTCTGCCATCATCACTACGCACGTCACTTCTCATTCCGTATTATGTCGTTCGCTCAAGACTCGCTTTTATAGACTATACATAATAGTTTATTTTGCATAAATGCATATTCATTTCTATCATGATTTTATGACCTGTGTAATGCACCGTCGGTCGGTCGATTTTAACGTATGAACGCGCACTATAAATGTTTATATCTAATCTAATCTAACCTAACTCGGCATGTGTTCATCGCAACGTGCATGAAATGGATACTTTGTACTCCACTGTTTGTACCGCGCATGGCTACTGTTCAGCGTTAACGCTTCCTGAGACGCCGTCGATTTTGCCGAATTTTTATCCACATTTATGAAAACGAACTAGGCAGGCCTATGCTCTTCGTAAACCTCATTCCGGCACCAGTTCCTCCATCTCCTGCTCACCTATTCCTTCACCCATCACTTCTTCCTCTTCTGATTCACCATTTTGTACATCTATAACTTCATCTTTCTTTAACTCCCGGCTTAAAACCTACCTCTTTTACAAATACTACCCCCACCCCCTTAGTTTTACTTCTTCCTCCCGGACTGCCTCCACGGACTTTTGCCTGCACCGTTTCTTCTGAGCTACTTGGTTTTTGATTTTTATTTTTTCATTATTTTTCGTTTCTGGGCCGTGCGCTAGATTAAGCTGGCCATCTCGTCAGCTTTTGAGCGCACGTAAATCTACTGTATCGTATCGTATCAAGTCCAAGTAACACAAGGTGTCGCCCTAACGGGACTTAACACGACTGGCCCGCCGTGCAGTGTTACAGACGACGACGACGACGACAAGCGACAACCGACGCTCACGACCGTTACTAGTCTTGCCCCTTACATTTAGTATAGGCGGGCCAGTATTGAACAAACTGCATCTCCCTATCAATTTTATTCTTTAAAAATTGTCACCGAAATGACTTAACGGTTGTCACCTATTTGGCCTGTTACCGTTTTGACTTTTGACTGTAACCCAAGTTTTTTGCTAGTTGTAATGTTATTTTGAGTAATAGTGTACACCAAGCTGAGTTGTTACGTTTAAATTTAATGGAATGTTATTCATTACCAATACTTCAGTATTGTGTAGCTGCAATTAAGTTTACTGATACCC
>Ga0209780_1001263_pt1 | contig 16269 bp, 19 predicted proteins | sample WorMetexBAHAMAS2_FD_187384 | JGI IMG/M metagenome (GOLD analysis project Ga0209780, IMG submission 187384) | Marine gutless worms symbiont microbial communities from Max Planck institute for Marine Microbiology, Germany - Inanidrilus exumae... | ecosystem: Host-associated > Annelida > Digestive...
TGCCATAACAGCCCATTGTTAAAATAACAGATCGTCCCTGCTCATCGAGCACCGAAGTTTGCATGGCTTTACTGTATTTGTCGCCTAATTGAAATATATGTCCTATTTATATAAAATATAAGGTATGTTTTAATTAATATTTATTTCAACAGAATAGAGCCGGACAGAGAAAAATGACACATCAATTGAGTATGTCCCTCTTTGATGAATCAATTGCGCCACTTGAAGTTGTTCCCGGCGTTGATGATAGGTTGAGTAGTCAGTATCCATGTCAATATGAGCGTAATGGCGTTCATATATTTCAGGGTGATTCATTAAGTATTTGTAATCATTGGCCTTCTCCAGTTGCCATCATTTCAGATGGAGCTTATGGAATATCAGGGTTTTCAGGTGATCTCGCCACTTATGAGGGTCTTGCTGAATGGTATGAACCACACATTAAAAAATGGTCAGAGTTATCCACCCCGCTGACAACCTTATGGTTTTGGAATACCGAGATTGGCTGGGCAACAGTTCACCCCATATTAAAAAAATATCACTGGTTATATCGTGGTGCGTCGATATGGGATAAAGGCGTGGCACACATCGCGGGAAATAGTAATACGCAAAGTCTTCGTCGTTTACCAACTGTTAGCGAAGTTTGTGTTCAATATGTTAAAGAAGCCAGAGTTGTCGTCAACTCTCAAGAAATGTCTCTCAAAGAATGGTTACGCCAAGAATGGCTTAGAACCGGACTTCCTTTGAGCAAAACCAATGATGCTTGTGGTGTTAAAAATGCGGCAACACGCAAATATTTTACGCAAGATCATTTATGGTATTTTCCGCCGGTAGAGGCATTTGAAAAGCTGTGTGAATATGCGAATAAGTACGGTTATCCTGATGGGCGGCCTTTTTTTTCAATAGATGGAAAAAAACCGTTATCAGGTATGGAATGGTCGCGTCTTCGAGCCAAATTTCGGTGTGAACATGGAGTGACGAATGTTTGGCATGAGCCTGCGGTACGAAATAGTGAACGATTCAAACAGGGACAAAAGGCTCTACATACTAATCAGAAACCTCTCAGCTTGAATGAGCTCATAATTCGTTTATGTACAGACGAAAATGATGTTGTTTGGGAGCCTTTCGGTGGGCTTTGTACGGCTGCCATTGCGTCTTATCGGCTTGGGCGTAGATGTTTTAGTGCGGAAATTGAGCCCCAATTTTATAATGTTGCTATCTCACGTTTGGCTCATTACAAATTTAATTCATAAGCTTTTTTAATATTTTCTGAATTCCACCACAAGCGAAAGCCAAGTTATCTCCTATGGATATCTGCTTGTTCCTTAGTTGTTAGATAACGTCTAGACATGGGAAAGTTGTGGTGGTGCATTCTCTAGCACTTGATTTATTGGATACCAATACCCATACATGAACACATGTCCAAAAAATACAGAATACATGAATTCGGCGTGCTGGTTGGGCGCTCTACAAAAACGTTAAGACGCTGGGATAAAGAAGGACACCTTGTTGCAAAACGTACCATCTCCAATCAAAGATACTACGATGACGAAGATGTTCGCAAAGTTTTACAATTGGAAGAACAAATAAAGAGAAAAAATGTTGTTTATTGTCGCGTATCATCGAAAAAACAACAAAAAGATTTAGACTCCCAATTGGAGGCAATGCGTACTTTTTGCCTAGGCAGGGGGGTTGCCATCGACCAATGGATAACTGAAATTGGCGGGGGGATGAATTTCAAGCGCCCAAAATTTTTAAAACTAATTACCGAGATTTTACAAGGCCAAATATCGCAGCTTTACATAGCGCATAAAGATCGATTAACACGTTTTGGTTTTGATCTTTTAGATTATTTGGCAAAACAAAATAATTGTGAAATTATTGTAGCAAATCAGGAACAACTGTCACCCGAAAAAGAAATGATGGAAGACTTAATGGCTATTATTCATACTTTTTCTTGTCGAATATATGGTTTACGTAAATATAAAAAAATGATTAAAAATGAGGTAAAACCTGAAAAAAGCGAAAAAAGTAACTAGAATTGCGTTTAGTGATGACCTTAATCAAGCCAAATATGATGCCTTGCGTGAAATTGCATCACTATGTGGAGCGATTCGTACCGAGGTTTGGCGTAATTATGGTTCGATTGGCGGATTAGGTGTCAAGTTTCGTCCTGTGCGTGACGGATGGATAGCTGATAAACATGTAAAAAATTTACCGCAACGGATATGGCGTGCAACCTTATCTGACACGTTAGATGACATAAAAGCTAACCGTGAAGCTGCCAAAGAAAAAGTTATTCGTCATATTTTCAGAAATATTGATGATAAGGATAAACGTAAAGAGTTGTTCAAAAAGCTGAAAATGGATTCTGTTTGGGTTAAGAATTCCTATTTGCGTAGTCTCATGCGTCAATACTGGAAACATGGTAAAAATCATACTTTTAATAAAATTGTATTGGAACCAGGCAGCTATAAGTTGTTTTCGCATAATGGCAAAAATTATATTGAAGTCATTAGCTTAAAAATAGGTAAGCGCATTGCTATCCCAATAGGAACCAATTATTCCATAACGGGACCAATTAGATTAATTTTGCGCGAAAGTCAAGTAGAAATTCATTATACGATAGATAACACTGATGACCGTGCTTGTGGTTCCGAAAAAATTGGTATTGATAAAGGCTATACAGAGGCTTTTGTCGACTATGAGGGTGAATTTCATGGCAAAGGTTTGGGCGAAGTCTTATCAAAAGAATCTGATTACCTATCGATCAAATACCAAAGGCGCAATAAAATAAAAGCTGTTTTGGACAAGGTTGAACCAAAAAATCCCAAAAAAGCTAAAATAATTAGAAAACACAATCTAGGAAGAAAAAAACTCAATAGGCGTAAAAAGAGACATCAAGCTAAAGTTGAAACAATCGTTTTCACAGCGGTCAATCGTGTCGTTGATAAGGCAGAGACTATTGTTTGCGAGGACTTAACAAAAACATTTAAATCGAAAAGTTATGGAAAAAATGTCAACCGTCGTTTAAGCGGTTGGGTGAAAGGTTTGATGGCGAATGCCATTGAAATAGTAGCTTCCCGAAGAGGTTCTAGGGTAAAGCTGGTCAATGCGGCATACACCTCTCAAATTTGTTCACGGTGCGGATGCCTCGGCAAACGTACTGGGGACAAGTTTCACTGTGCCTCCGGGTGTGGGGCGGTTATGCAAGCGGACCAGAATGCAGCGGTAAATATTTTAGCAAGATTAGACGATAAAGAGCTACATCGGTGGCTTCCCTTCACTAGGGTGAAGCAAATCTTGCTAGAGCGTTGCCGCCGACCGGATGAGACAGCCCATCCAGAGCTCTAGTTGCACCCCTGCGGGGGTATCAACGGAGAGTGAATTATCATGGAAACTTTCATCTCTCTCTGAGAGATGTCCAAGAATGGCAAAGAAACAATAAGCTGGAGAATGTATTTCTAATCGCTGCATCAGTGTTTCGACTGGTATGGCACGAAGATTTGACAAAGTGATCAGTGCTTGCATACGTTCAGCATCAGCCGGTTCAATTTGGTTGATTATTGTCATAAGTTCTTGGTGTTCAGCCTTAGTTAAGGTATTGGTTTGCAATCGGCGAGTTAAAATCGCATGACGCTGCTCAGAACAACCCTGATTAATTTTGCGTAACAATTCAACTTCCGATGCTGGTAAGTTTGGTGTTTTCCGTCTAGCCAGCAAAATACTAAGGCGCGAGAGTACTTTTTCTAATTCCGCATTACTTAGTTGACCAAGAATTTGGATGACTTGTTCAAGCTCAATCTTAGAAGTTAAATTAAGCGTTGTCATAGTATCAGTCCTGCATCACGAATGGTTATACTCATATGTATCTTAACTTAATGAAGCTGAAAATCCAAATATATGCAAAGGCGGCGAGAATTTTAAATGGCAGGAGGCAATCCGCCTATCACTTTGGTTTAGTACAACGGATTTACTCCGCTTCGCGAAGCGGAGTAAATCCGTTGTTTTGATAAACACTGACCCGCTCTTGTTATGATTTTATTTCATTTGCCAAATTCAGAGCTGTTTGATATAGCGAGTCATCCAAGTAAAATCCAGCTCTCTGTCGCAAAGCATTAAGGTGAGGCCGCACATTTTCAACAATACCTTGGTTCTTGGCTTCTAACAAAACACCAACAATCCCATTTATTTCTAAGCCTAACCGGTTGGCTAAATGCCGCCCTTCTTGTTCATCCAGTAAAATTAAATTTGTCTCGGATTCCAAAGCCAATGCAATGCTTTCTGCTTCACCACGATCAACATCTCGCATTAATGCTTTTACTAATGCTTGATTTTGAACAGTTTTACGAGTAATCTGCCGCCGCAACTTCATCGCGTCCGGGCCAATGTTTACCGTTCGCATTTAACTCATCCCAAACCGCTTCGGCAATATAGAGTTTGTCATAAAGACTGTGCAATAAATCAAACTGCCCAATCGCAGCTAAATTCGTCAATGGAGACGTATTGCTAACAACTATCATAGTCTCCCCAATTCGCGTAATGTCGCTACGTCTTGTTCCAAATCTGTTGTGTCATAATGTGGTGACACACGGCGAAAGGCAAGTAACTGGCGAAACTCCCATAATGACATATCTGCCAATTCACGCGCTTTTCCGATTGAGAGACGGCCTGTTGCATATAGGGAAACCGCTATTTCTGTTTTTAATTCGTCTATCGTCAAACGAGCTGAATCTAAAATGTCTTGGGGAATTGCCAATGTAATAGCATTTGAACTCATTATATATCTCCTCAGTTATCAGCCTGGCTCAGCGACATCATTCATTTTAGAAAATAGAAGCGCAGTCCTAAACCAATGCCATATCGTGCCGACAAACCTGCGCCAATGTGCCCACACCCCGCAGTAATTTAATTTAATTAATTCTGCAACTTATCCTCAATAAATTCAATCACACTTTCCAACGGGACATACTGAGCCTTTTTTTCGCACCGCCCCTTATATTCTATCTCTCCTTTATCCAATCCGCGCTCTCCAACCACTAAACGATGGGGAATCCCCATCAATTCAGCATCTGCAAACATCACCCCTGGGCGTTCTCTGCGATCATCAAACAGGACTTCTATGTCCGCCGCTTGCAATTTGTTGTACACATCAAAGGCGGCATCATGCAGTCGCTGTGATTTGTGCATACTCATCGGCAATAGGGCGACGGAAAAGGGTGCGATACTTTGTGGCCAAATGATGCCATGTTCATCATGGTTTTGTTCAATCGCTGCGGCAACGAGGCGCGATACGCCAATGCCATAACAGCCCATTGTTAAAATAACAGATCGTCCCTGCTCATCGAGCACCGAAGTTTGCATGGCTTTACTGTATTTGTCGCCTAATTGAAATATATGTCCTACTTCTATGCCACGCGCTATCGCTAATACGCCTTCACCGTCTGGGCTAGGATCGCCGATTTCAATATTTCGTAAGTCAACCGTTTGCGGCTCTGCTAAGTCGCGCCCCCAGTTGACTCCGATAAGGTGTTGTCCGTCCTTGTTGGCTCCGCAGACAAAGTCGGCTAGTTGGGCGGCACTGTGATCGACTAAAGTCGGTACATTCAGTTTTACTGGTCCAATTGAGCCAATTTCACAGCCAATGGTTTGGCGGACTTCTGCGGGTTCTGCGAAAACCAGGGGATTGGCAACTTGGGGAAATTTAGCTGCTTTGATAGCATTTAGGGTATGATCGCCCCGTAGCACTAAGGCAACTAAACCTTCCTTTTTGCCTTTCACGCCTTTCACGAGGAGCGTTTTGACGCATTGTGAAGGCTTAACCTTTAGAAATTGACTGACTTCGTCTATCGTGTGCTGTTCAGGTGTATCTACTACCGTCATCGTTGCCGTCGGCTGTGGACGCTCGCCTTCGGGCGGCAAGGCAGGTGCCATTTCTACGTTAGCAGCATAATCACTGGTGGTACTATAAGCAATCGCGTCTTCTCCAGATTCTGCCAATACGTGAAATTCATGTGAGGCACTGCCACCGATATTGCCGGTGTCAGCCAGCACTGCACGAAATTTCAGTCCTAAGCGTTTGAAAATATTTGAGTAGGTTTGAAACATTAAGTCGTAAGTTTCTTGCAGCGAGGCTTGATCTAAATGAAAGGAGTAGGCATCTTTCATCAAAAATTCACGCGCTCGCATGATGCCAAAGCGGGGCCGAATTTCGTCGCGGAATTTGGTTTGGATTTGATAGAAATTAGCGGGTAATTGTTTATAACTGCGAATTTCGTTACGGATTAGGTGGGTGATGATTTCTTCATGGGTGGGTCCAAAACAAAATTCACGCTTGTGGCGATCTGTCAAACGCAGTAATTCTGGGCCGTATTTGTCCCAACGTCCTGATTCTTGCCATAGTTCTGCTGGTTGCACGGCTGGCATGAGCACTTCTTGTGCTCCGGATTTGTCCATTTCTTCACGGACAATATTTTCGACTTTGTGCAAAACGCGCAGGCCTAGCGGTAGCCAAGTGTATAAGCCGGCGGCGAGTTTTCGTATCATGCCCGCTCGTAGCATGAGTTGGTGACTAATGATCTCAGCATCAGCGGGGGTTTCTTTGAATGTGGTCAGTAAAAAGCGGGTTGTACGCATGATTGAGTCCCTTTCGTGTTATTCATGTAATATTGTATTACAAAAATAATTGTGCAAGGTATGCCTTGCACCATTAAGTTAAGCCGTTGGCTAGGTTTCGGGAAATCCGCGTAGCTCCATTCCCGAAACAACTGATAAACGTTACGGACGGGGTTGCAAACCCCGTCCGGCTAAGTTTTGGCTAGGTTTCGGGAAATCCGCGTAGCTCCATTCCCGAAACAACTGATAACCCCGTCCGGCTAAGCAAACTGATAAACGTTACGGACGGGGTTGCAAACCCCGTCCGGCTAAGAAGCTCCATTCCCGAAACAACTGATAAACGTTACGGACGGGGTTGCAAACCCCGTCCGGCTAAAGTCTCAATGTGAATGTTCAAGTTGAAAATTCATTAACACTACCTGAAAGTGCTGGCTGGAAACTGATGGCTGAGTGATTTTATTTGTATTGAGTGCTGAGGATTACCTATCTCGTGACGTTGGTTCGGATTGTTGTGGTTCAAATGGATCAAGCACCGATAAATCGTCAATCCATTCAAAATCCTTTACATTATGTGTCATTAGCGTTAATCCATGAACCAAAGCAGTTGCCGCAATAATAGCATCTCCCAAGGACATTTTTTTATGTTGTCTCAGGGTGGTGGCTTTTTTTATCACCTCTTCTGAAACCGGCAACTGAGGTGTCATTTGAAAAAAATCGTCAAAATAGTCTTTCTGTTGCGCTGTCAATTGGTGATAGCCCAATACTTCAACATAACTAATAACTGACACCACGGGTGCATTTTTAGCCACAAACTTTCTCAGTTGCTCACTTTCTGGTTTTGCGGAATAAATGACGATATTGCTGTCAAATAACATTATGTTTCCCTCCCTGGTAGTGGGCGATCTCGACGTATTTCACGCTGCCATGCCACCGGATCATCAATATTGGGGCCGCCAGTATCTGCTATTTTTTGCAGTATTTCAGCCAGACGCTGCCCGCGTAACCGCCGTTCTTCTTCAGTCTCCACAGGCGTGTTTTTGTAGGCCGCTATTAATACACTAATAGTTTCTACCAAATCTGCCAATAAATGATTTTTCTGTTCGCCAACACGATTCTTTAATTCATCAAATAAGGCAACGGCACGTTGGTATTCGGCTTCGGAACGTGGGACAGACAAGACTTCGGCAACATTAGGCCAATATTTCATGGTATTTTCAAGCAATGGACTCATTTTTTATTCCTCTTGTAAAAGACGAACATGACGTGTAGGCATAATACACCTGCCTTGGAATTTCATCAACATATTCTGGTATGTTATAATGCGATTGTTCTGTTATAGATAACGAAAAAATTTCAGTTATATATGTCACTAGGCCCTTTAATGATAGATTTAGATGGTCAAACCCTCAGTCACGAAGAACGTGAATTATTGCAACATCCCTTAGTCGGAGGCGTAATCCTATTTACTCGGAATTACGCCTCTCCCACTCAAATCTCCGCACTCATTGCAGAAATTCACAGTTTACGCGAACATCATCTGTTGATTGCCGTCGATCATGAAGGAGGGCGCGTACAACGTTTTCGTGATCAATTTGTCCATCTCCCCGCCTGTGCCAAGTTGGGTGAACTTTATGACCGCAACAGTCGCCAAGCTTTAACTCTGGCTCAACAAATGGGCTGGTTATTGGCTGCCGAATTGCGAGCCGCTGGTGTTGATTTTAGCTTTGCCCCGGTGCTCGATTTGGGACGGGGCATCAGCTCCGTCATTGCAGATCGCGCTCTTCATGCTAATCCAGAAATAGTTGCCGAATTGGCTTACGCCATGATGGTAGGTATGCGCGAAGCCGGAATGATGGCGGTAGGAAAACATTTCCCTGGACATGGTGCCGTGGCTGCCGATTCACATGTCGCTGTGCCCGTTGATGAGCGACGTTTGGTTGATCTACAATTTGAAGATTTATTGCCGTTTGAGCGTATGATACGCTATGGTTTGGCTGCGATTATGCCAGCACATGTTATTTATCCACAAGTTGATAGCCAACCCGCTGGTTTTTCGGCGCGTTGGTTACAAAATATTCTGCGTAAACATTTGGAATTTAATGGCGTTATATTTAGTGATGATTTGAGCATGGCTGGTGCCGCGGTGATAGGTGATCCATTGACACGCGCTCAACAAGCCTTACGAGCCGGCTGTGATATGGTATTGATTTGCAATGATAGGACAGCTGCGATTCAAGTCATTGAAAATTTAGGTGAACATAAGTCACCGACTTCACAAATCCGTTTAATGCGTTTACGTGGCAAAGCGGCATTGGATTGGGAAGGTTTACATGCTAGTGAAAAATGGGTGCAAGCCTCTTGTGCTTTAGAATTTTTAACAACTAATAATTGAATTATGTCTCATCAAAATTGGCAAGCGATTGCGACACATATTAGTGAAACTACGGGGCAAGCTTTTCAGCTTCGAAGTAGGCACTCAATTGGGGGTGGTTGTATCAATAGCACTTTCCGCATTGAGGGTAGTGGACAAAGCTATTTTGTAAAATTGAATAGTCCGCAATATTTGGATATGTTTGAAACCGAAGCGGCGGGTTTAAGCGAATTGGGACAGGCGGCTGCACTCAAAGTGCCAGAGCCCTTGTGTTGGGGAAGCACTCAGGAGCAGGCTTATTTGGTGATGGAATACATACCTTTGGGCGGTGAAACTAATTCGGTGGAATTAGGACAACAATTAGCGGCACTGCATCAGGTGACGCAACCACAATTTGGGTGGACTCGTGACAATTACATTGGCTCAACACCGCAAGTGAATAGTCTGGAAAATGATTGGATCACATTTTGGCAAAGGCATCGTTTAGGCTTTCAATTAAAATTAGCCGCACAAAAAGGCTACCGGAGCAAGCGATTGCAGAATCAGGGAACACGTTTAGTCGCAGATGTAGGAGAGTTTTTTGGTAATTATCAACCGCAAGCTTCTTTATTGCATGGCGATTTATGGTCAGGGAATTATGCTGTTGCAGTCGACGGGCAAGCCGTGATTTATGATCCTGCTATCTATTATGGTGACAGGGAAGCCGATATTGCGATGACGGAATTATTTGGGGGTTTTCCGAGGCGTTTTTATGATGCTTATCAAGATACATGGAAACTTGATTCAGGCTATTCAACTCGCAAAATTTTGTATAATTTGTATCATATTCTTAATCATTTGAATTTGTTTGGGGGTGGCTATCTTAGCCAAGCGGAAAGTATGATTGAGATGTTATTAAGTGAATTGCGCTAGAATAGCTACGCAGGGCTGCGACGCTCTGCGTAATAAACTATTTAGGCTTGCACAGTAATTTTACGAGGCTGTGCCAATTCCCGTTTCGGGATAGTAATTTGCAACACGCCATTTTTGCCACTGGCTGTTACTTTTTCAGAATCAGCCGTATCGGGCAAACTAAAGCGGCGATAAAAACTGCCATAAGTCCGCTCAACGCGCTTGTAATCTTTGCCCTCATCCCGAGTTTCCGAATTGCGCTCACCTCTAATGGTGAGTACGCCATTTTCCATAGCAATTTCAATCTCCTTGGGATCCACACCCGGAATATCCGCTTCAATCAAGAATTGTTGTGGCTCTTCTTTGATATCAACCGCAGGTACCCAAGCACAGGTGGCTATTGCAGAATCGTTGTCAGTTTGGGTGCCGGAATGATTGAATAGTTGATCCATTTCGCGGCGTAATTGTTCCATTCTTCTCCAGGGTTCAAAAGCGGTAATGTACATATTTTACCTCCTTAATCAATATGTTGCATTGTTAATATTCATCTGGACAAGTATATAAGGATGGTTATTTATCTTTCAAGCGTGACTGTTGATTTTTTTTTTAGATGTTAAATAATCTATCCGGCTCGTTATTTTCAAGCAGTTTGTAAATTATTTCCTGATGTTACGCACCCTCGTTCCTAGGCTCTTTTAAAACTATAGTACAACGGATTAGGGGAGTAAACGGATTGGTTGTTGCTAGTAGATATTTATTTGGACTCATTGACAATGACTGCTGCAAAAAATGTCCCTTCAAACCAATCCGTTTGTTCCCCTAATCCGTTGTACTATATTTTCACTCTCCTCGTCCACAAATGTGGTTTGGGAACGATAGTGCGTAACGTCAGTTATTTCTTTTCGGGTTGAGATATTTAAATTTGAAGAACGAGGATAGTCTAGTAATTACTAGACTGGATAAAAATCTTCATCCAAAAGCTGTTCAATAGTATAAGGGCACTGTTTCGGAAAGGTGTCTTGAGATAATTGGGTTTCTCGCGTAGCAATTTTTATTGCGTCGGCATACGCATTTTCAACAGCTTCAGCCAGGTAGTTTTTCAAACTTGGACTTTCTTTTAATTGTCTAACAATTTGTAAGCGTTGCTCCAGAATAGAGCCCCGCCAACTACTTCCCTGTTGAGTTTGCCATTGTTGAAACTGCCACTTTAACAAATGTGCCAGTAAAATGATAAAATGATTTACCAATTCCCGCTTATCCCGTTTAGCCATACTTTCTAATTCGTCTATAAGAATATCAACGTCAATTTTATAAAAATCTCGTTGTTTGAGTAATTCGATATTGCGAAAAATCCAGGCATAAAAATCGGTTTCATATAATTTTTCAAGTCGCATTTGAAATCCCGTCCAATATTTATAACACTTGTGGAGCCGCGCCACTTTCCAAACAAACGGTGTGAAGGGGACTTTTCGTCCAAAAATTAATTAAATCGTCCCCTTGCTTGTCACACCCCTGTGCCCTACTAACAACCTGCTGCACAGCTATTGCCTTGAAGGGAGATAATTGGAGTTGCTGAGTATAAAATATGATAATCGAGGTGACTAACTTGCTGGTTCATTAGAGTTGTTGCTAAATAATTTTTGAACTGTGATTTTTATGATTTATGTGATTTTTATGAGGCTGTAGATTTTCTCTAAATATTCTCAATTTAATTGGTTGATATTATTTGTATTTAATTATTTAGCAATCACATTAATCATAAAAATCACATAAATCACAGTTCAAATTTATCCAGCAACAGCTCTATTATGTACAAGAATAATTAGCGAGCTGAAGTATTTCATTTTTCAACCCTATAATTTTATTCCTATCGATCTCGGCTGTTTGCCTAGCGTCATTTGCAAGCCCATCTTCAATCTCAACATTTATTATTGAAATCAGGTGAAGCCAAACCTGAGAGAAAAACGATAAAAGCAAACGAAAGCAGAATCTGCTTTATAAACGAAACAACCATAAATGCCTCCCAAATAAATTTACGGACAACAATTTCTCAAAACCCCAACTGAGCCCCAATGCTCGCTAAAGGAGCGTTTATTAGACTCGAATAAGCGACAAGCTCAACCCAGTTTGCGGGCTAACCGAAAAACTTTCGGCGATTGCGTTCTCCGAGCTGTGCAGCCTGGCGTATAATAAGAGTACAGCAAATTAGGAAATAAACGAATAGAGAGAATAGGGTTTATTAGTTTATTTCCTAATTTGCCGTATTCCATTCCGTTGCCCACACAGCATTGAGTACCGATTGCCGCTGCCCAACTAGGCAATTTTGTATTCGCTCCATATACACGGGATAACACAATTGTTGGGCAACATAGATCAATTCTAGCCACCTTTCTTGATATTTTATTTCAGCCCATCTGTCGGGATAAAAATTGGCGATGATTCTTTCGCAAGTCAAAATCAGTTCCATCGGTGGAATATCCCAACGAGGAATGCTCACTTTAACTTCCTGATCGCGTTTACCCTGAGGTTTGTGTCCACCGCCCTGTAGGTGAAAAAGTGGCCCCGCTTGATAAGTCCCATCTTTTTTACGGTTAGCCAAATCAATATGCCAGCGTGATTGCAAATCACCTGTTGAATCAATCACTTCAATTGTGCTATTAAGTTGAGTAAAAGGCGGTATGCCGTCGTGCGGGCTAACCGCTACTTGTATATAAACGCGAGGCGCGATATGTCCCAATTTTTTATCCTTAATGGGTACAAACTTTAAAGAACTATCCACATCAATGGTGTACCCCCATGACTTACTACGCCCAAATTTTCTGAGATTCGCGGTGACACTATCAAGATAAGCTTTACTCTCAGATTGGAGCATTTCTTTTTTGCAGAGTAGGTTACTCAAGTGAGCCAGATGTGAACTCATCTCCTTTGCCGTTGGAATTTTATTCAAGTGCTACTCCTTAATTCACCATTCTGGATTTTCGTGACAATGAACTCTTCCCCATCATCAATTTCCAAGCCATTTTCTGCAAATTCCCCAGTTTCAACACATTTCCAGCAAATGTGCTTACGATATACAAAGGTATAAGGCAAGGGATCGAAAGCTATAACGGAATATTGATCTTCTGTGGGCTGATGACAAGAATCACAGGCAAATGCAAAAAAGGCATCGGTAGTGTTTTTCCAACGCGACTCAGCCGGCGATAATTTCAGATCCAATTTCTTATTTAAACATGACACCCGTTGTTTGGCGGTTAGATTGCCCAAAGAGTCACCGCATAAATTTTTCGCCCAATCCCACAAACGATGCTGCCACCATCGTGTCCAACCTTCACTAAAAACGCCGGTGTACATTACTTTGTCTCGTTTTAAAATCTCAAGTACAGCCTCAACATCCTTTCCCGCTTTTGCCACGCCCAGTTTTGCTAGTACGTTATCTTTATCCAGCAAAAGCCCTCGCCTATCTATCACATAGCGCAAAATATCGCGAGCCACTTGATGTGGCGCCTTGAGCCGGTCAAGTTCACGGATGGCTTGATAAGCCACCTCAATCTTTTCTTGTTGCTTCAGTCCTAAGAAGGTAGCCCATCGTTCTTTATTATTCCAGTGTTTAATCAAGTGCTTATAGCCCTTTGCCAGCGAGAAAATTTCTAGGCGATGAGTCTTGCCAAGCCTTTCTTTGCTAAAACGGCGATCAAACAAGTTGTGGACAGTGATATTGTCAGAGAACGCTTTGAGGTCGTTTTCACTGGAAACCAGAATAATTGGAAAGTCTTTAGTCACTGTCTCTAAGGCTTGATCGCGCAGTTGTTGTGCTAAAGGTCCGGCTTTGTAGTCATGGTTTAAACGGTAATCCAAGGCCACTAAATCTGGGTTATTTGCCATAATGTATTTGGCCAGTTTCATTAATTCGGTGGGTTTTTGGAATCTGATCTGTAGTCGCCTTGGGCTTGACATCAGTTGTGCAAGCTTTTTGTCAGATTCGATATCGTCTATAAAAATGCCTTGAAGCATAATATTCCTCTCATATTCTTCTCATAGCAATTGTTATCGTTCCCGCGCTTCACAGTTTCGAGGCAAAAGTTTTCGCGGTAGCGAAAACTTTTGCCTCGGAACCTGTTCCACAATAAACGCCGCCAAATCCTTCAATACCCGTGCCACCGCCTGATTAGTTGCCAACAACCCACCTTCAGCATTTTCACTCAAAGCATTTTCCACAATTTCAAACACTCGTGTCGCTATCACCTGACGAGCATCCATATCTAACAATTGTGCCCGTAACACCAAGCGCACTTGGCTCGGATAGGTCAAAAACTCTTGTTGTAAACGCACGATTTCAGTATCTAAGCGTAAATCACTGGCGATGGTAGAAGTAGTAGCTGACAATACCGCCTGAAATTGCCCGGTAGCTTCGAGACGATGCACCAACAGTGGCAAGAGCATCCGTGCAGGTGTGTCAACCCATTGGCTTTTAGTATAATATTCAAGTTGATAAGCTGTGCGAATATATGCCTGCCCTGGCGTATCAAACCCGGGGGCTGCTTTTGGCATGGATACCAGTAGCGTTTTACCCGTAGGATTGGCTGGCGGTATCGTTGGCAAGGGGATATCTAATAGGTAGGAGCGTTTGTATGTATCGGCTAGTACGCTATTTGCGGTGAGCAAAAGTAGAACAAGGAATGTCCAAGATAAATCTTGGACTTCAAAAGACTGTAATTGTTTTAGCATCATTCACCTGGTCCTGAGGGTAGTTTAGATTTACCAAATAAGAGCATGTTGGGTTTACGCTCTAATTCTTGAGCAAAGTTACGCAAACTGACTAATAAAACTCGCAATTCGCGTAAAGAGTTAGTCACTTCCGGCAATGCTTGGCGGGTGAAATAGTCCATATCCCGGCGGCTTTCTATGACGGCAACGCTAATATCTTGGGCTGTTTGACCAAGAATTCCGGTCGTCTTATCAATAGATTCAACGACTTTATTAACCTTATCTGTAGCGGTGATGAAAACACTAGATGTGTCTTCGACAGTATTAGCAATTTTGATAAAAGCCTTAGAACTATTTTCAATAGCCACTAGGCTGTTCTCTAGTTGGGAAAGTAGGCTAATGACTTGTTCACTTATTTTATTAAGATTTTCAGTGGAATGTACGACATTTGACATAACAGCATCAATGCTATCAGTATGTGCTGCCAAGCTACTACTAACCGTTTCAAAATTGTGCAAGATATTCGTCACAGCCGAGCGATTTTTTTCAGACAAAAAGGCATTTAACGCACGAGATAAGCTGCCGATATTAGCCAATAAGTGATTGGTAATATCAGGATCGATACTGTTTAAAAAAGTATTAGTCGTATCTGAGAGAAGCTTGAGTTGTTTGAAAAAGGTGGAAATCGTCGTATCCAAACGCACTAACAGTGAGGGTTTCGTTTTAATTTCTGGATATTGTTGCCCAGTTTCGCGGACGGGCGGTGGCGTTTCGCGGCTGCCGCCGGTTAATTCTATATGCGCTAATCCGGTCAAACCTTGAATAGACAAAATTGCGTAAGTATCTTGTTTGAGCGGCACACCTTGTTCTATGTCCAATAACACTCGCACTTCATTAAGCCTATCAACAACTAAAGCAATCTCGCGCACGTAACCGACTTCGACGCCGCGATATTTAACGGGGGCTTTAGGATTTAATCCCGACACAGATTCTTGTATATAGACTTGATAAGTTTGATAATTTTTCTTTTCGATGCCGACGCTTAGCCATAATATTGAGGCGATCAACGCGAGGCTAAGTATGATAACAAAAAGGCCAACGAGGGCGTAATTGACTTTACTGTCCATGATGATTTCCGTTTAAATAAAATAAAGAATTGATTTATTCGTGCAAGGTTTTCTGCTGGATAAGTTTACGAACGGACGTTTGAGTCCTTTGTTAGGCTAACCGATGCCTGCGCTAGTTTGAATAATGACAGTAAGGCTTCATTTACTGCTTCTTCATTTGGAAATGCTTTTGCGGCTTCTGGCTTTAGTAACACCAGATTGTGTGAATCTTGGTAGGCTTCATAGTATTTGCCACGCACTCCGACACCAAGTTCTTCTCTTTTGTATTCAGATCTCATTTCATCATTATGGTTAACCGTTTTCATAGATTTGTCTCTCTGGTTTTGTCGTTAGGCGTGTGCTGATGATTCGCATTTTTCTGTTCCGTTCAGCGAGCGTAGGTAGGAACGAAGCGAGCGTAGGGTGGGTAGCGAGCGTAGGGTGGGTAGGAACGAAGTGGAAACCCACCATTTCTCAAAAAAAATAATGGTGGGTTTCGCTACCGCTCACCCTACGCTCGCTGGCTTCCATTAGTTGTACCCACCGAAAACGGCTATTGGCTGTAATTACAACCAAATCACCTCA
>Ga0209780_1001264_pt1 | contig 16268 bp, 10 predicted proteins | sample WorMetexBAHAMAS2_FD_187384 | JGI IMG/M metagenome (GOLD analysis project Ga0209780, IMG submission 187384) | Marine gutless worms symbiont microbial communities from Max Planck institute for Marine Microbiology, Germany - Inanidrilus exumae... | ecosystem: Host-associated > Annelida > Digestive...
CCAGGCGTGAGGTCGTAGGAGGCGACCGAACCTGGGTTTAGTTTGTTTTGTTTTATGATTGTGTTATCTGTATTGCTTAGTTAAGATTTATTCTGGTAGTTTTTTGTATTTGGTTTAGTTTAGTCTTGTGGTGTGATAGTTGTCTTTCCCTGTTGTAGGCGTTGGCGTAATAATTTAAGTGAGCCTCTCGATCCCGTTTCCTTTGGGGTGGCTGCTGAACAAAAAGGCGGCCAGGGTTGAGGTTAATATATCGCTAGCCTTCCTTCACTGGGTAGGGATTGCTCTCCACCCTTGAACTTTTGTCTCTGATATAGCCATATTTGTGCTGAAAGGGGACGTTAAACTCCAACTAACCAACTTATGACGCTCCCGCAGGCCCCATAGTCGGCTGGGGTGGGGATAATTCCTCCCCGTTCGCCATCCCCATCGACACCTTCGGGGTCTTGCTTCTCAGCGCCTTTGGCACTTTGATCTTAGCACCTATGCCCAGTTAATTTTTTGATGTGCCGCCAATGGGGGTATGTGTTTGTACCTTGTGGGGAAGCAGATTACATATCACACGTTACTCGATGATAGCAGTGTGACGAAACCCTTCACTCTTTCTTCATATAGTAAGCAAGAAACCCTTTTACGTGCGGTGGATGTATGCTGCAGCTGGTTCAATGTGTAAGCTTTTGGTAATATCGTTTCAGTCATGTTACTTGTCGTGTTTATGTTTCTATGATGTGTTGTCCCTTTCTGCAGGACGTGGTCGTTAGATGACAAATAATGAGGTGCGGTGAATGGTGTTTGAGGTTACCATCAGGAGGAACATTTGATCACACACAGAATTTGTACTAGTCACTCTTCATGATTGCGGGAGGGACGGGGGGAACTGACGAACCCAGGTTCACCTGAAAATGGCCCTTATTGCATTTTTTTGCATGCATTTCTTTTACAACATTATGATGAAATGAGTGATTTGATTGCCATTAACTGAACGGTTGTTGTAACAGCTAATGATGGATCTGGTGAGCCTAACGTGATTGACATTCAGCTGAAAACTGTAGTACTGCAAAGACCGACGTCACTTCAGACAGCCGCTGGTTCATCTGCTGACTCCAGCCGTGTAAGTCTCAGCGTCATTATTCGGTTTCTTGTGTGCATCTACAACAGTGGCAGATTTACGAGGATAGTGGACCGGGAAGGACCGCCCTCCGCTTTGTTGGGGGCCTGGCGGTCCCATGGGCATGCAGTTGAAAAATATGTGTAAAATTGGAGGTAGCTTCGACTGTCAGATAAACCAGACTTTTTAGGTTCTGGGGCTCTGCACACCAGGTCAGTTTTCTCGCGGCTTTGCCCTTTTAACCCCTTCAGGGTATCTCCCTGGGCTCCTCAGTGGGGTTCATTGAGGGTTTGTCCTGGACCATAATCCTCCACCCCCTTTACAAAATCCTGGATTTGGCACTGCTTTAAATATCCCTGTTTTGTTATGTTTTTGTTGGCGAGGTAATGTTCTCACTCGTATTTGCGTGTTTATAACTTAAAAAGTTATGGGCGAATTTTTGATAAACTTGGTCAGTAGGTAGTTTGAGACCAGAGAAGAGTTTATACTGGCCCACCTACACGTAGTATAGGGGCCAGACTAGTGATGCTGTCTGGCGTCTGTCGTCATTGTCTGTAACACTGCGTGGCGGGCATATTCTCCAGGTGGCAGGCCAGTAGAGTTTTGTCCCATTAGGGCGACACTTTGTTTATTTAATTTTGGAAGTTATCTGGAACATATTCTGGCTACCAGTCAGTCGTGACTGCTGACACACTGTGTACAATGCTGGGATTTGCATGGAATTGGGCCGCTATGGGGCCACTGCATAGTGCACACATCTATGGCTGTATTGGTACAATGGTCACTACTAACCTACTTCACTTATGCATCTGCTGCTGACACTGAATATGCCTTCAAATTTATGCACTGTCAAGCTTTGATGCAGCATTTCTCATAATTCAACTCTTCTTTATATAATTGCCCTGTATTGTGTGATTGTACGCATGCTTGACTAGACCTTGCCACACATGCCATCTCGCATTATTTATTGATTTGATTGACAGATCGTCGATGTGGCTGCGTTACAACGTGACTGTCGTTCACCATCTGAACAGCGTTCTCCTTTGCCAACTTCGCCGAGTTTTGACGTGCGTCTTACTTACTTAGTCATCTGTGACACAGATTTGCTTTTGGCAGCTATTTCATCAGACCATTGATAGACATGCATGCATCATTTTAATGGTGTCGTCTTTTAGGTTGTCTTTCGTTACCCAGTAGTCCCATTATTTTTTTTTACTTTTGTTCGTTTTGAAAGGAACATCTGGGCATAATTCACCTGGGTTTTTTACAGGCCCGTTGCCGGGTTTTCAGTCGTCCACCCAACAGCGACAGGTGTTGTGTGAATATGCAGTTCATGATGAGATTGCTGTGCCACTTATCCCCTTCCCACACATTCTCGTCCAGAACAGTTGGAGAAGAAACCCCGACAGGTTTACATGGAAAATGGAAATTGAAACAGAAATAGGAAGAGGTTGCTGCACTTTGAGAAAACCTGCTCTGACTGTTGGCTTTTAAGACACTCACCAGGGGGCGCTGCTGCTGACAGTAGAAGACTCGGTGTTGTGTGTGACAGACGATGATGGAGGACGCGGGACGTCGGTACGTGGAGAGCGAGGTGGCTGCATTGGAACTGGAGCAGGAGGAGACGGACCGGCTTGCCTCGCAGCTGGAAACTCGACTTCGTATCGTCATGAAGTCAGGTGTCGTTGCATCTGTTTTTCTCGGCGGAGTCAGCTGCGGGCTGTCCAGTCAAACGTTTTTGTTGACCTGTCTGTTTTCGTACTTTAGGCCAAGTGTGTCGACAGACTTGTGGCACACACACACACACAAACCGGTGTATTAAGCATTCTTCAGGTGAATTGCTGTGTAGATCCTGAGGGGTGTTTGATGCTGCGCCCATGTAAGATATTCTTTTTGATAACCTTCCAGGATAATCACTTACTAAATTTCATTTTTGCTTAGGTTACTTCTGAGTAAAGGGACACTGCTGCCTTCACATTGGATGTCCAGTTTCTGTATCCAGCTCTTTAAGTAATTCCATCTGACCCCTGAATAATTTTTCCATTTATCCCGGTAGGTCTCTTCTGGAATGGGTAGAGGGGAAGATAGATAACTGAGGGACCAGCTAATAACCCAGTTTCACCCGGAAAATGCCTGTTGATACAGTGGTAGGTAGGTACGTAGTTGCCTTTATCTTGTTATTTGTATTTATGCATTAGCCACCCGACAGTGTGATCGAAGGCGTTATGTTTTTAGGCTGTAGTGTTGTCCCATATGTCTGTTCGTCTTCAGACATCGTTACCACGATATCTCATGAATGGCTTGAACAATTTTGATAAAACTTACAGGGAATATTGACCTGCCCTTGTGGCCGAATGGTTAACGCACTTGGCTGCCATGTGCAATAGAGCGTGGCGCACTCAGTGGCCGGGGTTCAACTCGGCCTGGGCGTGTCCACCTACCAAAGAATTATCTCTAATAATTCCTGTGCACATGATGAACAGAAGTCCACCTTCTAGATTATTCATTACAGTTATTTTGAGAACGTATGATGAATGTGTTGTGAAAGAAGCTGATGTTGTTATCAGGCAAGAGCAGTGAAGAAGAGCTGCTGCTGCAGGAATGGTTCAGTTTGGTCAACAAGAAGAACGCTCTGATTCGTCGTCAGATGCAGCTCAACATCCTGTATGCAACTGTGTCGATTATCTTGTGTCGCCGAATTGCTTTGTGTCGACTAAGCATATTTTATCGCAGAAATTCTGCTTCCTTGTAGTCAAGTGGTGCAGTGATGTTCAAGTGAAGTCCTCCAAGTTCTGATGTGATGTAGCTGGGCAGTGTTCAGATATGTTGCTGTAAAGTTTTATGTATCACTTTTTAGCAACGTTGATATAAAAATTTTTCCTGCAGGTTATACGTGAAAGGTGTTGGCATATGAAATAGCCCATACTACTATTACTATGCTGTGGTGCTGTGGATTGGTCCATGTTATATCGAGGACCATGTTGTACCAAATGAGGCATCTTACCAGCCCAAAGCGAGTCACATGTGCTTGTGTTATGTCTATCACTGGGAAATGGATGAAGCAGTGTGTCGGTCGTTTTGCATACTGTCTACGAAACATGCTGCATAGTCAAATGTAACGCAGTATGGTGCAATTGATCGGGATTACGTGACAGTGTTTAGTACTTGTGACAAATAGGCCTACTGTATATAGTAAGTGATCGAAAGACATACTGTTGTCATGTGTAGGTTGGCCAATAGACAAGTCTGTAGTTATGTACTCTCCTTTCCTCCTCCCATTCCTCATTCTGCCACCAGTGGTTGTGGACAACTGTCATAAGGGGATGTGTGGACAGAGCGGCTATTGATATCAGAGTCGGATGTTTACTGCCATATCCGACTGTGTTGACCAAATGCTTGTCTGCCCATCAGCCTGTATTCACTGTGAGGAAGCAAAACAATGATGGCATTATAGTTGTTGTTTGGGCAGTTTATAGCACCCTCAGTGCTGGTCATTGGCTGGCTTCAGTGGTCACTTTGTAGAAAGTGCGTATCCATGATGTCACCCACATTATAATGGAATCTGCGTAACAACAACACGTGACATAACGAGGTTGCAGTGTTCTAGTTTCAATTTGATTAAATGGCCGACAGAGTTCCTTCAAGTTAGGCCGGATCTCCCTCCTGCCCTCCAATAGACAGCATCTGAGCTTTGATGATTGTCTGGAGGTTAGGAGGGAAAATAATCAGAACTGTTCTGTGCTCTGTAGTGTACAACAGTTGTGCACAGTGATACGGTGACTTTTGATAGCTACTAACTGAGCGATGATGTGATTTGTAGTGAGAAAGAAGATGACTTGGAGAGAAGGTTTAAGCTGCTGAATCGTGAACTCCGTAGCTGTCTATCTGTCAGTGGTCAGCATCATACACATTCTATGCAGTGCCTTTGCTAATGCTTTGTCGGCAAAATCTTTCGGACTCAGTTCTGATACTGAATGACAGTTTTGGCAGTTGTTGGTGGATGAAAAGGTGCATGTCCACTGCATTATTATGCTGGCCGTGTCTAGTGGAAAGCGTAATGTAATGGTCTGGCGTTCGTCCATCTGTCCCGTCAGCATACTCACCATTACTCACCAGGTGGCAGCATGCGACGCAGCCAGCACATATTTTGGCCTGACCATAAGGAGGCCGACATACTCTTTGCTATTACAGTAATTATTTTAAAATGCAGAACTGCACGCAACATGCATAAAAAGAACATTGCAGCAGCAAGTTGTCGGCGTGGAAATGCATGAATGTTTAAAAAACTGAAGTAGTTTTGCCCAGCGGAAGTGTGAACTTAGGAATGCACTTTTCGTCTTTATTGACCGCAGTAGGTCCCGTGTCTGAGTCTAGACAATAACTAGGTATATGGCATGCTGGTTCACCTTGACCTTCTCTCTATCAGGTTCAAGGTCGTAGGTTCACAGTCACATTATTAAAAATGTACCTTTTTGACCACTTATGCTGTGAATAGTGTGTCCAGTGGTTTCCCCTTCAGGCGACCTGTTGGAGAAGTTTGCCTATAGATAGGGTGAAGTGATGTCACAGTAATCTATGGCCACAATATGATCTCCATGTTGTAGGTTGTAGGGCATGATGTCGTACTTTGTGAAGTTAACTGATAAAGATTTGTCACGTTATTTAAACAAAATAGAATCACTAGGTTTAAGCTTAGTGTGCTAGTGCCTTATCAGTGATCTGACTGTAAGTGCTGCAAAATGTTTGCATTTCCTTGCCCTACTTCTTGGCGGCCAAAACAGCTGGTATAGATAGGAATGAAGAAATTACGTCACTGTCACCTGTGTATTGTGGAACAACTGTAAACAGAACCAGAAGTTTTTATTTACTTACTTACTGACTCTGCACCTAGCTGCATGTGTATGTGTCTAGATTGGGAGAAGACGGAGGCACAGAGGAAGAAGGAGCAGATGTTGCTTGAAGAGCTGGTATCCATCGTCAACAAGCGTGATGAACTGGTTCGGCAGCGAGACTATGAAGAGAAAGGGTTCGTGATGCACTCCAGTCATTGTCTTTCTATTTAACTATGGTGCTGTCATGAACCACGTTCTTCCACTTGTCTCTGAAGTTAGCTGTTGTTGCACATACGAGCAGGTTTAACAGCCATGTTCCCAATGAACCTCAGCTAGCTGGTTGCCTCTTTGATTGTGATAGATGTGAAATTTGTGCTCTTCCTGTTGGTAACCAGGAGAATTACTGACAGGACTTCGTCCTTTCTGTGTCCACAAGCTGACTTCTGAAGGAAGAAACATCACTGCCTTTCGTTTGACTCTCCAGAGCTTAAAGAAATTGTAGCTGGATATTCCACTGGCGTGTCACACCACCATCAGCAGCTGTGGTTTCGGAGTCACTGTGGCTCGATTTTGGAATGGCTTGCCTCGTGACGTTATCACATCGCCATTGCTTCCTGTCTTCAAGTGGCGGCTGAAGACGACATTTTTCAGCCGCTCTTTTGATTCCTGTGCATGACTGCTAAACTACTAACCCGTGTGACACTGTTGTTTCTATTTCTTGTTAAGTTCTGTCGACGTTTCTATATTGCCCAACACTGTGATAATATACTTTTGTTATAATAATAATAAAAATGATGATAATAGTAATAATAATACACAAAACTTTTTACGGCTATTCTGCAGGTCAGCCAGTGGTAGCCAGCACGGCACTAGCCATTGAGAACTGGAGTATTTTATGGGAGAAAAGTTTTACTGGCCACATGCTCTTGCTGCCAGCAACTGGTGCATTTAGATTAGAAGACTAGTACTAGAGTTCCTGTCAGTACTGTTACCTACAGTCTTTGTACTGTAAATAATACTACCAATTATAATAACAGTGTGTCGCCCTAACGGGACTTATCACTACTGGCCCGCCGTGCAGTGTTACTGTGGAGCTATAATTAGACTGCAGGTGGCATGACGTCATTGCCTGGCCTGCGCAGGTGAAGCCGCCTGCAGGCCCGCTGTGGAGTGTTACAGACCCCGACAGACGCCAGCAAGCGTTACTAGTTTGGCCAATAATAATAATTGAGAGAAACACCAGGAATGTGTTTAACATGCTGTAAGAGAACAATGCTAATCTGGGCCTTACCTGCTTACTTACTTACTTAGAAGGAGTAAGTGTTTACTTGTGGCTGCGTGTGTGTGAGTATGTGTCTGCATATGCTTGTATGTGTGTGTCTGTGTGTAGGATTGCGGAAGATGAACAGGTTGAGCGGCGAGTGAGGGAGAAAATTCGTGGTAGAAATCACTGCACTGTTCAGTAGCGATGACTACTGCAACTCACCACAGTGTTATCCAGTAATGTTCTACTTATTGCAGGGCCGTGTACAGGCTCTGGGGCAGTAATGTGCTCTGATTCATTGTTTGACTCTGGCGCTATATAAGTCGTTTATTTACTTGTGTACCTCCTTAAGAATAGGCCCATTCTGTTTCCAGGCCAGAGATCATAAGAGGTGACCAAACCTGGCTTTAGTTTTTTTGTGTTTTTTTGTTATAGTATATTTTGTTACGGATGTATATTTGCTTTTGTTGTGTTAGATTTAGTTTTCAGTACTAAGCCAAGAGACTGGCTAGGAAGAATGTCTCCGAAATGACCTCTTGTGTGTCGAGTGGGACGTGAAGCTTGAACTCAGTCAATCTACATATTGCAGTGTTAATATACTACGACTGTGTATTGTCAACAGGTGTCTTCATTTAATACACCAGTTATCCGATGAAGATGTCTAGACTGTGATGTTGTGTTCTACTGTAAACATTGTGATCATGACTGCCATCGAGCTGACCTGTTGTTTACCTGTAATTTAGTAACAACTGCGACTGATGCTAGTTATTGTTGTCATGATGTGCCACATGACGTCAGAGTTGGTGCAAATCCCCACCGATCTCGACCAAAAACCATTATTGGCATGGCCGTTGAGGACGTCTGTGATTGATCCAGAAGTACAATTGAGTCTCCATGTGTATGTCAAGGATCTTTTTAGTCATCGTAGTCAAACATCTTGCCTCTAGTGACATCGTCAGTGTCATCTGTTCCGTTAATCAGCAGATTCGTCACAATCGCCTCCAAGCTATGGTCATATTATCTGGAGGTTGTTAGGGACCGGAACAGTGGGATAACCTGGTGAGTACGGAGCATGAGCGTATGACGGGCAGCTAGGCTCCCATGGATCCTGGTTCTGTAAGTGGCCCACAAAAGATACAAGGGCTTGGCCACGTGTTTCCCCATAATTCAAGCATCACTGTCTTCAGCTGCTGTCTGAAGTAATTCATTTCATATCACACAGTGTCTGTTTCTCTTTAGTATTTTGTCTTTGTATCTCTGGAGCCCGTGGCACTGTACCAGTGTTTTATTATTGTTGTTATTGTTATCGTCATCATTTGCATCGTCTTCATCATTATTACAAATTGCACTTGCCTGTTACTGTGACGGACTGTGTTTATTAGTCGATGATATTCTTGATTTTTGTGTAACAACTGGTCACTTGTTGTCGGTGATGTATGATGAATGTATGTACAGATGTGTGTCACCGTTGTATGCTTGAGTACTGATATTGTTAGTGTGTTTGCCGTTGTCTCGTTCTGTTGTTGAGGTAAACGGAATGTGTACATGTGTATGATGAATAGTCAATACATATGTTGCACGTATGTAACTTACGTCTAGTCTGTCTGCCAAATGTGGCTGTTAACATTTTAATGCCTTTGCCACCGGACAATGTCAGCGAAACTATTGTTTTCAGACAGTCCGTCCACCGCATTCGTCCGGACGGATCTTGTTACCACGACGTCTCGTGAAGGGCTTGAGAAATCTTGATGAAACTTAGAGTGAATATCCACTGGCCGCTACTGATAACCTGGTTAGATTCTGGAGTCAAAGGTCAAGGTCACAGCAGGCTGTCGAGGTGGCGAAGACATCGACGTCGACGTTGAGGCGTCAAAGTCTTTCTAGACTGAACCGCTGGTGTATACTATTATTGCCTGTTTGGTTGCTGCTGGATATGTACATTGGACTGAATGCTGCTGCCAAGTAGTTGGCTATGATAGCCTGTTGTTGTTTGTGTTTGTTTTCGTTTTTTCTTGTGCTGGTTTTTATGGCACTGCGAAGTTTCAATCAGTATTAGCTGAGTGTTAGCTGTAAAACCCAGTTCCCACAGTGCCCGTTTCAGGTCAGTTATTTATTGGTTTGTAGAATGGCCACAATGGAAATGCTGTGTAAGATAATTTAACCTCATTTTAGCAGAGTTGTAGTCAAGACCAGCAGTGCCAAGACCAAGACCATGACCTGCTCTGTCAAGAGCAAGACAGAGATTAGCTCCTTCAATACCAAGAACAAGACCGACGAATGAAACAATACAAATACACATTGCTCACAATAACAGTCAAAGTTCGTGAACGTTGTAAAACAATCATCACAAGTCTGTTATACATTTCACAATTGGCATTAAATTTAGTGAAGTTTATAAAAATTGCAGTTTCTGTTATTAACCTGTGCAAAGAAACGATTATAATTTATAATTATATAATATATAATAGCATGCATGCTAACAAATTATTGATCGGTCTCGAAAACAGCCGAGACCGATCCTTCAAGACCAAGATCACAAATGCCAAGACCAAGACCGCAAAATTCCGGTCTGGAGATCAAGACCGCGGTCTCGAGGACTACATCTCTGCATTTTAGTTGTTTGATTTTATTTTGTGTGTTTTCCATACGTCATTCTAGTAATAAAACGGGCTATAAAGACTGAAATGATCAAACAGAAATACACAGGTTCGCATCTACGTAGGTGCACACTTTAGTGGCGATTTTCCAGATAAACCTGTTTACAGACAAAAACTCTGCAACAACATAGCAGACTTGCAGCGTATTGCTTGTGGCGTTTGTGGTGGATCGTTTGTCATGTCTATTTGTATAAACATTGTTTTGTATTTTTGTGAAAGATTATGTGTAAATAGACTGATAGTATTTGCATCTGACACCTCCAAACGTTACTGACACTGACAGTGTGACTGTTACGGCTGCTGGTGACAACAGTGACGACGACAACGATGATGCAGTCATAATAATATTCAGATAGTATGATGTTTTTGGGTATGTTGCTGTGCTGTTAATTACTGCCATTGTTCTTACCATTAACGACATCAGATGTTGTACACTATCTGTCGCGCATGTACACATCTGTACAACATTCCACATATTGTAGTACATGTGCTTGACTAGTAAGTGACTGGAGTCGAATATCATATGCTAGTCGAAGTACTTGTTGTACGTGGAATAATTACTCAGTACAGTCGTACTGTGTTTCATTGGAGCTGACATACTGTAAGAAGTTGATGAGAATGTGACATGTTTGTGACGTCGTCGTTGCTTTCATACTGTGTGTCGAGTGGATATTTGTAGTGTTAATTGGAAAGTCATGAACTAGACAAGTTGTCATTTGACAATCCTGAAGAACTAGTAATCAGTAATCAATAATTTAACTCGTTAAACGCTATCATTATCAGTAGCTTCGTCAAATTAACAATGCATACATCATATAAACGTGAGGCCCCAAATCACAACTAAGGTTGCAAATGGTTTCGACTGTGCATATCTATATGCAATTTGTATCGTGTTACTGTTTCGTTTTATCACTGTATGTCTGTTAATACGCCGATAAGACTGCGTCATACTGCATTCTGCTGCAAGAATTAATGCCTATTAAATTTTAATAAAACAAATTTACAGTGTATGCCTAGTTCTACCATAAAGGCGTGATATGACGTGAATTGTGCTGAAAGCGACGTTAAACCCCAACCAACCAACCAACTGCGTTCTCTACTCATGTTGTGTGCACTTAAAACTGGCTTGCCCAGGTTTACCTGGAAAATCGCCTATAGAACGATGTACCGGTATGCGTGCAATGGCGTATTTAGAATCTTAGACAGGGGGGAGCTGGTCACCCCTTTCTAGCATTCAGTTCAACTGAACGGGTCTTGTGAATACTGTATGAATTTGTCATTAAGTGTTAAGTACGCATATATGAGCAGTTTAGTTTTTTGTCTGTTTCTGCTGTTTGTTTGTAAATAACATTGTCTCCCGGCCACCAGATGTGTTTGTTTGATGCAATACTGAGCCTGTGTAACAGTTGTATTATTCCGTCATTCCGGTATATCTTGAGGTGACCACACAGAAGATACCTACCGTTAAATATTGCGGTATTTCAGGACCTCCCTAATGGGCAGAAAGTGTGTTGGGACCAATGAGTAATCAGGAGACGTGTCGCCCATGCTCGCAGAGTTGACGCCTTTGCCCATACCCTGTAGTTTTGCTTACAGGAATAAAGAAACTAGCAGTATTAAATTCCGTGTTGTAGTCTTGTGACGACAGATGTCGCTGTCACAGATTGTCACTGGCTGAAAATTATCCGCAGGCCGTACTAGTTTTGACAGGATCTTAAAATACCTCGATTCATAACAGTGCAATGTAAACGGGCATTTGCTTACTTACACGGATTTGATCGCAGTATTACTGATATTCACCGTTGCTGTTTTATTTTGCAGTTCCATTTTTAACCTCGCCACTTTTTGGCATGTATTAGTTTTGCTTGTTTGTGAACAGATATTAATAACTCATGTGTGTGGATTTTTGTGAAATTAGTGGAATAGGTAGATTATAGACCAGACAAGAGTCATTTGGAAGTTTATTGTTAGGGTTAGCTCGCCAGACGTATGTACTCTATTGAGTGCCCTCTAGTTCAGTCATGCATTTGTTTTAGTGTCTAGTCAGATGCAAGTGATGTGTAGGCATATGCCAAATTATTCCGCAATGGTGCCATTCTGTTGTGTGACACTTTATTTCCGTTCAAATGAACGTCGCCCTTAAGTCGGTATGCTGATCGTTTTTTTGTGACGGTTGCTGTTTGTATTTAACTAGAATGGTAAATGTTTAAAAGAATGCTGTATTATTGTGTACACAGAGTAAGAGTTGAGTGTCGTCGGTATTATAAATATTAAATGGGATTTTTTATTGTAAAAAGGTCGTTTATTCGAGCAGTTCTAGTCGCAGAGATTCACGGGTAATGACGGTCACAAACGCCACTGCTGACACACGATATCTTGCACGCAGCGACGACCACACAGGACGCACGCACCACACAGATACATTGATTCAAGTGTCAGTTCAAATGTCATTCAGTTCACACAAACGGAGGCATCAACTTTGCGCTCAGACAGTGTGTGGTACCGTCGAATATTCATGGAAATTATTGACAACTGAAAACGTTTAACAGTTGTTGGGGTGTTCTGTCGATACTGTCTCCCGGTTTAGTAATAGCAACGGCAACTAAAAAAAATAACTTAGCCCCAATGCCCCATATGAGACTGACGATCGACTCCAGATTTTGTAACAGCAACGGCAACTGAAAAATAATTATGCTAAAGGTTTTAGCATATGTTATGCACGATTTTACCGCGCGGCGCTGTGCTGTCGTCGTGTATCTGTCCGACCGTCCGCCACACGCCGGTATTGTACCAAAACGGCTAAACGTAAGATCACGTAATCAGCGTCATACCATAGCCCAGGGACTCTAATGCCTAAAACTTCGGCGAAATTCCGACGGGGTCACACCAAAGGGGGCAACAAATAGAGGTGGGCTAGGTTAAAACGGCAATTTTCGACCAATGTTTCGCTATATCAAAAAAGGTGGAAGATAGGGACACAGTTACTGTGGAACGCTAATAGGAACTCGTATGTGCTCTATCGGTTGGTGCTATTTCCTGTGACCTTGAGTGACCCTAACTACCCCAAACCACCCCATTTTTGACATTTTGTATCGCCTTTCATATCTTCGTAGTGAATGGAGTTAGAGACTTCAAATTAGGTAAGTAGGTTGATGGGGCGTGGTTAGGTCACGTGAACCATTTAAATATTGGTGGGCACCAACCAAATCTCTGGAACGGCTGATCATCTCAGGCGCTGTCAACTTAGTTCACCGGTGAGTGTCGTAAACCTCTGATGGTCGTCGGACAACTGTTAATCACACCCACCGTCGAGATCGGTATTCAGCAGCTAGGCCAAGTAAAACAAATGGTTTGATTACCATGTGATGTGATACGGAAAATTAAGCATGCGCTTAGCCTCTGCATCACGCGGGTCTGTCAGTGGCAGCGGCGACTCTTGTGTGTTATCTGACTGATTAAAAATTGGGATATCTGGGAACGGTACCTCACAATCCCAAAACTATGCCTAAGCAACATGCATTATGTACATGCTTGCGTCTCTGCACTATCTACTCGAATCTTCACCAGCAACCAACCTGCTAACAACGCCACATAACACTGTTCTACTGCAGAATAATTGGACTGCAATTCTGCAAATCACACAATAAGTTAGTGACAGAAGCAAATTTACTGACGATTGAAATGCACGAATTAAATTCTGTGTTGTAAGAATTGTTTTGCATAAGTTGTAATTGATACAGTATCTTGTTTGTTGAAACTTTGGCCTAATCGTTAAACGTTCCGAAAACTAATTCATAATGTAGGGATATGCCTCCATTAGAAAGTTACCGACTACTATCTTCAAAATACCTGTGAAAAAATAAGGTATAAATTTTAATAAAGTCTGAAGGTTAACGGACAAAATTTGAGAAAATCTTACAAGTTCATAACTAATTCACTTACGAGAACTTTGCAACATACTTATGTAGAGACCTTATGATGGTCTTAAGAAAATATTAAAAGTGTTAAGACTGAAAATTGTGCCTTGGGTTGACGCCAGTCTAGCACCATCAAACGATACTCATCAGCTTCTAATTAAAAATCCTCAGCATCCAACACAGTTTCTTGCTGGAATAAAAATACTCTACGTAAACATCACTAACTCTACAGACTACAGTGCCAACTGGCGAAGCTCGCAATGGGCCGCATCCAATCTGATAAAGAACAACAATGCATAAATGCGGGCAACAAAGAAGCCATCACAACTACCTGTATATACATTACATGCACATACTAATCATAAGGGCTGACTTTCTATAGATAACACAAGCCATTTACAATCGCAGTGTTTAATTATATGTATTTCTTTCAGATTAATAAACCAGTGTAAATTTACTTTAAGAATCTATGATAATTTCAACACGGATACATTTGAAGGTTATGAGCTTATGGCGGCATAGAAATTACTATTACTACTACTACTATTACTACTACTCTTGTTATTCTTGTTGTCGTTAAGTCAGACTGTAGACAAGCCAAACTGGAAACCGTTTTCATTTATTAGAATCTGAACGTTTCAATTTTTTGGCTGACAAAATTTTCAAGTATTATCAGTAGGACATTCCTAATTGTTTGGCTGGTACACTATTCGAGTCAGTTAATTTTTTTTATCCATTTTGTTGCTTAGTATGTATGAGGTGTGCCAGTTTTTTTTTGGAGGGGGGAAACAGTGTACACTTAATTTGTGTTTTAGAAAAATTTTAATACAACAGACCAACAGACGGCTTAGAGAATGCATAAATTACAGGCAGTTTCACAAGATTATTAATTTTCGCTCAAAAGCTGCCACAGAGGCCTCTAGATTCTAAATTGAACATTTTATGAGGAAATCAGCCATTATGTACATACGCATAAATAACACACGCAGAAGACAAAAAACACTAACAAAATGATGTGTCGTAACAAACATGAACAAACAAGCAAACAACATAAGAACGAGAAACTACAAAAACTACCACGAACGAAGTACACAAAACTCGACAAACATGGCATCAAAAAACTACGCAAAACTCGGTGGAACACGGCACGTCAGCTACATGTACATGACACCACACCATATCCCATAAGAAAGAAGCCACCATACTTTTACCCCTAACTTCGCCATGTGCTTGCTGGACGATTTTCAAAATTCACTAATAAATTTGCAGTAACACTATCACGCTGTGGGTGCATCATTACACCATCTTGTCAACTATTTGTGCTGAAAAATTCCCGTGATCACGAACTGAGTAAAGCAAGCTTCTATCAAGACCCAAAGCAGTTGTCAAAAGTACTTGTCTAGTGATATTACCATTATTTTGGTCGCTGACAAGATACTGACAGTGGCCACACCGAAAAACCCACAAAATGATGGAGTGAATGCAGCTGCAGCAATCAAGAAGGAAGACGTCACGGCAAAATGCCTCTGCACACAAATATTACACGTTTAGTCACTTGCTGACGGTGTCAGTCGGCAAGATAAATAAATAAATAGGCAAAAAATTACTTGCTCAAAATGTCCACCTTTGACACAAACACAAGCTCACATACGTTTGTGCCATTCGCTGACAGCTTCATCAGCAACAGTCTGCTGCAGCCCATGCAACCTCTCAATCACTTTGCTGAGATCACGGCCCTTTTTTGACTGCTGCTGCCACCTTGTACGCTACAGGAATCAGATCGGGGCTATTAGGCGGCCAGATCTGATGAGATGAATTCTGGGGTCTCACATGCCAGACGCCATTCAAATTGGTAGCATTTTTAATTTCCAAACTTCACAAGGTAGTACAATAGCACACTTTGAGAGAGGTTGAAACTCTGTAATGGTACATACAAAATTTCCTAGGGAACTGACAGTGAAAGAGCCTGAAATCTCGTTTGGTTTGTTAGGGCTTAATGGTGCTTTCAACACAATTCAGGTCATATTGCACCTTCAAGGTACAACTGTATTGTAAATATTAGAATTTTATAGGGATTAATTCTTGGAGTAAGATAACTGAAAAAAAGAAAGTTCTTTGGCGACTGGGCCTATGGTTCATCACTCTGTATTGTGCATAGGCCCAGTTGCCAAAGAACTCCCCATTGTCATTCTAGCCAATGAGATAAAGCCAATAGGCTTTAATCTCGAGCCAGATTTGGGGAGGACACGCTAGGTCCTCCCAGCCTGTCTGAGAATAACACTGGGAGGCAAAGACATGTGTTGCTTGATCTTGTCAAACTCAATGTCCAGCGCACCCTTTCCCTCTATACTACAGCTCGCATGGCACGGCAAACACTACGGAGAATACATCTCAATTGATCGTAAGTTGTTGAATGAGGTTATTTAATTTTATTTCTATTACAAATTATTTATTTTCATTTTTTCTGTTTATTCCTTATGTGCAGCCCAGCTT
>Ga0209780_1001265_pt1 | contig 16266 bp, 12 predicted proteins | sample WorMetexBAHAMAS2_FD_187384 | JGI IMG/M metagenome (GOLD analysis project Ga0209780, IMG submission 187384) | Marine gutless worms symbiont microbial communities from Max Planck institute for Marine Microbiology, Germany - Inanidrilus exumae... | ecosystem: Host-associated > Annelida > Digestive...
GCACTTTGCGCTGCGCGCAATGCTGCCGGTTAATCACAGTAACTGGAAATGCCGGCAACAACAAGTACAAGCAAAACAGTTAAACAGACTAACTGGCCATAAATCACCACTTGGATAACTATTGTCAGCGCCGGTGTTTTAACCCATTTTAGCTCAGTGTTCCCAAATAGCCAGACTAATTCAGGGATTCGATGCCATGGTGGCTATAACCGACAATTTTTAGTTTTTGACTTTCTGGCACTCAGGCTGAGCACCAGTGGCCGAAAGTAAAAAAAAACTACAAATGGTTGGTTAGCCATACTGGCATCGAATCCCTTAGCCACTGTCCCCATTTTGGAACTCTGGGCAAAAATGGGTAAAACGTGGGGGCGGCCCTGTTTACTACAGATGTGGGGCATGGACGCAGATCGTTACTTCCTTTCCGTTTCCTTCAACTGATATAGCGATGGAGAGAGAGCAGGAAAAATGTCAAGCAGAACCAGAAAAATTGCTTTTCTGAATGTGATGCCCAAAAATCTGCAGGGATCTCGTGTGGCCCAACAGTCTCAACACTCCAAAATATAGCCTCGACTGCAGTTGACAATCAATAACATCATTACACGGTATAAGCAGTACAAGCGTCAAACAGCCAACGTAAATGCCGCTTAGGCTACATTAGATTTCTCTGTTCAGTGGATGAGGTTTAGTCAGTGGTTTCCATGGCTACCACCCCTCACCATCACGACGACTGCAGCAACTACGTAATGGACGTTCAGCGGTCGCTAAACGAGGATGTCGGCCATGATGACGGCAATCCTGAAGCTGTGAACAGACTGACTGATAATCGCTACGACACTGTGAGCCATAAAAAAGTGCCACTTTTATTTTCACTATGACTCACGTATTTCTTTGGGGGATTTTTTACACTTTATGTACCTAACCAATGGAAACATGAATGAATCCTGTACAAAACAGGTATAAAATTTACAACTTCACCTTTTCGGGATGACAGTGGCCGACAGTTTCATGCAGTGCGTTCAATCAAACTGGTTGTGTGCAACTTCTGCAGAAAGTCATCCAATGTTTGCCTTTAATTTTTGTTAGCGTATTTCTTGATGAGTCTTTGGGCAGAAAATCTTTTAGATTCACGCAGGTTTTGATCCAGATTTCATCTTCAGGACTCAACATATTCCCATAGTCCACTTCATTCCTATTACGCACAAAGTAACTCAATTCAGTGAACACTGCATTTGCAATGCGACGTAATTATGACGTCATCAGTCCGTTAAATAACTATATTGTAGATTATTCTTTCCTGCTTCCGTTGGTACAAAAAATGTATAAATCCACCAAGAAATACAAGAGATATAGTGAAAAATAAAGTGGCACGTTACAACTGCTGCAACTGATCACGCATCAATCATCTACAATCCATCGGATGTTAAGCATCAGTACCAACGGTCGTAATTGACGCGAGTTAACGTTTACATTCTGCAGCTATCCACGTCAAATTGGGACATTCTAGTTCATCACACAACCTAACGCTCTGACATCGAGTGTGTATGACAGTAAAACTGATAACAAGAAATGGTTTATAGTACTAATATCAAAGAAACATCATAGTATCAATCTGGCGAAACATCAATGGCATGCTATGTAACAAAAACAAAGTAACTGGCCCGTGGCATTGAACTCACGGTACAGCATTTCTTTTAAACTATTCAGCTATGACTCTTCAACATTTCAACACGTGACGAAACGACAACTACTTACACATTTCACCTATACGTACATAACTACATATGCACAGAAATATGAAGACAACACTGACTGATTATGACAAATCAACAAAATATTAACAGCAGAGAACGTCAGTTTGAAAACAGCAATAAACCACAGACTGGAATTTAACACACACACACACACATGCACAAGACTGCTAACAAGCATTTTCAAAGCATATTACTGTACTTCTGTTCTGCATATAGACACTGACTGTGCATACCCAAAACCATTCACGTGTAATCTAGCAACTATTATAATGACAAACTTGTATTGTGATTTGTAATCTGAACAACCCACATGTATATGATCTACTACCAGCTTCATCAAGAACTAACTCACGTTACCATTATCAGTCTTTTTATCAATTTATTACCCATGCTGACGCTTTGACTTTCAATGTCACACTGGTCAAATATGAAGGTCAAAGGTAAATATGTTCAAAAACAGAAAGACAGATAGAAGTGACCAACTACTGATGCAATGCAGCCAGGCAGCTAGGCGAGTAAGAAATCGATCACGTGGGACCCCCTCAGGTGATAGATCGGCATGAGCTATCAATTGCCTCAAATGGAAAGCACTGACTGAGTTAAGGTTTTACATCCCACTCCGCATCAAAATAAGTTACTTCAGAGCAGCCCAGCCAATCACTTAGTCTGGTACTGACACAACTAAACAAAAGCAGACATACACCACCACACCACAACGTACTCTAACACAAAATAAACACAAAAAACAGAATCTAGGTTTGGTCACCTGGAGCTATATATCCAGTATGGAAAAGAATTGTCCTATTCTTACAGCCACATGGTGCACTAGGGACAAAATGTGGTCCAGCCTGGCCTACGTAAAGTGACAATATCACCCCAATTTCTATAAATATCAGCCTCCCAGCCCCAGTGGCATGTAAATGTTGCTGGTTTTAAACGCCACCTACAGTCACAGATTATCCGTGACACTTGTCAAATCCTCGTCTGTCAGAGAGAATAATCTCAGCCTGCAAACTAAATATCCAACCACACTGGGAACCATTCAGGAGGCACAACAGTGTGCATTACCGTCATTTTACCGTTAAGCCAACACAACAGGCTTACTCTCAACTCCATAAACCACATATTTTTGTATATATCCGAGTAGCCAATTACAATACATATACATGAATACTTTTTCTGAAAAAGTAACCATCAACGATCACAATAAACTGGAATGCAGACCTACATGATAGCTGGCGAACACAACACACATAATTTAGTCGGTAACATTGACGGTGATCGTTTTTCCTTTCGGGTCATCATAACGATCCATCGTGGTGATGCTGAGCAGCATTGAAATGCCAAGCAACACAATGGCCAGCATCGACAACATTGTAATCACTCCCATCCAGATTGGTATCGTGAAGAAGCCAGTGCAATCGTTATAGTAGCCAAACTGGTTGTTGCTGACGCTGAAAGCCTGAATCTGAACACCACATAAAATACAACAATTCACAGCTTGAGCAAATCTAGCCAATTGTAATGGTTAATCAAACATAAAGGTGTCCATAAACCTTTAAAATTGCATAACACCTGTCCCCCAGAGGGATACGCCAGGGCATTTCTATTCAGTAATTGTTTAAAATTTTCAGCTTGAAGCACGTGCCCCAGCCCTGCTGTTAAAGAAGTAAAATTTGGCACGGAGAGTCTTCTCGATGCCACATTTCACCCATTGGTGCCAAGTGTCGCCACTGTGGGGTGAACAACCCCAAAATCACCTGACTAATTTTAATGGTCATTTACTAGGCAAGCCTGGGTTTGCTGGTTGCCCCTTAGTTTTCTTTTTCCATTTGTGCTAGAAATGAACCTTTTGAGATAAGTGACATGGGTTTTTATGGGCTGGATGACGTTCCTGTTACTCAACCAATTCACTCAAAACATCACCCACTTACTACATCGTTTCTTCATCCCTACTTGACTCCATATGGAAGGATTGCTGCTCCCTTTATGCTGATTAATTGAGTTAAGGTTTTTTGTCCCACTCGACACAAAATAGGTCATTTTGAAGACGTTGAACTTCCCAGCCAATCTCTTGGCTAAGTACTGAAGAAACTAAACCCAACACAGCAAAAGCAAGCAATACAAGAACAAAATGACCTAAGCTAACACAAAAGAACACACAAAAGACAAAACCTAAATAAACACACAAAAAGAAATCTAAACCTAACTAGCATGCAAAAATGTAAGAATTCCTCACACGTGTGTGTGTATCACTGTGCACAACTGTCGTACACAACACAGCACAGTTCTGATTATCTTCTCTCTTTTCCTCCAGACAAGCACCAGATATCAGATGCTGTCTATTGGAGGGGAGGGGATCTTTTATGCTGGACACCAGCTCTCAGCAAAAAAAAACTTTGCATAAATATTGCCACCGTCTCGCAGTGTGAATGCAACCAGCTCACGGTCTCACCTGAAGTTCAATAAATTTCACAGAGACGCCGGCAACGCCACTCGACGTTTTGTTCAAAGGCTGTACGGGGGCCGGGTCGGAGCAGTGGAACGAGAAGTGGATTGGTGTCTCAGCAACAAACGTCGGATCCAACAACACCTCGGCGTTTTCACTCGTCGTTGCGTTTGTGTATGATACCATAAAGTTGCCAACACTCCAGTAGCTCGATCCCATCTTTGTCATATTTAACCTGCGTCAACCAGCACAATGTGACCATGAGAAATCAAATGTGCTACAAATATACTACAAGCTAAATCAACGCTTCATCCCTATACAAGAAAATTACATCAAACACTATTGCTGACTGACCAAAAATAACTTTATTGCAATTTTTTCATGCCATCCAGCATGAAAGTTACAACGTTCTTTATGGCTGCAAATATTACAAAATAGTGTCCAAATTAATTTGGCAAAAGGCCACATTGCCATCCCTTGTAAACTTAAACCAACAGTAAACCGTGGAAACTGCTCATGTGTGTGTGCAAATATAAAGCACAATTGCCGTATGCAATAAAGCATGAGACAGTTCTGATAATCCTCGATACAGTCACCACTGCTGAGATACTGTCCACTGTCAATAATACTATCGGCAAAACATATTACTTACTTAAAGCGAACGTTTATGCCGCTATCATCAGTACTCTGCAGTGTCACCAAGCATCTACAACACCAGACGGCAGCACAATCAGAATGGAAGTAGCGCTGTATATCCAAAACTTCCAATGGTAGAACACACAACTGTCACTCAAACTAATGTGATTCTATTAACAGCCCATCTCCAACTAATTTTGTTTACAGTCATCATCAGTACCACCACTGCACGTCTGCATCCATGCAATCATCCGCAGAACATATCAACTCATCAAAGGACACACAATCTGCTGGCCATCCTCTGTGATATTTTCTACATACAACAACCCCGGTACAATTCATGATGGACAAGGCTGCCAAGTACTGCAAAACAACGAATAACAAAACCACAAACAAAGGCATGCAGCATAGGTAGTAAATAGATAGAAAAATTAACAGAGCTTCACGATATGCTGAATTTTTGTTATTCACACCCACGGCAGTCGCGGGGGTAGTGTTTCACAAGCGTCCGTGTGTTTGTCTGTTTTTCCACACGACATCTCAAAAACCGACGCAGCTAGAATAACCAAACTTAACACACAAATGTTCCACCACGAGTCCTGGAAACCCATTTGTTTTGGCGACAAAAGGTCAAAGGTCAAGGCCACAAGGCACAAAAAACATTGCCGGCATGAGTTTTTACACTATTGGAAGTGCTGGCTTCATCTAATTTAACTGGCATTCTTTTCCCGATTTACTCCAAGTCATGCTAGTTCCATATAACAGAACCTTGATTTGTGGATAATTGCAGCGGGTTTTATGCAGACAAGAAACCTTTCCTGTCACCCGACCAACAGTGTTGAAGCACTGAGTGGACCATAGAGCACGTCTATACTAAGGCTGTACCGAATATTCGATTCGAATTCGAACCGGACCAAATAGTGGACTAAATGGACTATTCGTATTCGGCTGAATACTGCTACGATTTGGAACCCGAATACGTATAGTTGATAACTGCCCACGCGGCCGCGCCGCGCCACATCCGCGTGATGAAACACAGCAATTAATGTTGGCCAGCGTCACGAAGCCTCGTCTGAGCTCGTAAACGGTCGTAAATACTCCCTGGTGCAATAGACAGTGTTGCAGTTGCTGCAGCAGGCGCCCTCCAGCCATTAAGTAATTTCAAATTTGCAACAGTCAACAGTTTTGTTTCTAAACTATTTGATTTCTAACCGTATTCAGCCGAATACTGACGCTAGATATTCGGTATTCGGCCGAATAGTAGAATTGCCGTATTCGGTACAGCCCCAGTCTATCAGTGATGAAAATAAGGTGATTCGCATAGCAAAATGCGACGTATTTTCGGGTGCTTGCAAATCAATTTGATATTTGCGCGCATTCCGGTGCAAATCATTATATGCGGTGTACACGGAAACGGCAGCTTCATATTTATGAGCGTGCCGTGCCACAGTCGGACTGTATAGTTGTACGGTAGCCTGGTTGCATGTCAGTAATTGTCAGCACAGAACAGACTAGTGTCGTAACACTGTGCTTACAAATACAGAATTGCGTCGCATATATTATATTTTGCTAATCAAATACTGTTGACTGCTAATCAATTGGCAATTTTGGTGCAAAAATGCGAATCATCATGAAAAGTCTATTTTCACCACTGTAGTCTATACAAATGGATATAAAGTCAAAACTACATACACTGTGCCATTATCTGGGCAATCAGTTGCAGAAGCAGAGCAGCTCAACTTATCATCGTGTGCCCAAATTGGCATGCCATCCTGTAGAAGTGTGATATTCTCCACGAACATCAGCATCTTGCCAGTAATGTTACACACTCTTTTGTCGGCGATGTCGGCCGACTGAAGCAACTGTCGTCCACTGTGACTTTCACGTGCGGCATAAAACTTAGGCTGCTGCTGCTGCTGCTGTGGTCCCTGTTCCTGTCAAAATGATACATTTGAATAAGCTATCATCATCATCATTATCACATCACTTGTCTATGCCTACTATAAACTGCATGCACCGAAATCATGTCAGTCGCTAAATGAATGAAATAAACTAATTATAGCAATGCTGGTCAAAACGACATGCAATCGGAGATGGCAAACTTCGCCCACGGTGCTGGCACCTGGTGTACTAGACAAACCATACGCCTCGTCTTTGATTCTGGCCCATTTGCCCCATTATGTGAAAACATGACATCATCCACAAAGTTGGAATTACATAATATATTGCATTGCTGTCATAAAAGGTCCAAGCCACAGCCACAAATAACATGTACAGAAAATTTTGTGAAATTTGGACATGTGGTTTTTACCACGTGACGCTATGCTAGCGTGGTATATGCTGTCATCATGTGTCTGTCCATCTGTCTGTTTGTACGTCTGTCACAAGCTGGCACTATAACAAAACGGCTAAACGTAGAATCACGCAGACAATGCCATATGATAGCCCAGTGACTCTAGTTTTTTATGCCAAAAATCTCTGCAAAATTCGAACGGGGTCACCCCTTATGGGACACCAAACTGATGTGGGGTAGGTTCAAATTGGCAATTTTCGACCAACATCTCGCTATATCTCAGAAATGGTGCAAGACAGGGAATAGTTACTATGAAACACTTATAGGAACTCATATGCACTCTATCGAATGGCGCTATTTCCAGTGACCTTGAGTGACCCCTAACTACCCCGTTTTCGCTATTTTGTATCGCCTTTTGTACCTTCATAATGAGTACAGATGGAGACTTCAAATTTGATAGATAGGTTAATCGTAGCAAGTGCTATAGGCCATCAATGGCAAAGCATCCCCAAAAGGGGCGTGGTTAGGTTATGTGAACCAATAAAATTTTGGTGGTATCAACCAAGGTCAAATTTTGCGTGCATGTAGGCAATGTCAAGTCCCAGCATAATGATGACAAATCACCCTTAAAAGGGATGTGGTCTGGGTCATGTAACCCACTTTAAATTTTGACATCCCCAATGATATTTCTGGAACGGCTGAAGCTAGAATCCTCAAATTTTGCATACAGGTAGACTTATCAAATCCTAGCCCGCAAACCACCCATAAAAGGGGTGTGGTCAGAGTCACGTGACCTGTTTTTTCAAATTTTGCCCAATCATATCTTTGAAATTGGTGAAGCTGGGCACTTCAAATTTCGTGTACTGATTGACACAGAGGAGTACGAGTGCATGCATGATACATTACTCCCAAAAGGGATGTGTTCAGAGTCATGTGACCTTTTTAAATTTTGAGAAACTTTTCGTCCATCCAACCCAGGAGGCAGCCAAGAACATATTTCTTTAATCACTAATAGTTTTTTAATGACTTTGCCTTCATCATCCAATTCCAGCATAAAAGGTATTTAAATTCTTGGCTCTATTTTATATCTCTCTTTTTACGACTGGCCATTTTTGCATGTGCATAATCTGGACAAAATGTTATTATTTTCCACTTGAATTGTTGGCTCAGTTTTCAGTGACTATGTCGTCTTTTACAGGAATTTACTAACATAGCACGTCATGCAGCAGCTGAGCTTCTTGTTGAGACATAGGAGCGGACAGACACACAAACAGACAGATACGAGACAAGTTGATCGCAATACTATATGCCTCTACCAAGGGCAGAGCAATTAAGCTCTGGACAACTTCCTAACTCAAAACTTCACAAAAATGCTACAATCTATCACTAACAGTGCTGAACTAACATAAATTGTGTATATAGCAACATTTAACAAAGTATATCTGTAACTGGAAAACATTTGAAACAGCCCACCACTACAGTAAAGTAATTATTTAGTCAAACAATACACGCAAAAAGAGACCATATGAGATGAACTTGTAGCAGTGTAGAGAGCCACAAAAGGAGACGGCAACGACTTCATGTAACTTGTAACTGAGCCAACAATCTCGTCTGCATAAAATTAAAAAATGCATATAAAGTATATGTATTTCATAAAACTGACAAAACTGTTCACAATAATAATTTACAAGAGTAACACTGAATATATTTATCACTGTATGCTAAAACTATTATTAAGAATTTAAATAATACTATAACATTTAATAACAAGAGTGTTTTTAAACTGTTCTGCTGTCCAATGTAACATTGAAAAGTCAACCTCAGCTCTTCGCTTAGCAATAACCAATTGTACTGACGACATGCAAAATGCTAGGCATCTTATCAATAAGCTAACAATCTTGTAAACAATTACAAAAATATTACAACATAAACCGACATTTTATGTTGATATAAAATCATCATCTGGCTAAGATGAAAGATCATCAACGTGACAATTGACCACTGATCGAAGGTTGGTCAAAGAAACCTTATAACAAAATACATGTTTCTCTTTCAGCAGCCGACCACACACTAATGTGTGGAGGCAAGTGCATCAAGCCACATTTTAATACCGTTAATTATTAGTTCACAATGCGGCAATAGCTAGATGCAGCCTATTGCTACAGACGGAGTAGCATGATCTGTGTGTGGGTCTGGATGTGTCCATCTATTGTTAATGTTTGTGAGCCCTGAACTGATCAAGATGCCGTTTGGGGGGTTACTTAGGTGGGCCCATGGAACCAGGTAGTATATGGGGTCGAGATCGCCATGGGAGGGGGAATTTTGGGGCGTTGTCTGGCGCAGTGAAAAGCACTGTCAGTCATTGCTGCATTGCATGCTGCAAAAAAATCAATAACGGCATCACAGCACCTGCTGCAGTGGACTGCAATGCTGTCGACTGGTCAGCATCACTTTACGTGAAAAATCCTACCATTGTGATGGTGCGTTTGGTGAAAATTCTTCGACCACTTGCTAACTACTATTACTGGGTAATGGCAATGAAGTGCTGCCTGGCATAAAGAGAGTGACGTTTATCGTTGGCAGGAGTCGGTTTGTGGTTGAAAAATTATGTGGCCCACTGAGTGACCTCCTGGCCAGTGTCAGAAAGTGAATCCGGCCACAATCTGCAATCACCTTTCAGTATACAATGGCACAACCAGCTAACCAAGGTTCACACAATGAACGTGACCATGTGTGTGTGACAGAGTTACAATGACTGACATGGTTAGCATCACCAACGGTGGACAGAACTCACCAATGGCAATCAGGGACTGGCGGTAAGCAGTGCTGGTTGCGCCAGTCTCCGGCAGCTGAACAATGACCAGATTGTTGAAACTGTTGTCAAGCGACAGGTCAGCAATGTGGTACGGAGCCGACAGCAAGTAGACCGAGTCGGCACTGAAGTGTTCTTGGAGACGAGCAAGTGACTGTGATGGTGACTCCACACTCGGCAATTGAGCAACCGACATTGACGACATCAACGACTGCAAAGAATGTTAAACAATGAACCACATACATAATAAATAGAACAGCAGTTTCATCTCTGCAAAAAGGAACAGAGCAAGATAGAAGATACTGATCATATCAGATATCATCATCTTGCTTGGCCATCGCTGATATTTTTATCATGTTATGCTATGCTAGTGCACTACATGCCATGGCTCCGCATCTCTATGTCCATCCGTCACAAGTTGGAGTTCCTTCAAAATGGCTAAACATAGGATCATGCAAACAATGCCGCACAATAGCCTAACGACTGGTTTTCTGATGCGAAAGATCGTTATAAAATTTGAAAGGGGGCACTCCCAAATAATGCAGTGCACCAAATGCAAATGAGCCAAATGCAAATAGCTTCTTAAGGTCACTGGCAGTCAAGTACAGCACCTCTGCATCTTTGGACCCCACGGCACTCTACAAATGCTGTTGTTATTATAATAATTATTATATTATTATTATTATTATTAAAAGTGGTAATATCTTAAAACTGTGCAGAACAAAGACATAAAGACGTACTGCTGATGGACAGCTGGTGTACGGGGAACAGCATCGGTTCCGTCAGAAGTCCAGTAGTGATCAAGAACAACGAAGGATGAGAACAGCAGGTAATTTTTCCTGGTTTGTATTGGCACTTTGTGTTTTCTTCAGTGCTTTGACACTGTTGGCTTAGTTGCAGGAATGGCATTTGGTCGGTAAAATTTGTACTACTGGTCTCCAAAGTTTCTCTTCTGGAACAAATGGAGTAAGAACACCGACGGGAAATGGACTAACCAGGTTCAAATGAAGAACAGACAGTCAAATGGAGGAGATGGAAGGCATTGACATCCATTTCTAGCTGAACAAATGAGAATGGCCCGGAATGCCAAATGCGGGAATGCCAAACGTGCTGAATGCCCGAAATGCCGAACACACTTATGGTCAGAGTTAGGGTTAAGGTTTTGGCTTAGGTTTAGTGTTAGAGTTAGTAGAGATTAGGGTTAGTAGGGTTAGGGTTCACGATTAGGGTTAGACCTGTTCAGCATTCAGGGCATTCGACATGTTCGATGACATTCGGCATTCCGTCCCTACCTGAACAAACTACAGCACAGATTAATTCAGCATCCAAATTCCTTTCATACAGACTGATTCAGTTACTTTCAAGGGTACAGCTAATCAATGGGAAGACTCAAATGATTTTCAAAATGCATGTAAGCAGATAGTCGGAAATGCTGTAAACTTACACAGCACATTATTTAAGCATTAACATAAAAAGGGACATCAAGAACATACCTTAAGTTGGTTGTAATTTCCGCTATGAGCAGCATTATCACCGTAGACATCAGCGTTAATACTAATATCATCAACAGAGAGCTGTAACATACGAGCAAGACACCACAACCGCAATAGACTGTAGCCTGGTTAGAAATACATGCACACATTCACTGCTGATACCTTAACAAATAAAATACCAGTGAAATTATTCAATCTATAAGGCTCTATGCATAAAAAGAAATGGTTCACATAAAAATTAAGTTTACATGCAACTTGATATCACAGGTTCAATACCTACACTGAAAAGTTGTATCAGCTACTTTTGACATTTTAAAATAAAATTGAAGTCTACTATTAAAATAATCACAGCATGCATGCACCATTGTCAGAAACAGCTGCAGCAGTTCAGCAAAACTAATTATTCAAAATTAACACGTCAAAAATGAAATGCCAGAATTACATCACGTCACACGTAACAAATTAGATATGTTTATACATTGAAGTATAACAGCAGAAAAATGTACGCAAGACTCATGCCCACAAAAACAAACCTTGTCTTGAATGAAGAGTACAATATTCATTCGACTGTGTGCAAGGACAGGACTAACATAGCGCTGGTTGAAGTCATCGACACTGATCGTGTGACCAGCTAATGGGTGCGGCAAATCAAACGACCTGTCAAACAACATTGTATAGTCATATAAGAACTAGTTACTGTTATACAACCAAAAAAACATACTTGTTTAACGTTTATTGACTTTCTGACCTCCCATCTGAGGTCAAGTTATACTAAGCATACATCCCCCAGTGCTGACGTATGTCTCTATAGCTTGGACTGTTACGAAGGTGGATTTTGCCTCTTGGTGCACGTACATCAAAATGTTAACTGTAGATTTACAGAGGTTGTGGTATGTGGTTTGCGGGAAGGCATAGTACAGTGGCGCGATCTGCATGACAGCATGATTGTATTGTTATGTAATTACTGCATTGAGTGCAGGCTTTGTAATTGTAAATGAGTCGGCATGCCGCCCCATCCATTCCGTGGGGAGACCTTACATTTTCAGAAGGCAAGAAAATTGGCCTGTATAATTGTTGTCTGCGGTACAATCAAACATTTGAAGTTCTGTAATGTAAGTAGTGCCTTTGTATATAGACGTCCTGGCTGGTCGTTTGATGGACAGATCAGTCCTAAGAGCCAATGTGACTGAGTCAGTTCAGTCCTTGGTCAATACTGTCCTCGGTCACTTCGGTCCTTCGAAAAAGAACCGAAGTGACCGACGACCAAAGTGTATGTGATTCAAAATATCTATCCACCTAAATAAATATACAAAGTGTCTCGAGGCCCAATAGTCGGAGTCCAATATCGCTGTATCTCCAGGTCCGACAGTCGGACGTCTAATTTGCGCAACTACATGTCCGACAGTCGGATTTCTCTTAACAGCATACCAGGTCCGAAAGTTGGACTTCAGGTTACGGCAACTACACATCCGACAGTCTTCTTTATACGTACTCTGTTGTTTCTTTCTTTCTGCTATGTCCCCAATACACCTAGCCCCCTTTTCTATACCCCACAAAAGTGACAAAAACCCTCTTTTAATAATAAAGTACGAACTATCGACTTCTTGTTGCTGGCGTTTTCAGAGCTGAGTACAGCTACATCAGCGAACGGGTAGTGCACTGCAATTGCTGGGTAGTGCAAATAATTGCCCCACCCACAAATCCTGCTGCACACCTCCGCAAAAAAATTACTTTTATAAATGCGTTAAAACCTTTTAATGGGTGTTAACGAAGTGTGCATAAATATTACGGTTGCTGTGTCGGTTAGGGCTAGTGCTATAATTAGGGTCAGTTTAATCTAACTGGTCAGCAGTAAAAGTTTGGTTGCGTTATGTACTGCCATCTGGTGGATGAAATAAGACCACACAGTCGGACGTCCACATCCGAAAGTCAGATGTCTAACTGGCGCAACTACACGTCCGACAGTTGGATCTAGATAAAGATCCGACGGTCAAACGTGTAGTTGCGCCAATTAGACGTCCGACTGTTGGACCTGGAGACAAAGCATTAGTAGACGTCTGACTTTCAGACCTCGAGACACAGTGATAAATATAACTGCTGGGATCTGATGCGTCCGATTTGGTGTTTAGTTGTTCCAGCAACTTCGTCTACAAAGAAAATGGTATGCCATCACCATCAAGCCTGCATCTGTAGGACGGCAGGCTTGACGCTACAAACCACAAAATTTACTTCTCTTTAAAGAATAAGTGCAACAACTGCTTCAGATCTGCCGATCTGTTCCGACGGCATCTCCACAGATGCTGGTTGTCAGGCTGGTACTGTCTCGGGCTCGGCTTGACTTTGGCAACAGTGTACTAGTTGGCATCCCAGTCTTCTGCGTCATCTGCAATCTGTGATGAATGCCGGAGCACGGCTAATCTTTCAACTAAGGCGCTCTGACCACATCACTGATGCTCTAGTCAGTCTACATTGGCTACGAGTGCCAGAGCACATCCAATACAAGATCGCTGTACTAACATACAAGGTTCTGCATGGCACAGCGCCACGGTACCTCGGACCAATCGAACAAATAGCAGATGTGCACGGTCGGCGGGCACTCCATTCTGCCAGCTCTAGTCAACTGGTGGTGCCGATTTTTCGACTGTCTACAGTCGGCAGTCGGTCATTCAACGTGACTGGACCTCGGATCTGGAATGAGCTGCCTGAAGAAGATGTTTCGGCGCCGACATTTTCAAGTTTCCGGCGCCGACTTAAACCCTTTCTCTTTCAGCAGTCATATCCTGATACTGTCATCTAACTGTTCATTTAACACTGTAGTCCTATCGTCCCAATGTCACTCACAAAAGACATTTACAAAGAGACTCGTTGGTCTCAAACATGTAGAATATGCAGAGCGGCTCCATCAGCAAAATCTACACAGCCTTGAATTGTGGAGATTGCACACGAACTTAATTTGGTGCTACAAAATCGTTTTTGGTCTGGTTCGTTCAAATTTTGAGGATTTCTTTAAATATTGTCCGGTATCTACAACTAGAGGCCTTCCATATAAATTATATACGTCACACTGTACTAGAATCCACAGTCAATTTTTTGCCCATCGCATAATAAAAGCGTGGAACAGTCTACCACAGTCTATGAACTTCTCGTCACTAGCTGCATTTAAATGAACTATTCTTTGGACAAACCTGTCAAAACACCTTACTATGCTTTTGTATGATGCGGAGGATTCTGCTAGCTTGCTGAGAATATTGTCTAAAGTGTTTGACTATCTAGTATAAACAGTATTATTTGTTTTTTATTTTATTTTTAATTTTTTAGGTTTAGTTGTCATGGGCAGACGTAAGTGCGAAGTTATTGACTGTCTGTCCAGCCAACCCCAATGCGAATTCATGAATTGTTGTATTGTGTACTAAACTTATGGCAAATAAGTTTGATTGATTTGACAGCGGTCCTTGTGGTGATGTTTATCACTTAGGCCACTCTAAAAATCACTGAACTGAACTGAACTAAACACCTTCAAAAAGACACCATGATTTTGAATACACTCGAGCAGCAGGCTTTCGGCCTTCACTGCGCTAGCCGTGACTCATTTACCGACACTGAGTAAGTCAAATCCACGTCGGGTTCCCGACGTCTAGACACACGCAAAATATAAATTTGCATCCATAATGCATTCCATACAGGGGTGGCTGAACAGCTCGGAGGTGGATGGCCTAGCCGTGGGCAGATAGGGACGTGGCTAAAGCGGTGCGCAGTATTACGTTGCACGTAGGGACTGTGTTTGTTTCAATAACGAGCAGACGATACACACAGAAAACGTACAATATTTGTCTGACAGCAGCATATTGAACCACCGTAGATAATCCACGACATTATAAAAGCAATGTACTTACAGATGATACGTCTTTCCGCAACCTTTAAATTGTCTTTTCGCACAATTTATTGCCGAACAAATCAAATCGATTCATGTTTACATTGTCATTGATTGACATCTGTGGCTTGTTTACTTATCGTCTGCCGCTAAGATAATAGTCCCGTCCGATGCGCATGCGCAGCGAGCCAAGATGGAACCGAAAAACGCTAGAACCAGTTTTAGAACCAGTTGTGCCGCGCAAAACGTAGTTCGCAGCCACAAAAGGAATTGTAAGTTTGTAAGAAAAGGTTAAGTTAAGTAAGTGCTAACATCTTTGGTGGAATTTATTGTTATTGCTATGCTATTCCTGTTCTTCATTGCTATATATTCTTGCCGCTTCTACGTGTGCTTACGAAAAATGGCCGGTACCATACGACCGTAGCTGCACCATCAGCACCAGCCAATAGCGTATGGCCACTTCGTCACTCCAGTTATATATTCTATCCTCCTAGATTCCACACAGTATGCCTCGGCGCCGTCGGCGGTGCCTCGGTACGCACTCATTCATTTCCAATTCTGTAACAGTGTCTAAAATTATATGACACACACTACCTGTCGTTGCTCCAAATCATTACTGGTACTGAATCTGCTATTACAGTTGTAAAACATGCGACAAACAGGCACAAATCCAATACAACGAATTTCTCCATTACGCACATTATTTACAAATACGTCACGGGCACCTGACTAAAAAGTAAGTAAATATAAGACGTAGACGTAAACGTAAAGGATGTACAGGCGCGCCTCTGTGCTAACATACATTTACAAGAACTCATCAGGAGATGAGATAGCAAACGTACTTGTTAACGACGATATCGCACACACGTAGGCCTACTTCAAAATACCGAAAAAGAGACAAACCTACTTCGTTTAACAAATTAGACGATAGATTGGCAAGTACTGCGCATGAAGTCTTGAA
>Ga0209780_1001266_pt1 | contig 16262 bp, 9 predicted proteins | sample WorMetexBAHAMAS2_FD_187384 | JGI IMG/M metagenome (GOLD analysis project Ga0209780, IMG submission 187384) | Marine gutless worms symbiont microbial communities from Max Planck institute for Marine Microbiology, Germany - Inanidrilus exumae... | ecosystem: Host-associated > Annelida > Digestive...
CCCCCAACGAACTCGTTCTTACTTTTGGGGGTTTACACGTCTGTGTCCAATTTAGTAAAAATCGATGAAGAAATGCGACCGTGAGAGTGTCCACAGACGGACACACACACGCACGCACGGACAGACGCAAAACGATTTTATTATCTGTCCCATGCTATATGCTATAGCTATGGGGCAGATAATAATACTGTTTATACTAGATAGATGACAAATGGAAGGTCGTTTCCGTGCGTACGCGCAACAATATGCATCAGACGATAACTGACGTTGCAAAAATGGAAACCGAATGAGCATAAAATGCAGAAGGGTTATTTATGGCAAGATACGTGTCGTCAGCAGCCTATTGTAGATGAATAAATTATGGAAGAAAGGAAGAAACAATATCTTCGTACTACAAAGTGCACTTTAAACCACGATTACTTAATGAACTGTTTAGCCAATTTCTTCGTTCCATCAGAACTCTAATGGATTTCTGCTGGGTTTGGTAACGCAGCAGTAACTTACGGGCTGCGTGCATTATGTATTACCGTTTACTTTAGGTCCAACGCCAACGGGAGTTTCGCTATCCATAACTGAACTGCTGTTGGCCTGCCATTTCCACTTCTAAATTTTCAGCTTTCCCGTCATATATAGGCAAGCTAGTTACCCAGTAAATTTGTAATCTATAAATCGCCAGAATAAAAAGCAAAATTTCCGTTTCACACGCAGGTCATGGACCTATAATCAGCAATTCGACCTGAATCGATAACAATCTGTTTTAAACACGTTGGAACATACATACTGCAAAATTGCTAAAAAGCAGCCATTTATACACAACTATTGCAGACCGTGCGCCTTGTCTTAAAGTAAAAGTTAACAACAATACTCAGCAGTGTGTTTATTTCAAGCATACGACTACTGCGCCTTAGCTAAATTCCTTAACCGAGTCAAAAAAATCTTAAAATTGTTTTAACTATTATTTATTGTGAACATTTACTAAACAGCAACTATCGCACGTGGTTTTGCCTATACAGCGACACTAAAGGACAAACAGCAGTAAATCTTCACAATCAACCAATCAACAACTCGCAGCAGTAGCTCGTACCCCGTAAGTAAGTAAGTAAGTAAGTAAGTAAGCAAGAGTATTTCGTTGACACCAAATACACTGAATGTATATAGTAGCGCTACAATCAACATCAAGATTTGATTTCCTGCTAATACCCACACATACGCGCGGCAGCAACGGCATTCAATTGGTAGAAACGCAGCAAACAACAGCTATACGCAAACCTGCTTTTTCTCTCGCGTGTGAATACTACGTACACTGTCCGGATATAACGCCGGCCGCTTTAGTTTTTGCCATAACTCGGTCAAATTTCGACTGATTTCGATAATGTTTGGTAGAAATGTAGCTTTAAAAATAGTAGTATGCAGACTACATGCCACACCTATCATTCGTGTAATTACTGTACCTAGCAAAAAGAGTTTAATAATTGCATTTCCACTACTTCTGTGATAATATTTAAAGCAACAATACTGCCAGAAGTAAACGTGTACATAATGAAAACCGAGGCCTAGCGTCACGTGCTTAGTTATTTTTTTATTATTTTGTCACATACTGATAGAGAAAACCATGCTAGGTGTTGTTGTCATAGTAGACGGCTCTAAACGTGACAGTTTTAGCACTGAATATCGTATTTGGATTAAATACTTGATCAGAGAATGGGGCGAAAAGATGGACAAGAAAATTCCGAACAGACGTTAGAAAGTAGCAGCACTGAATAAGTTAAGAGCAACTGGAACAAGAAGCAGTCGGAGATGGAAGACTTCGCCCCCGGTGTCGCCACCTGGCAAACTGGATGAAATATACGTGTCGTCTTTAGTTCTGGCCCATTCGCCCTATTATCTGGAAACATGACGTCATCCACAAAATCGGAAATACAATGACTTATCGTAATGTCGCCACAGGAGGACCGAGCCACGGCCACAGGTAACAGGTACCGAAAATGTGGTAAAGCCTGGACATGTGGTTTTTGAGATATGCGAGCGGGCAGAGAAAAAGACATACATACATACATACACGCCGATTGCAATACTTCGCACAACTAAATCAGGAAGAAGCGTAACAAAGCGCCATTGCTGATACGATCGAGGAGCGGGAAAACACCTTCGCTGTTGTATTTCAGCTAACGGTGGACACTTTTTGAACGTAAATTGTGGCGTTTTCAGTTTGAAACGTTGTATTTTTACTGGCGTTTTATTTATCAAACCCACGTTTGCTGCTGAGGACACTGTTGTTGCTTTTAGCACGACAGAAATAGTGGATATGCGATATTGCATGGTTTACTTTTGCAAGGTACAGCAATTACATAACTGACAGGTGAAACGGACGACCTACACATTTACTGTGTCACAAATTTACTAAGCCAAATTTTTACCAAACTTTATCAAGACAAGTCAACATCTGACATACTTGTTGCAAAAACTATAGGGTCCACTTTTTATTTGCACAGTGTATAAGCAAACGCAACCGAACGCTTAGTCTAGAAATCAAATCCTTATGTGCCACAGCGTAGATATTAATATAAATTAATTAAAATCATGCATACAAGAAGCTCAACTTAATAAGATATTACAATTCATTGAGAAATGGCTATTTATTAACTAGATGGCTATATTGTGTGGAATGCCCACAATACAGTTTTCGGCTCGAAGCGCTCGGATATTTGTGCACAAGGTGTTTACTTCTTTGATTTGACGAGGACTAGCGTCACGTGACTCAACAGTCGATGGTGATTGGCTGCCTGCGACAGAGTAATGTCAGCGTTATCTGCCGTGTTGTCAACCAGCGTCGGACGTCGCAGAAAATTTGGGGAGGTTTCTTGTACAGAGTGTACAGTCCAGCGGAATGATTTTGAATTAATTCCAACGGTAAAAAATAGAAACTAGAAATACCGTAGAGGGTTATTTTGGTAGTGAATTTCCGGCGATCTGTAATCATAGCAGAGTTATGGCGGTCTGAAGTTGCAAGATGTTGAAAATTTTCGAGAATGTTGTGCTTTTCTGGAAAAACGGCCCCTTACGGTAAAATTCTCAAAATTCTGTTCCGAAATTTCATCGCGACACCGATCGACGTGTTGTGTTCAAATGTCGTGGAATTTGGCCGACGGGAAATCAGTGAAATCGGTGAAATCGTGCGTTATTTACCTGACACAAACAACAATTTCTTCTGGCTCCCAAGCTGTCGCTATTGAGCGTATCGCCCAACATCTGCCATGGCCAGTCGCAAACAATGTACTCAGAGTGATCCAGATTTCATCCAAATCGGTTCACTTTCGGCGGAGTTATAGCCGAACGCGTGAACACCGCCAATTGGCCCAGTAAAGTGAATCCAATATTCGGCTGAAGCCTAGCTTCCAGTCGATTAAAAACCACCAACTGCGTCCGCATAGACTAGTAAAACAGCAATATGAAGATGGCCTATCTATCCGCTGGAAATAACATACGTCACGCAGCTAGCACCAGTTCACTGATTAAAACCGTACACAATCGATATATCAAAGGTCATGGTGATATTAAAAATTATCCGCAGACGATGACAAACACACACACATAACACAGAACATACTAGCCGGTATTACCACGTAATCATTGAGTCCGCGTGATGTATTTCTCGAATATTCACAAATGAATCGCTGACTATTCATAGTCAGGCGGCTTACCGCTGACAAAATTAATACGGAGTCGTTACTGGGGAAAATTTCCATAAATTTTAACACAGTGATTTCTTTAAATAACAGACGTGCCAACTGCTAAAATCTACGGTCGTAGCTAAATTCACGACAGTCTGTAGACCAAATGGCTTAACAACAGAAAATGATATAAAAACTAGATCACAGACAAGCATCGGCTACACATAAAACGGAAGGAAGTTATTAAGCGACATACTGTGCTGCTAAAAGTAGCCACGTGTGTGCAAACATTATCTCTTGTGTGCTGTATGCGAAGATCTAAAGAACATGCTGCTAATAATGACGCTAAAGCTCCGACAGTGCCACATTATTATTGGGCAGTTGTAAGTGCTCTTTGAGTCTTTCTGTCCAGTAGACACAGTTCTTTTTTATTGTATTTTATTGTTCTATATGTTGCTTATTGTATCTGTGTCTAACAAACAAATATATATAGAATCAAACAAGTTTATCAAGAAATAAGCACAGGAAGAATACGGAAATTGCAACGGCGTGAAGATTATACGCCATTTTACGGCGTTTATTTTGCTGGCCAGTCCTAGCCTATACCGCGAAAATGGCAATTTTTCTCACATCCAGTCGAAAACCAGTCAACGTTTGTGCACGATCACAACGGATGCCAGATGAAGAGACATATTTTGTCTACTTACAGAAATTTCCGTATCGCAAAATACCGACCGACCTCACCTAACCTGTAGCTGTCTCTTTAAATCTCCCAACAACACTAGTGTCGCATGAACACATGATGTCGAATCCTAGAAGAAAAGTAACCCTAATAAAATGATGAATTTCTTCCAGGAAGGACGACAGTTGTGCGTCAGTGAAATATCAACAGCTGTGGCCCAACGCTCATAGAAAGACACTCATATGGTACAATGTGTAAACAAATATCATCGAAGAACAGTTTCAGTTTCGGAAACTAGAAATCGGCTAACTATATCTGACCAAAGTCGCTTCGTTATCCCGTGAAGACGAGCAAAAAACGGTGGCTGTGACTACTAGCGCGGTGTTCTGATGTTCAAACACGCCGGAAATTATATGTCCAAATTGTTATCGCGTAGAATTTGATTTCAAGTACAGGCTGACAACTGAATTTTGAACTAAAGTAAACATATTATGCATTACTGTTAATGGTTTGTTTCACTGTAGACCACTCTTGCAGAACAGCCGTGTGGACAAGACTGATGATTTGCTTATGCCTACAAAATGTTTTAAATAGTAAACGGTCTCCATTCCGATACCATAATAACAAAGCAAATGCTGTGCACCGCATTTAGCTATAAGACCAGGCTTATAAACGCATGAATTGCCGCTCTGCCCGCTAGTCTAGAAGCGACAACGCCCCCACGAAGTTAAACCCTTCACTACCACGCTCAGTAGCGATACAATTAGACGCACATACATCAACCACTTACCACATGAGACTGACTTAATAGCCACAAGGACAACGATCACATGAACAAACAAACGAACGAACAACGACCAGTGGTACTAAGCTTATAACCAACAACTTGGCGTTCACACAACAACAAGCGGACGCGGTCACGTGACGGGAATCCCGGTGACGTCATCCGACGACGTCATCGTCTGCGGCCAATCAGAGCGCGGTGACTATCCATTGAACGCGACCTCTTCGTATGATGGGAGTTCCTACACACAAACATTCAGTTTGGCTGATTCGACCGAAAACGTGTCAACACTGGAACAAGAAATTTCACCAAAAATTCTACGTGAATTCGCCGTTTAACTCGAGTGATAGACCTAGGCCTTCAAGTTCAGTTGTCTGACGTTATCAGTTGAGCGACCCGAAGTGCATCCGGCCTGTAGAAAACCGGCTGCGGGCTCAAATCTCAAAGACTTTCCAACCAATAAACATTTGCTGATAGTCAAGTCATTGCTGTGTCACTACAAGGCAATTTTTTGTTTATTTAAGCGACAGTGTGCGGTTGGAACGTAGAACGTTAATGGGCAAAGGCGTAAATTTGTAAAGCACTTAACTACGAAAACTCATCTCTAAAGCACTCAGGATGGCACGTGTTACAGGGATCACACAGTTTTACCTGCCACCCACACGTTTATTCACAAATGGAATGAGCCATACTGCCTTTGCTTCCAGCCGCAGAGCATCACGACACTTCATTTCCCGTCCCACAGAGGTTAGGAGGCAGAGTTGGCCTGGGTGGCTGGTTGCATACCGAGGTGGTATGCCCTCCCGAAGACGGTCACCCATCCCAGTACCAACCGACCGATAGTGCGGCGGCCGGGGATCAAACTCACGACCACTGAGTCGCTAGTCTGACACACTAACCGTCAGACTGCCAAGCCGCTTGCAGTGCAAATTAAAAGAGGTTAAGAAAAGAACGGCTGGTTTAAACGAAAACTGAAATAGCAGTTTGATTAGACTAACATGACGGAAGTCGAGCGCGGCGAGTGGGTTGTGTCGTGAGTTGTCCCCAGCGATGTGTGCCGTTCCTGCTGACGCTGATGCGGACACTGAACGACTGGAAGATGGCGCTACGCTGCCACGATTGCTTCGTGAGCTGTTGGCAGTCGAGTACGGAACTGGAGGCTTCGGGTAAACCGGTGGCGCATCGGAGCCTGCAGACAGTCAATCAACCACGCAATCAATCAAAACATTTTTAAACAGAAAATGTACTTTGACGCCCCAGCGTTGGCGTGGATGCCTTCGCTACCTTGACAGCCTGCTGTGATCCTGACCTTTGATCTCTCACTTCCAGAATCTAAACAGGTCATCAGTAGGGGCTAGTGAATATTCCCCGTAAGTTTCATCGAGAACAATGTCTGTTCAGACAAATGGACGAACAAACGTTGCAGACGGACAGCCTTCGCGGACACGGTCGGTGGCGAAGGCGTAAAGAAGTCGCCAACGAATCAGACGCGCTGAATAATCAGTATTTTTGTGTTAATGTTAACGACAACCTTAACAATAATCTATTATGCACCATAAAACTCAACTCAACTCGTGCTTGTATGGTGCATATGGCAACGGCCACAGGTAGCACAGCACAGGGCTACGAGATGTCGTTTATAGTCACTAGCAACCGTGCGCCGTGACGGTTTTCGTAACCGTGTGACCTTGACCTTTGACCTTTGGGTCAGTACATGGCGAGCGACTGCTATCGAGTATATGTGTACCAAGTTTGGTGTTGATAGCTCAAGCCGTTTTCCTTACGGCGTGGGTAATAACAACACGGAAAACCTAAAGTGACATCTATTTCAAACAAGTGGTCAAAGAATTAACTTTGACAAAAGGCCGCATTGCAGGGGAGAGTGTAAAAACTGTAATGTGACACCGACCAGTTGGGAGCATTGCAGTCGGCTGCAGCAGTAGCGCTGTGGTACCGTTACCGAGGCCTGAATAGTACCTTTTGCTGCATACAACACCGAAGAGGCTCCCAATGTTTTTCCATGGGCCAATCAGTCCCTAAAATTGCCCTTTCCGTGGGGGTGATGTCGACCCCCATCTAATACATACTTCCTTGAACCCACAAGAGTCAGCCGCAAACGGCATCTCGATCGGTTCAGTCGTTTTTGCACAGCACGTCCGTGTGACCAACAAACACACAGACACACAGACCACGCTACTTGCGACATATGTAGCAATAGGCCGCATCTCAGGCAATGCGGCCTAACAAAATGTGAATTTTTATCCTTCCGAGGCGGTTGTGTCCGCAGCGAAGCAGAGCACTTACACCGGCCTTGCTCAGTAAAATACATTTCTACAGCTTAAAGCCTACATACTCTAAGACGCGTAATTGAGTATTAGCCAGAAATGAAAACGAAAATGCACCAACATATACATCTTCGGCCGGTCTTTTTTCGGACCAGTTGGGTTATCGGCGTTTTCCCACGCCTCTGGCTGGATTAACAAGTGTAGGGCATGAAGGTAAGCCAGAAGAAATGCAAGGGTGAAGAAATGGAAGGTGAATCGAATAGGAGAAAAAAGGGAATAAAGAAAGAAAGCGGGCTCTAGGTTTAAATCCTCGGTTGTCACTGGAGCGTGGTGGGCATTTGGTATCGTGGTGTTACGGACCAGTTTCATACAAAAACACTCGTCCAACTGTTATCAATCCTCTCACCGTGTGTAAACTGTTTCACGGCGGACGTTCTCAGGCGGTCGGGCGTCTGAGGGCTGCTGTTGCCGGCCAGATGTCGACGATCTCCCGGGGACGACTCGCGGCTACCCTCTCCCGCACCGAGTAGATGTCGGCGGCGCTCCGACTTGGGGTAGGGCCGGCGGGGTTGCGACGCAGCCGCGCTGTAGTTGCTGTCGGTGCTGTACGGACTGTGCGGTCTGGCGGCACGGTGCCGGTGCTTCGCCGGACGACGATCTACACACAGAACAACATCGACTCCAACTACATCCTCTGACTATACTGACGTAGCTGCCTGTCTAAGTGAAGATAAGCTCGGTGGCTCAGCGACGCTTGGCGGAGCTACGATCGACAGATACCAGGGATGGGGTCCACGAGAACTGGCCTCGAACTCGAGAACACCTCGAGGACAAACTTCGGTGGCCTTGGCCTTGAAGTGGCCTGGCCAGGCTGGCCTCGGACATGGCCTTGACTTAGAACAGGTCTGGCCTTGGCCTCGAAGACGCCTGACCTTAGCTTGAAGGCTTGATTTTGATTAGATATGTTCTACAGTTTTCTTGCCTGATACCGCACTGGCATTCTGGCAGTAAGTTTTCACAATTACAACAACTGGTGATTAGACAGTTCCTGCTGTTTAGTGTTATATAATCTTCGGTGGGTAAATGGGATGGGGTCTTCGAGGACTGGCCTCAAACTCAAGGACACCTCGAGGACAAATGTTGGCAGTGTTGGCCTCGAAGTGGCCTGGCTTTGGCCATGGCCTCGGTGATGCTGTCCTAGAACACATCGCTGACAGATACACCGCTAAGACACGGCCCTTTTCTTCAAAATATCTCGTGATCGCGTTAACAGAAAAACCCGCAAACCGACGCACAAACGCGATCTTCTTAGCTGGGCTAAAGACACGAGGTGTACATAACGTTTGGGACAGTGAACAAACGTAGCGATCAGCAGTCTCACTTTTTTCTTTGGCGTCATACGCGTACGCAAAATGCTGTTCGGACAGTTCGCAAGGGGGCGCCACTGCGGCCAGACTGTCGTCGAAATTGGCTGGAAGTGGCACAGACGCGTCACTCGACGCTTCACTGAGACTGTCGGCGTCACTGTCTCCCATGACAACCAGCATCGAGTCACCTGCAACCCAGACATCAACAGCGATCATTTAATAGTGTCAAAATTTCATCAGGGTTAAGACTGGACACTTGTACAGCACCTTTTTCATGACTCATGAGTATACTCACCTCCAAAGCGCTCAAAATGGCACGCGTTAACGAGGGATCACACAGTTTTACCTGCCACCCACATGTTTATCCACGAATGCCTTTGATCCCCAGCTGCAGCACATCATGGCACTTTGGCCGATACTCATTTCCCGAGTAGGAGGCTGAGTTGGCCTGGGCGGCGGGTTACATACCGAGGTGGTGTGCCCGTCCGAAGACGGTCACCCATCCCAGTACCAACCGACCGACAGTGCGGCGGCCAAGGATCGAACTCACGACCACTGAGTCGCAAGTCCGACGCCATAACCACTGGACTACTGAGCTATCAAAATTCGCACCCAACGCACGCTCATCCTCCATGCTAGTGGCCGCTTGCAAGATGTACCGGGTTTTCTACCTCCACTTGTAGTTGTTCCGGAAGAGGTCATTTGAGAGTCAGTGAGAAAGGTTTTTACGGGCCGGGTGCCCATATTACCCAACTGTATCAAAACACTGAAGGAAACAAACAGCACTGACTCAAACGGGAACAAATTTGGCAAATGGCCGCATCACCGTCTTGTTACCCCAGTCATAAGCGCTGAGTTACCGCCTGACTTTCGTGCCGAATGTAATGTAAATTAATCAGTTATGTCATTTATGGCAAATCAGTTTGACTTGATATCATTAGTCTGCTTTTAAGCCTTTAATTAACGCTCAATGCTGTTTGCACCCAGTCTTGTTTTCTTTATGGACTAGATAGTAAGTAAACAGGAAATGATGACTCTTGATGTCACACTACCACGCTGCTCAAACGACGCTCATTCTAGATTCTAGAAGTCTTCAATAAACACCGTGAAACGGAACTCAGTTTGCAGCCTCAAGTTCTGTGTAAACAAGGTGTCGCCCTACCGGGACGTAACACTACTGGCCCGCCGTGCAGTGTTGACTGGAGGCGACATGACGTCATCACCTGGCCTGCGCGGGTGAAGCCGCCTGCATGCCCGCCGTGGAGTGCTACAGACGACGACAGACGACGACAGACGCTAGACAGCAAAACAATACTGGTCCTACACTATGTGTAGTGGGATCAGTAAAATGATTCGCCTATTTTATTTCGGCGGAGGGGTGTCTGAGCACGGCGTGGTTTGTTGGTTGTATTTACCGGCCAATTCGGCGTCGGTTGGTGGACGCGCGCTGGTGTCGTAATCCAACAGTCGTGGATCAGTCAGCACTGGCGCCGCGTCCAACAGTCGACCAGAGTACGCCCTCCCACCGCCGCCACACCTGTCAATCAAACGCAGATATTCACACGGTGACTTCTACTACTACTACTACTACTACTACCACTACTACAAATGTCAAGATTTAGGTGACGCCAATCACAAAACGTTGCGGGGTACCTTACACAAATTAACAAATTAAAAAAAAAACACGTGTTCAGGTTAAGCTCGCCACCGGCTAGAAGGACAGTGATAGACTTCCATCAGCCGAATGATCGACGGAAAAGATAAGAAAAGATAAGCCTTGGTTTGGCGCCGGAATGTTGTCAGAGAGGAGGCGGTACTGGTCTGTGCTGGCAGACTGTTCCATGCCCGCGCTGCAGCCACAAGAAACGCGCGGTCGCAGACACACTGTTCTGTATTCAAGTCAAAGTTATCCACTACATCAAGTTCTTACAAAAGGAAACGAAATATTTTGCAGCGTCCTCAGTCGCCATGTATTAAATGAAACACAACGTTTTAACAGTATTTTTAAACATATATGGCTCAAAGCAGCAGCGACACTAGGCCGAAACTTAACATGGCTTTTGTAGGTTAGCAAGTAAATGACAAAAATGCCTCAAGTTTTCATGGATGGATGGATAAGATTACCGCCAAAAATATCAAGATCGGAACTCATTTGCCAAAAACTTTTTTCTGAATACAGCGGTCTAGTGCTATACAGCGTGGCGCAATAAAAACCAGGCGAGTGGTCGCTGCGAGTTGGAAAAGTGCCGACTATCTCGCAAGGTAGTGTAGAGACACGTTTAAACAGTGTTTTTCCAGCGTTTGGGCTCAAGAGTGGGAGTGTGAGATATTCAGGGTGGCCTTGCCATAATCCTGCCACTCCCTTCCATTCACCCTCCTGCTTTGGGCTTTAAAACTCTAGTCTAAGCTGATCTCTAGGCCAACAACACCAGTTGATAACTTGCTACCAGCGCACTTTGAACAGGTAGATTCCACTGTTAGTGTTGGAGTAGTCTAATGCTCTACTGGTGACGTAATTAAGAGCTGCAGCCATTGGCCGAGTGTGTTCAATTTGTCAGAATAGTGCAAAATCACCAAGTGAATTCAAATTGCAAGAACTTGCGCACGCTGAGATTTGGTACAAGGTGCTGTCAGCTTCAATCTCAGGTTGGGTTTTTCTTTCTCAGGGTGGGAGTTGCCAAAGCTCAGGGTGGGAGTTCCCCCACTGGTTAGTTGCTGTTCCTGCTTGTACAATTGTTTTTATACTATTTTCCGTTGTTTCCAGCAAAATAAATAAATAATAAATAAATAAATAATTGTGTGGCAAAAGTTTATATTTTGTTTGACCATCATTCCTTCTCGTAGTGTTTAACGACCTCCTTCTCAGAGTTACGTATGTCCCACGTTGGCCATGTCCACCGAAAGAGACACTCTAGGGACATCTCGATATGATACGATATAATACGATATGGTAGATTAACGTGCGCTCAAAAGCTGACGAGATGGCCAGCTTAATCTAACGCACGGCACAGAAACGAAAAAAAAATAAAGACAAAAAATTAGTACCGTACGGGACTGGCGGGCGGTCGACTCATACTTACTGCCAACTTCAAACTCACGTGACACAAAAACTAGGAAAAAATCCAAAATCCCGCCTCGATAAGCTTTAGGTATTGTGCCCGAATTTAAGAATTCGTGGTCATTTGCCAGCCCCCATTATAAGTGGGGGAGGAGATAGCCTTTGAAAATGGCCGAATTTCCGACTTTCAAGGACTCGTGACCTTGACCTTGACCTTGGATCGGGTCATACTGCATACCGTCATGCATCACTCATCGACCTCTACCTACATATCAAATTTCATTGAAATCGAAGAAACTTTTTGTGGACGGACGGACGTACCCGTGGGCGTACGGACAGGCGGACGGACATTTGAGACCCACTTTATTAGGTCGACTCGGAGGGGTCGACCTAAAAACCGATTAGCTCGGAAGAAACATCCAGGCAATAGTCCGTGAAGGCAGTCCGGGAGGAAGAAGTGAAACTATATACGTGGGTAGGATTTGTAAAACAGGTAGGTTTTAAGCCGGGAGTGAAAGAGAGAGGAAGTTATAGATGTGCAGAGTGGTGAATCAGAAGAGGAAGAAGTGACGGGTGAAGGAATCGGTGAGTCGGAAATTGAGGAACTGGTACCAGAATGAGGTTGACGAAGAGAAAAGGGGAGCTAATTCCAGAGATAAGGTAAAGTACAACTAAAGGAGCGATCAGTTATTTTTAGAGAAGATGATGAAGGTGGCCGCGCAACAGTAACACGGATGAAGAGCGAGTACTGTCCTGTCGTTCAGTGAATAGCACTAAAGGTAGAATGCGTTGTTCACCTTCTCAGTTCCGGGTCACTGTCCCTGTACAGCGGCTGCAGTCCGTAGCCGTTGCTGAACGAGTTGTCGGCACTGTGACTAGAACTGTGATGAGGCTTGGTGAAGTCTTCAAACTCTTCCGCCGGCAAACTGCCATGATCACTAACTTCTGGCGGCGGAGGCAGGAACAGCTTCGGCTGGGCACTAGCTGAAATATCAGTACAGTACAGTATTGGCCAAGTAGCGTACACAAAGCAAAAACACGCAGCTAGTATAATGGTATGTTGTCAAAAAAGGAATACGCTTATCACGCTGTTACCCTTAACATTACTAATACCGTCACAAACACTGATAGAAATAGACAGAGGTAACCACTCCTATCATGCACACAAAAAAGGCAACGAAATATATTAAAAATAAGCTGATTAAACAAATTTGTTTCAGTTAATGTTCACTTCAAAGACTGTAGCAAATGCTAGTTGAGTTTGTATCTCAACGAGTACTTTGAAAAAAATTAAGGTCAGCAAGTAGTTCAGTCTACAGTTTGCTGCCTTATGTATTTTATGGTCCCTTTAGTTGGCCTAGCTGGTTTATAACAACTGAAAATCATGCGAACACAAATCAAGATTTAAAGCACACGGCACAATGCAGAGCGACCAGAAACGACATAAGTTCTGAAAGCTTCTCAAGCAGAAAAGATGAAGAATCGGTTACAACACGAGAAACATGCTGATCTTGACTACGCCATTAATCAGCTAAAAAGTTTAGAAATAAAATCATCCGACTTCACACGTTGGCCCGTAGCCGACTGCTTTGAAAAAACGTTAAAATTAGTCTACTGTCCAGTGAATTTTTGCTAAAATTTTTGTGTTAGGATTAGGATTACGGTTAAAAACTCTCAGCAAAAACGAATGATAGTATTTTAGAACTGCATTCCTGAAACGACAGATACCGGATGATGTAATTCAGTATTGACAGATCCAGCAAGTTATCAGTATGATACGATATGTGTGCATAACCAGCTCAGTCTCCCGCAAAGATAAAAAGTAAAAACGGAATGAAGTTAGACAAAAATATTTAAAAAGAGAAAATTAGTGAGTTTTATGTTGACAAAATGACGGTAAATACCCTGAAACCCCGTGGAATCGTTCCTTCGTTCCGACGCCAGAGACGCCAGATCAGTGCGGGCGAAGTTGTCGCAAGACGACGCCGAATTGGGCTGTAGCTGGATCATGTACGCCTGAGGATTTGGAATGCATCCAGCTGGAGCGGCTGTATCGCCGGCACCTCGAACGGCCGGGCCCACTATGGTGGAACTGGCGTAGGGCAAGGCGACGCCACCTGGCGGACGTCCACAGAACGAGCGGCCGTCTCCAGGGTGCTCGATGTTCTGTAGCGACTCCACTGTACATTGCACACAACTGAACAATGTACAGAACCTTACATATTCTATGTACTATGTACTATATTCTGTACATATTCTATGACAGAACGTCTGTCTGTCATCGTCAACCACGCTAACAACTTGTCTATCTGCTGAAGCTGTTGATCCGTTTGTTCGCTCATGTTTCATCATTCAAGTAACTCAGTGGAAACTGCACTACTAAATTACTAAGTGTATTATATAATCACTTGCCTATGTTTTATTACTGGCCCGCCTAATGGGCTGTATTGTTTTGCTGGCTGGCGTCTGTCGTCGTCTGTAACGCTGCCGGCGGGCGGGTCGCCGGGCGCGTGGGCGGTCAGGCGGCCGACACTGCACGGCGGGCCAGTGCGGTTACGTCGCGTTAGGGCGACACGTTGTTATATCAGTGCTTTCTAGAAACAAAAATGAACCGGTACGTAAGTATAATACCAGCATGGAGGCCGCATGCCTTAAGTTGATTTTCACAACAATCCTTCACGAAAGTCACGCATTCCTATTCACGTTCTATGATGCAATATTAATATTCAATTTTTCTGTGTACAAATCCAGTAAGAAATGTTATTTCTATAACCCAAACTCCCGTTTAACCGCCTCTTTTCCAGAACAACCTGGGTAAGCCGGAACCAGGAAGGCAGAACCAAGAGATGAAGTGGTGGCAGTGGCATCAGCTGAACCATATGCAAATCATTTGCACCTCACTCCAGATGGATAACCACGCCAGCACCTCATCACTCATTTTTACATGCCGGATGCTCTTCCTGACGCCCAGCTAACACTGTCAAAGCACTGAACACAATAGAATGTTGATATTTTGGTCTGTTAACACCAGCTTTAAGCCTCAAGGATGTCGACACTGCTCAACGAATTGTTGCTGTTTATCCACAGCCTACCAGTCGTTCTAGTCGTACTAGTCCTAGACAAAATGTACAAAAATTTTCATAGATCTGCATTTGTTGATTCTGTACGCTTGTTACTGGCCCGCCTACTGGTCCAGTATTGTTTTGCTCGCCGGTGTCTGTCGTCTGTCGTCGTCGTCTGTAACGCTGCCGGCGGGCGGGCCGGCCGCCGGGCGCGTGTGCAATCGGCCGCCGCTGGGCCGGGCGCGCGGGCGGTCGGGCGGCCGACAGTGCACGGCGGGCTAGAACGGTTACATCCCGTTAAGCCCGGTCCACACCAGCAACAGTGTCGAAGCAACAGGCAACAAGTTGTCAGTTGCTTCGACAGAGTTGCTTCGACACTGTTGCTGGTGTGGACCGGACTTTAGGGCAACACCTTGTCATTTGCTTGCAGGGTATTCATGCACGGATAAACGGATTATCGGATTACAAACGGTGAGTAGAAAAATGACATTTTGACAATATTCCTGCAGCGTGAAAAGACGCCGGTACGGTCACAAACAGCACCGTGTCTTATTACGCACGGATATTAGTGCTCAGATAAGCCTTCTTTTTATCTCCGGGTCTCTTTTGCGTCGCTCGCTGTACTGTTTACTGCTTACCTGTTTATCTGACTGTTAAATCCTATCTAGTTACGTCCAAAAATTCAGAAACGGAGGCTGATGAAACAGAAACTTAACGACATCATCAAAGCTATCAGTTATTATCAGCTGTTAGCATTAATTATCACTCACGCGTTTGATAAGTGTGCCCAACGACGCTGCCGGTTGCCTTGGAGTCGCCGTCGCTAGGAGACTCGTTGTCATAGCAACACGGCGGGATGCGCGGCTGGCCGTTGCCACGGTAACTGCCGTTGGTGTACGGTGGACCTGATATAACTGAAGCTCCGCCTCCGTTGCACGCACTTGTCGCCAACAGTGGCATCTGATTGGCTAAGTATGTCGACCTGACAGAATATACATGGAGAATACAGCCACGTTGGGTCACAAAGAAAATCATGTTAATAAACATGCTATGTCCATGGGCGTAAATCACAAAAAACGGGGGAAGAGTCCCTAGGATTTGGAGTGGTGGGACGCTGATTTTGTCATGTTTCAAAACTTCAAGCACCAGATTACTTGCATTACAATGCAGTAAAAAGCTTACCAACCCCAGGACTATGACAGAGTGTTCATTACTTCTCAAAAGTACATCTTCAACGTCCACCAAATCACTACTTCGGGCGGAAAATTCAACATTTTTTGGCGAAAACAGGGACAGAAAATGCCACTCAGAATGCACCAAAACACGCCATTTCAAGTGAAAAAATAATTTTGA
>Ga0209780_1001267_pt1 | contig 16260 bp, 12 predicted proteins | sample WorMetexBAHAMAS2_FD_187384 | JGI IMG/M metagenome (GOLD analysis project Ga0209780, IMG submission 187384) | Marine gutless worms symbiont microbial communities from Max Planck institute for Marine Microbiology, Germany - Inanidrilus exumae... | ecosystem: Host-associated > Annelida > Digestive...
GAGCCATATGGTTCAATTTAAAAATTAATATAGTCACTGTAACAGACCAGAAGTTGTCGGAATGTAGCTGAATATAAGAAACGAGTAGACAGTACAGGAGGCCGCTTATTCTGATTTTGTCATCCAATAAATATCTTATCAGATGTGTCTTTTTCTATTCAGCTAATGAAATTAGAGTAATCAGTTACCTTATGGAAAGAATGGCCTATTCATTATGCAAAAGCCGCTGCAGTCACAGAAACCAACAAATGAAGCTGCAACATGCTTCCCGACTCATGGCTTCGACCTATGTCCGTAAGAGTTCATAGGCTTCTTTCTTGTTTTCTTGCTTATTGCAAATGCAGAAAACAATTTCGTAACTTCGCTAAAGCTCTCCGACCCCATTCCAATGATTAGTGTCCCTAAAGCGGCGAAAAAGCAACACCCTATTTGGCACAATAATAACAATAATAGGTTATTTTAGAGCTGACAGCCAATGATGTAAAAGAAATAAAATGCGAGGTGCGTCTATCATTGAGAACTACAGATGTTAAAAACATTAACTGGTAACTAAAAAAATAATAACGTATTTTTAAACTTTAATAAAACATTAAAAACATGCATAGAAACACAAATCATAATACTCAATCGCTATCTAGTGTCTACTGTGCACTGTCTGCTCCCCCACTCAATGTCCCCCCCACTGTAGTCGATGTCTGTGGTCTTCTCTGCCTGAAAGTATTGAATGTTACAGATCGAAAAAAGAGCTAACCGCAATTTGCTAAATAAAAATGCATCATATGTATGTGGATGTTTTAACACAAAAAACGCAACAAAAACATAAATTAAAAACATAAAAGCATGTTTTAAAAACTTTTATAAAAACAATAATACATTTCTTACATTCATGCTGAGAACTACATCTACACCAAAGTAAAATAAGTAAAGTTTGGCAATGTGGAGCAGATTGATGCGTTGCCGCTGTACCTCATGTAATTACCCCCACCATGCATGTATGGCAAGGGTACTGTTTACACTGCCATTCGTTTGTTTGTCTGTGAATTAACACAACAACTCAAAAAGTTGTGGGTTGATTGTCATGGAATTTGTGGAATATTTAGACTGGGAACTAGAGAAAAGTTGATTAAATATTGGAAGACTACAGTCATGGTTGCCGATGTCGACACTGTGCTGATTTCAGTTATGTGTGGCACGGGTATGCGTTCTGCTGAGTGACGTCTAGTTTAATACAACACCGTAGTTACTACTGCAGTCGACAGACGATAAGCCGGTACGTAAGATCTATAGCGTTGTGATTCTGCCTTACGTCTTCATCGAACTGTTTAACGATTCAGCGTAGCGAATGTCTCCGCGATGCGTGTTGTAAGTGACGGGCGTGTCGGCGTGGGTTGAAACGGCTGCTAATAGCAACCGACCACCGACTGTGTTCGACGCTGTCTCCAAGTCTATCCAGTGTCGAGTCGACTGGTCAGCGTCTTGGTCAGTGGCCGCTGCCGGTGTCCTAGTACTCGTGTCCGCAGACCCGCCGATCATCGATTGATTCGGACCCAGAGGACGACGACGACGACGACGACGACGACGACGACGATTGCTTCTTCTCACTCGATACACAAGCTAGTCATTACGATCATCGCTGCATCTACCGGCAGTCCGACGTTATGGGACTAGAGCCAGCTCCTAGAGTGCGACGTAACGGTATCGGCATGGCCGACGACGTCTGTGAAGGTAATCGCCAACTAACCAAACAATAACAGACCACCAAAAGCGTTTTTCGGTTGAACATGGGTTTGTCGATACCACTCGATTTCTTCCTCCACTTATTCCAGACAAAAACCTTTGGGAATGAGTGGTGACAGTATTTTACGGCCCGGGTGCCCTTCCTGTCACCCCGCCAACAGTGTCAAAACACTGGAGACAACTCGATCAGTTCATTGGCGCCAGTCAGTGAACTGCCGAAAGGAATGGACGTTGATCCCATAACGACAGATCTCCGGCGCGCCACTACCGTAACCGCACAATAACAATATACTGCTGAAAATTCCTTACCCAGGAGCCACAGAGCGTATCGCGTGAAACTCTGATCTCAGCGAAAACCAGAAACGGTGTGCATGTTTGCCTCCCGCCTTTCGCTGGCATTTATTGCGCCCACCAGAGACTGTAAGACTAGGCCTAGTTTCTAAGTCGGTTATGTCCGCAGAATTAGTTACCGAGCTCGGTGATGATCGTTGCCATTGCCAAGCCAAGCCGATAAAACAGAATGCATTGTTCATTGCAATTAACTATACTCCACAAGCTGTTTAATTTAATATTATTGCCTAAACTATAGGCTTCTAGGCCGTTTCTGGCTTGGATGTGATTAACAATCTAGCCAACACGTGTCCCGTTAATTCACGCTTGTTTATAACAACAATGAGCTGTATCCCCATTCCATCACACTGCACAAGCGATGCTAGTTCCCCACAGCGTCACTAATATCAGCATCACCCCACTCTCCGCATCTCACACAATGCGTCCTAATCATAGCCAGGCATGACGAAAACTCTGCGCAAACCGCGGAAGCATTCTTGTCTCACCGGAAACGACGAGGCTTTTCCGCGAATGTTGCTTAATATCCGGCTATAGGAAGATGTAGTCTGAGACCGTTTGAGCAACATCAAGAAACTGATGGGCAATTTTAGACAACTGGATAGGAACGAGCATGTTCCCACAATTTGAAAGGTGCGTAGCCAGAGGGGTTTTCGTGCGTTGTAATACTACGGCAACCGGATCTCCGCAAGTGATCACATTATTTTACAAAGTAGTGATGACCGAGTGCCCACAGTTCACTTAAAAATACGTTTTGTCAACGTACGAAAGTGACAAAAATAATCAGCACAAAATAATGGACCTCAGACTCATTGGTCCAGCAAGGAAAAACCATCTCACCATCAGCGAAGAGTGCAGAGACCACTAGATTGCCATAATAGTCCTTGTTACGAGTGTTATCAAAGATTAAATTCTGCTCAAAAGAATCGGCTGTCTCGACTTCTCGTGAAATAACGTTTTAGGTGACAATAAAGCTACTATGACACGGTCTTGAGCTCACCTCGTCGGATACCATCTCGTTTATTGCGTTATCGATCACGTGGACTTAGACTGATGCACGGAAAGCAAACTTCGCTTCATCGCGCGCTTTGCACTTAGCTTAATCTTCGTCGACGTACGCCCATTCAGACGTCGATATCACGAGCCGTCAACTGTCAATGTTCCTGCGTGATTGCATTTAATATTCTTCTGTCATCGAACTAGCCGCGCCTTTCACTTTAATTTAGTCGTGCCTCATAAAATTTCATTTCAAATAAATGGCCATCTTCTGGCTTTCCATGAAAGAGACCCGTAAGCCGCGGCTTATCTATAACTTTGTAGGCCAGCTTAACAGAAATTTAGGCCTATTTATAGGCTAAATCAGAACAAAGGTTGAATATTGAGGGCGATTTCCCAAAAGGGTATACCCCAGACGATATTGGGGAGGCGTCCCCTCGTTTCCAGGGCCTTGCCGGGTGAGCATCCCATCACTGTTCGCTCATCAACGGCCAGTGTACCAACTTGATATTAGTTGATATGGTACAGCAATGCCAGTGCAGTGAAACGGCCAGCTGGCGCTCATGCCAGTTGAGTCTATCAACGGCACGTCACGTGACACAGACAAGATGCGGATGACTGGCTGCGGTGACTGGTGACGCGAGTTGCTCAATCTGCAACCCCGGGACGGATTCACGGGGTCGTCCGGTCCCTTCGTGTGAGAGGTTTAAACAAAGTGTCGCCCGAACGGGACGTAACACTACTGGCCCGCCGTGGAGTGTCGTCGCTCCCGACAGCCCGCGCGCCCGGCCCGCCGGCAGTGTTACAGACGACGACGACGACAGACGCCAGCGAGCAAAACGATACTGGTCCATTAGACGGGCCAGTAATACGCAAAATTTGAGGCAAATGTTGGCAATCGTATCAGCTATCAGCTTCATAGGTTTCGCTGCCATACCACTAATGCGCTATCACTTTCCAAAGCCTGGCACCGCCACTGGTAGAAATGCTGTAAGCGAAAACTACAGTATTGCAGAACAGACTCGCCCACCCACTGAGCGACTTGAACATCTTCCCTTGAAAACTCGCTCTGCCAAGCTGCTGTTAACATCAAAACACCAAAGAAAGTACCGCTTCATAGATGTACCTGAGCTGCAGCCGTTACTCCGGCATCGTTCTTCCACCAGCGACGTCACCGGCTCATCAAACTGTCACGATTAATCCACCCCATCGGTCTCCACTGTCGTGATCACGTGACGTGACGTGACTGATACTCATCGAGTTTTCCACGGCGTCTTTAAACCCTTCTAATGCCAACCGGACGACGCTCAAACCCGCCGACTTGCACGACTTTGTGTTCATTATTTTAAATCAGTCAATCGCTCACTCAGTGAGTACATGTAGACTTTATTACACAGCAAATAAACGGCCAACAGAAACAGGTGTGCGCTGCAGTCGTAGCAGCCATCAAGATCGGTGTGCGCAAAGTTAACAAGGTACGCCTATATTGCATTTTCTTTTGTCAATCGAATCAAAAATGCAAGAACATACCATAAAGAGATCAAAATAGCGTACTACCAACATAACCCGTGCACAAAAATGCCTACATCTGCTGCAACACAGCTACATAAAGTAATACTAACAATTAACAGCAGAAACGTAACCGCGGCAGTGCACTACACAACTACGATGCGATACGATACGATACGATACGGTAGATTTACGTGCGCTCAAATGCTGAAGAGATGGCCAGCTTAATCTAGCGCAAGGCCCAAAAACGAAAAAATAAGGAAAAATAAAAACAAAAAACGAGTAGCTCAGAAACAAAAACGGTCCGGGCAATAGTCCTTGAAGGCAGTCCGGGAAGAAGAAGTGAAACTACGGGGGATTTGTGAAAGAGATGGGTTTTAAGCCGGGAGTGAAAGACAGAAGGAGTAATGATAAGCAGAGTGGTGAATAAGAAGAGGAAGAAGTGATGGGTGAAGGAATAGGTGAGTCGGAAATGGAGGAACTGTTACTAGAATGAGGCAGAGGAAGAGACAGAGGGAGTTGACTCCAGAGACAAGGTGAAGCATAATGGAAGGAGCGATCAGTTATTTTTAGAGAGGATGATGACGGTAGCCGAGCAAGAGTAACGACGGATGAAGAGCAAGTACTGCGAGGACGTTGAACAGAAATGAAGTTATGAAGATATGGACGTTGGGTAGTTGTGAGAACTTTGTAGGTAAGTGACAGGGACGTGTATTCGATGCGTGTAGAGATTCTGAGCCAGTGGAGAGAGCGTAGGATGGTGAGCTTTAACGACAGGACGAGCAAGAGAGTTCTGGATCTGCTGGAGACGGGTTTTATTACAGCAGAGAGAATTATACTACTCAAGTTTGGAGTGAATGACAGATGTAGCAATGACATAGGCAGTTGACGAATCGAGGTAAGGCCGGATACAGCGAAGTTGAATGTGATAGTAACAGGCTTTTGAGAGAGCTGTAATTTGGTCAGAGAAAAGCCGTTCGTCAAAGATAAAGCCAAGATTTCGAGCAGAGTGGGAGGTATCATGTGAACAGTGGTGTATTTTGGCAAGTTGGTTTCTGAGTTCGATGAGCAAGAATTCAGTCTTAGAGGAGTTAAGAGAAAGAAGATTAGCCGCCATCAAGGAAGAGATCTGTTGAAGAGTGTTTTGAAGGTGAGAAATGCTTGATTCAAAGTTGAAATGGTGAAAAGAGAAGAAGAGCTGAGTGTCATCTGCATAAAGGTGGTGGTAAAGGGAAGAGATCAGAGTACTGAGAGGGGTAGTGTACATGACGAAGAGTAGAGGGCCGAGAATAGAGACTTGGGGATCACCGCAAGAGGAAGTGTGAAAGGATGAGAGGTTGTTTTCACATTTAACACGGAAGGAGCGAAATGATAAGAGTTGAACCAGCTGAGAACAGAGCCATGGATACCGTACCAAGATGAGAGGCGGATGATTAAGATGTGGTTGATGGTGTCAAAGGCAGCAGAGATCAAGAAGGCAAAGGCATGATACTTTTTGTGATCCAACTACATTAATGAGATGGTCGTGAATGTAGAGCAGGGCAGTTTCAGTGGAATGATGTTTACAGTAGGCAGACTGAAGAGGATCAATAGTTTGTTGGAAGTGAAGTGATCAATGAGGCGGGATTCAACAATACGTTCTATTATTTTAGATATGGCAGAGAGGTTGGAGACTGAGCGATAGTTAGAGAGCTCATCTTTGTCTAAGATAAACTTCTTAAGCAGTGGAGAAATGACAGATTATTTGAGAATGGGGTGGAACTGACCAGAGGTTAGAGAGAAGTTAACGATGTTAGTGATTGTAGGGACAAAGCCCAATTGCCAGAGACAGAACAACGAGATTCGTTATATGAGTATGTCATTTCTAAAATTAACTAAGGTTTCATAACTAAGACGATACTTAACTGCCAATTCCCTAACGTCAACAACACAAACCGCAATACAAATAAAATCCTCAAACAAAATTGAAAAATATTGTACAATAACAATATTACTCTATAACCTGAGAACAACAAAGGCACAATATAAATACACGAACAAAAATCTACTAAATCACACGCTGGTCCCAACAATTGGCAGTTAATTTCTGCTGGTAACTTTCTGCCGGATCTTAACAGAAAAACTTTGCTATATTTTTTACTAGAAACAAATGCCTCACGATCATAGTTAAACAAAACACTTCAGTTTACAACATACGCATATGCAGATGGTACACTGTGATAGTTTTCTCACTTGCACCGTGGAAATATTCTTACACAATTACATACTCAGTAAAAACTTAAAAAACTACAATAGAGACAGAAAAAACTTACAGCATACAGCATTTTGTTTAAGGCCAGATTCCAGACAGACAGGCCCAGTGATAGGCAAAGCTATTTAAATATGTACTATTTTTAGTTAAACCACTTTTTGGTGAAAGGCATATATAAACTACTTAAAATAGTTATTACAAAGTTTGAGTAAAAGTAATTTATTTTAGTTGCTAACAACAGAGTTAGAGTAAAAATAATTATTCTGTTGGAAGCCAGGCTTACGACCAATATTGGATTCAATTTATGGGGCAATATGGCGGTTTTCACGCGTTCGGCTATAATTCCGCCAAAAGTGAACCGATTTGGATGGAATCTGGAGCACTCTAAGTACATTGTTGGGGGCTGGTCCGGATAGATTTTGGGCGCGATCCGCGCAGTGCCGACAGTTTGAGAGGCAGGCAAAATTATTATTTCATTTACAATTCTGGAAAATAACTGCCACCAAAAAACTTTCTTTACTGGCAAACTGGTATGGAGGCGGCACCTTATTTTCGGTATGTAACATGTCAACTAGGTCGACTCAGCCTTCTAGCCTCCGTGGGACGGTAAAATGAGTAACCGCTTTAGGGCTGAGTAATAATAAATGGCTATGGTGGATGTGTAGCTGCCATTTCTGGCGGACTCACAGTCCAAGTCGATTGGCTTGGTCTGAGGGTTGGCGGCCAACCGGCGCTTAGTCTGCATTCATCAAATGAACCGGGTGAACTCTCGCAATGGCTTTGCCATGATGACAGCACCATAAATATCATCTCTGTTATTATTATTATTATTACTATTATTATTGTTATTAATTTGTGACATCAAAAGATTTATGTCATCTCATCGTGTGCCTTAGTTTTATGGAACTTTTGCGTATGTCCATGTTTTAAGAGGAAGGATCACAGTGCAAAATGACAATAAGTTACCAAACAACATCAACAAATAAAAAACAACAACTGAAGATCACTCACAGAAGAAATCTCTACCAACTCGGACAATTCTATGCACCCAGTCCACCCACTGGCAGCGATCTTTTTTACGTTAAGTGCATTCCCCACGGGACATATTACTTCTCATACCTATACTACAAATCCCTATATCCAGACCTAAGATTGGATCTAGATCACCCACAAATCCTATATAAATTTTTTCTTGCCACAAAAACTTATCCACAAATCTTGCAGTTATAATACTGCTGACACAAAAGTGACAAAACACATAACTAGATAGCAACAACCATGAAGTACAGGGAGGCGCAAAACAACAAGTTCACTGTCCACTGTGAGTAATAATAATAATAATGAAATATGGTTTTAACAAGATGTGACCTAGACGGCCTGCTGTGACCTTTGACCTCTAGAATCTAATCAGGTCATCACTACGGGGTTATTGAATATTCCATGTCGGTTTTATCAAAACTGTTCGAGCCGTTCATGAGATATTGTGGTAATAATATCTGACGAGACAGAGGAGACAGAGGGACAGTCTAAAAGCACAATGACTTCACGGATACTGTCCGGTGGCAAAGCCATAAAAATAGCACAACATGTTAAACGTGTTGCCATGTTATACTTGGAAACATTCAGACTAACAGCGGCCATCTGCCTGGTTTCTTTTGCACCACCCTGTACAGGCAGGCACAAGCAATTGACGAGAGACGAGTTAAAGTTTGATCAGCAGTGTCTCAGTGTGGTACGGAGGCAGAGGCGTCGTTGTCATGGGACACGTGTGTCAGCAGTCGAACGACAGAGTCGGCAATGATGTTTTGGTGTGACCGGTGAACCACGTGACCACCTCGAGCAAACACTAGCACTCGCGGGTAGCCGACTGCTGCGTCGTCTACCTCAACATTGATTGACATATAAACAATTATCATCACTAGCAGCATTAAAATCAGGCCAGTGAACACGGACAGCCAGTGTAACGGTCAAACGTAGAAGCACAAAAGCCGGCATAAAATGTTACAACCCTCAGCAGTCAGCTGCAACTGCTGGATGAGGCCAGTAAGTTTTCCTTCAGTCTTTGACACTGTTTGTTGGATAACAGCAACGATATCTGGCATGCAAAACCCCACGTCACTTATCCACAGAGGTTCTCCTTAGCTGGAGGAAAAGACCGAAGTGGACAAGCTAACTCAGGTTCACATGGAAAAAGATCAATAAAACGAAGGATGTGAAATGAAAAATGCAGAAATGCAGTCTATCCAATGCTTACACTCGATGAACAGTGACCAGCGGCGTAACAATCCCTCAGGAATGGCACGGGGTTCACACAGTTTTACCTGCCACCCACACGTTTATCCAGGAATGGAATGAGCCATCCTGCATTCACCTCGTAAGCATTCACCAGATGGTGCCGCCCAAGCAAGGTGGCACACATCTGGATCAGCTTACTACTCAACTATCGACCTCGAAAGTATGAGTTGGCTTAGTTGGCTGACCTTATAACGGATGGTTTACCCACATAAGAGGTCACCCATCAGCTACAGGTCAAGCGTAGGACAGGGAAAGTTCGCCAGCCATAGACCGACGTTCTACCACTGTGCCACGCAACCAACCTGTGATGGTGTTGGGTCCAGTGCAGTAACAGTGTTCTTGACATCTGGCCTGTAACAAAAGCCCGTGGCAATCATCCGCAAAGGCCCTCCCTTGGAACTGGTGACAGAACAGAATCGAGAGATTTTCTTGACACTGTGCTCAATACACATTAGACCATCATTCATAGTTAGGGCAACTGTCCAAGTCGAAAATGACCATTAAAGTACTAGCACAAGTAGTACAACGGCTGTGTAAAAAAAGTATCACCAGTAAAACTAATGACCATCGTCACTGCATACATTCAGTAGGTTACTTGGTAGTTGGATTAAGTGGACAATTTTCTCAATAAAGTCGATAAGTCTGACAACTTTTGTTGCAGAAACATTTAACATTTTAGCCAAAAAAATGACTACATGTGTATCACTTTAGGTGACAAATTTCTACTGTGAAGTGACATGCCTGTGTTTCTAGTCAATAAATATCTACCAGCATTGAGGCCTCTGAGCATTAACAGCAGAGTATGGTAGAGTTGTAAACTGACCTACGCTAGGACCATGTACGACTTGTTCCTGCTCATCGAAGAAGGTAATCTGTCCATCAGTGGCGCCACAGCGTCGCGCCAGCTCCACTGGCAGCTGCCACTCAACAATATGATCACTCTGAGTCACGGCTGAGAGTAGCGGCAGCTGCTTTACACGCAGGCGTTCCACGTCATCACGGACCTGTGACAGTCACATAATCTCTACTATTATCATCATCATCATCTTTGTCGTCATCAGCAGCATCCAGGGACTTATGATTGACTAGAACTAGAACAACGGGCTCAGCAAATGTCGATGAACTTCGTGACGCAACTGTGCTGCGTATGGTGTGACTATGCTTGATTAAATGATCGCGTTAACGTTTGATGTTCCACTCAACTCTACACAAATACAGGTGATTTAGGAGCTAAGTGACTAGCTCTGAAATGACCTATTTTTGTCTCATTTAGCTCGTTACAACTTAACCAGACCTGTGCCATTAAAACTAATGACACCACAACAAAAATATGTGAAAAAACTAGACCCAGGTTTTGTCGCCTTGTACAAGGTCTGGCCTGGAAATGGAACAGGACTATTTTTGTAAACCCAGGGCATGCAAGGGGCATAGGCGTGAACTTGAAATCTAGGTAAGGGGTCATTCACGGTAACTGGAGAATGTACCACTGTGCACAGTCATTTGTTATTGAATTCAAAACCCGTGAGCTGGATCTTGACCTCAGCATTTTGGCTTAACTAATATTGCCACCACTGTGAGACAGAGCAGAGCACATCATCTGAACATTAAATGGCTTCAATGGAAATCCAGTATTCATTAGGTTAACAGGACAAATTATGATCAGCATCAAAAATACATCTAACAACAACATAATTGTCAATATTATCATAATCACTATCATTACGTTGATAACCGCCGACAACAGCAACAGTCAAAGGTACACAGAAGTGACAATATTACGCATGTGTAAACTTGATCGTAAAGGCTGACTGACTGATACAACATTTCTGTATGGTTGGACACATTTCTGTCGCCACCGCGAGGAACCACTCACTAAAGTAGAGCTCATCCCTTCTTCATCCACTGACTCCTGATGCCTCACTCCTTTTACACTGGCTCTGCAATGTCCCACCACAAAGGATATCTGACCTGCAAAAAACTAACTCCAACAATCTGCCATATTCCTTTTACACTGCAGGCCTAACCCACAGAGAAACAAGATGATGCAGTTGGAGACGGCAGACTTCGCCCCGGGTGCCGCCACCTGGTGATCTGGACAAAACATGCACGTCTTCTTTGGCCTATTCTCTGCATTATATGAAAACATGATGCCATCCACAAAACCAGAAGTAAATAACACACTGCACTGCTGTCGTAGGAGGACTGAGCCGTGGTCACATCACAGGTAACATGTATAAAAAATTCGGTGAAATTTGGTCATATGGTTTTCAAGATATGTGAGCGGACAGACAAACTATCTCAATAAACATACAGACAAACATACAGACACTGTGATCACAATACTTTGCATCCCTACCGGAGGCAAAGTAAAAAGGCAAGCCTGTAAAACAAAAGCTGAAGACTGATAGTAATGAGAGTGCAGAGTAATGTATCACGACTCATTCAACTAATAGACGTGTTGCACTGTAAACTGATAAAATGCACTTGCCAACTGAAAATCAATTTTTGCTGCAGAGATGGCGGCTGTTTTCATTGCCATCTTTGACGTGACATCAAATCCTGTAAAACCATACAAAATATGTGCCTTAAAGGTCACGTGCTCTTCTTAAAAAAACAGACACACAGGCACTGGACCACAGCACATACTGTGCTATAAATATGCACTGAGTGGTGAAAGCCTACAACACAAATAGACAAATCAGAAATCGAAAGAAGTAATGTCAAGAAGAACTGGAACCTCGAATGGTTAAACCAAAGCTAAGCAGACGACTTGCAGTTCGTTCTGTGATGCTGTTTTCTAGCAGCCAAGCATACAAGCGAGTTAACCAACAAGGCCGAAGTGCTCTGAACACACACCACAATACCGTCACATGGCATACCGCACGTTGTAACATATAGCAGGACTGACAAGTATCAAATGGACACAGGCCAGTTTCACATACTGACTAATACCATCTGTAATACTACAGAAATTGGTCAACATTTGTAGAAACTATAGTCATATGAATAAAGGGGGCTTTTTAAACCAAGTTCTATTTATCCAACTGGATTTCTACTTCTGTCAAATGTTTCTTCTATATTTTGTACCACTGAGAAGATATGCAAAAGTGATCCTTTTTGTTCAACACTGTACACTTTTGCCTGCACCATTTCTTCTGAGCTAATCGGTTTTTGTTTTTAGTTTTCCTTAATTTTTTGTTTCTATGCAGTGCACCTAGACTAAGCTGGCCATTTTGTCAGCTTTTGAGCACACGTAAATATATCGTATCATATCGTATCATATGCAGTTTAGAATTTTAAGCTGTGCTAAACTGAGTAAACAAAATCTGCACAGAGCAATAACTGTACACACTGACCGATGCGGTGTGAGTCCAATGCCATTGAGAAAGACGGCCGAGTGACACAGATTGGTACTTGCTGCCAGATGTAGCGCCGCCGCATTTCCCATGCTGTGTCCCATAACTGTGGCCACTCTACATCCGAGCACAATAACAAGCACAGAACACACTCCTGAAAACAGCAGCCAGCTTAACTGAATAATCAACACAGACTCTTCTTGTCATGGACCAGGGTCTGGTTCAAATCTGTGCTAGTCGGTCTTTGGTTGACCATGGTCACGGCTGTCTGACTTACTCTGTGGGTTGTATAAGCGTGTGTGTGCGTACGTGTGAACACACTTGTGTCCACAACTTTGGTGTACTGTCGCTAAACGTGTAAATATATAGAGTTGGTTTTTGGTGTAAGATATACCACAGAGAACAGCTACTCTATGAAAAGGGATAACTCCCTCTGAAACAGTAAAAATTCCAACATATGCACACAGATTTATGTTCGTGAAGCAGTGTAACTAGATATGAGTAAGGCGGTTGTGTTTCTGTTAATATCAGCAGTTGAGTTGACTACTACAACACTTGCTGAATATTTGTTGGCAGCAGCATCATATTGATACACTTTCCTAAAAAGGTAACAAAAGTACGTCATTGGGGACTGACCAATATCCACACATGCTGATCCTATGTCGCACGGTATATTGCAATGGTGTGCATGGCCCGAGCGCTGGCCGATTCATCCGATTTTGGGCTTATGGGGGTGCAAAGTTCACAAAAATGGGAGATTCCCTGCCTTGGAAGCCATGCAAAATTTCACGCCGCTAGCTTTATCCTTGGCGGAGAAATCCGTAACCGTATAAATACACAAAAAACAAACATACAAACAGTAACCGATATATCCACGTCTTGCCTATCGGCATGTGTGGATAAAAAGTATGCAGTAGGTTAGTGGATAGCAATAGTCGGATATTCTCAGCTTACTGAATTCTTGCTGTTCTTAGTTCTTCTTGATTAACTGTCTGTTATGATTGTGTGCAGCAAACTAAACTGGCAGTCGGTCAGCTTTTAGCACATGTTGTGTGCACTGCCTATCTGTCATATCACATTGCATCAAACATGTTTATCTTTCACTCAAAGTCCATATTTCACACAGGAAATGTTGCTGATGAAAAGTGATTTAAATTTTAAACTGTACTATTTAATAATTTTCAATCACTTTATTCTGCAGTCCACAAAGCAATAATCAATTCGTCAGTCACTTTAAATTTATTAACTTTGTAAGTCATAAGAATTTGTTTCTTATATCAAACATTTAACCTGTATGTGTTTGAAGCTGTGAATTTTTAATTATGTAATATAAGGTAAACCAAATAAAAAAAAACAGCCAGCTAAATTAAAATGATGACATTCTATATCAAGTCTGCATCAATGATGATAAAAGTTGAAAACTACTGTGATAGAGGATACCTGTTAACATTAATGGCAGCCAGGAGGCTACATACAAGCTCCGTTCTTGCCTGAGTAGTTTGATCAAAAGCGTTCTCATCATCCATTTCAGTTTTGCCATAACCTGCATTCACCAATACACCAAATCACAACGTATTATAACAATAATTTCATTACAATAAAATTTACTTCATTCAAAAACTCATCTGTCTCACCAATATTTTAGTTAAATACTTAACATCCTTCAACTCACACACTAAATACTTCTTTCTTCCTTGCTCCTTCAGAGTGCAGCAACAGCAACATCAGCCAGAGCTGTATTTGTGGCAGTGCTGAGGCTGAATGGTTTTCGATGCAATGCACTTCTCCTTTAGAACTGGGAATATTAGTATTTGTAAATGTTGTACAACCAACATAATTACTTACAAAATTCAGTAACTACATGGTGCATCTTTGTAGCGCAATGTAATGCAGACTTGTGCAAGAACGTAAGTGTACTTGGTGATACCATGTAAGGCACCTTGTTCTATCAAAAAGAATATGCAGCTTCCTTGAGTGCCCCACTTACAGTACCACCCAGGTACCCTCGCCCAGGCTGGGCTGGTTCTCAAATCATCTAGCTCTGCCATTAGTAATGACAGTGATAATCAACAGTACAATGACAGTGACCATATTGTGTACATGAACACGCTTGGACCTGAAAAATAACTGTTGTGGTCACCTGGCCTAAGGACATAAACGAAACTTACGTGTCATGAAATGAACACCAAAGTAGATTTGGTCTTTCTGTAAAAAAAAATTTTAATGTCAACTCAATCAGAAGTGTACTGTAGCACTAAGAATTCTACCTGGAAATTCTGGAATCAATAAACGGAATCCAGCTTCCGTCACTGAAGGTGCAAGTTCCATCATGTCATAAATGCTGCCCGGGGCACCATGCAGTGCTAAACATACTGCACCCTCAGAAGGACCAAGATCAGCATAGCCAACCCTGGCAAAACTTTTACCGACGGGTATGCATATGTTGTTGATAGTTAACGAAGCACCAGTCATTTGAGAGGAAATGTTCAACTCCTTACTAGCTTCAGTGCTAGAAAGTCTGGTGACAGCAGGAAGTGCATGAACAGTTTGCCAGACAGCATGGTATGTTATCTTCCTGAGTAGCATATCCTGCAGAATTTACACATAGCAAAACTAAATAATCAGTGACGCTGAACTACTTAACAGCGTTGTCCATTGTGATTATAATACTAAATGTAAAAACTACCAGACTAAATCGGCAACAGAACCTATATCGTGCGGGAGTTTAAGGGCATTTACTGCCTTATCGGCTAAAGGTGTCTTGTATTTTTATTGTACAACGGTCTTTTGAAAACAAAGTGTCTCAAGACCCAAAAGTCGGACGTCTAATAACGCTGTGTCTCCAGGTCCGACAGTCAAACGTCTACTTTGCGCAACTACACGTCCGACAGTCAGATCTCCATTAACAGTAACCTCTAGGTCCAAAAGTCGAACTTCAGGTCATGGCAAGTACACATCTGACAGTCGTCTTTAAACATACTCTATTGTTTCTTTCTTTCTCTTATGCCCCCAAAAGACCGCGCCCCTTTTTATATATACCCCACAAAAAACATCTTTTAATGATAAATTATCAACGATCAACTTCTTGTCGCTGGCGTTTTCTGAGCTGAGTACAGCTACATCAGCGAATGGGTAGTGCATTTACTTGCCTCACCCACAAATCCTGCTACGCACCTCCACGAAAAATTCCTTTTATAAATCCCGAAAAACCTTCTTACGGGTGTCAACAATGTGCGCACAAATATTACGGTTCACTAGGGGTAGGGTTAGGGTTAGGTCTATGATGACAGTTAGGGTTAGGTTTAGGGTTAGTGTCAGGTTTAGGGTTAGGGTTACCATTACACTTACGGTCAGTTTACTTGAGTAATTAGTGGTACTAGTTTGGTTGCGTTATGTATCGCCATCTGGTGAATGAAATATATCAGACTGTCGGACGTCCAGGTTTGAAAGTCGGACGTCTACTTGGCGCAACTACACGTACGACAGTCGGATCTCCGGTTTTGTATGATTAGGGTTAGGGTTAGCGTTGAGGTTGGACATCCGACTGTCGAACGTGTAGTTGCGCAAAGTAAACGTCCCACTGTCCGATCTCAAGACACAGCGTTTTGAAAACAAGACTACCGCAGCATTCAGGGCAAAAACTGGCAATGTAACTTACGCCTACACAACTCAACTCAACGAGCATTAACGGACGCAGGTGTCTGACACCTCAATGTCCGTATCTATATAACACAACGTAATAAACTACGTTTCACATATTTCATACAC
>Ga0209780_1001268_pt1 | contig 16257 bp, 12 predicted proteins | sample WorMetexBAHAMAS2_FD_187384 | JGI IMG/M metagenome (GOLD analysis project Ga0209780, IMG submission 187384) | Marine gutless worms symbiont microbial communities from Max Planck institute for Marine Microbiology, Germany - Inanidrilus exumae... | ecosystem: Host-associated > Annelida > Digestive...
ATACAACTGTCTGGTAAAACATTCCATTTTCCCACAATTCGGTTTGCAAACACATACTTTCTTATATCCAATCTGCTTCTTCTCTTGAATAGCTTTTTGCTATGTCCTCTTCTTCCAGCATCATCAATTTTAAAAAAGTGTCAACAGTTAAATCATAATACCCGTTAATAATTTTAAATGTCACCTAATCATGGAATGCACAGTGTTTGGGGGTAATGTATTGTGCATGTACTAGCATACCCATATACCACATCAATCTGCATACGAAACTCGAAGCGATTATCTTCACGTATTCCAAACACATGAAGGAAGATCTAAAATGTAAAAATGGGGTATTGTGGGTGGTCAGTCATTTAACGCCACCATATCAATACCACCGCTGAATTGAGCACATACGACTTCCTATTCACCTTTCATTGAAACTATGCCCCTATCTTACACCGTTTTTGAGGTGAACCCAATAGGATTTCACCAGATCTTTCACTTCAGAAAAATAAAGTCACTGAGTCACAGTGCGGCTGTGGCATTCTTTGTGTGACTGTGTGATGCCATTTTGATAGAACACCGGCTTCTGATAGACAGATGGACAGACAGACAGTCACAGGGCCATAGTATATGCCACACTATCAGTGTTGTATGGTAAAAAGTACATTATTACGTGAGACAACAGCACATACTCTGAGAATGTGTTGGAAATAGTCCAATCGTGTTAAGAATGGGTCTAATCTGAGACTGCAACAACACACCATGGTTGCCAGCATGTGCTTCGAATACTGACCATAAACTTCTGATGCACACAAACACAAATAGAAACTTCGCAATACACAAAACTGTATGCCTCGATACACACAATCACAATATTTTGCTTACATATAAGCCTTCTGCTCAAAAGATGACCAAACAAGTACGTCAGTCTTATGGGGACGGCCGTATATACACGTGTCTATCTTGCATACATGTCACGTTGTGGAGTCACCAACTGGAACATCCATCGTCCTTCACGTGCTAGCCGATTCGTCCGACTTTGGGCTTCTGGAGAAGCAAAGTTCACAAAAATAGGAGATTCCTTGCCTGGGACGCCGATGAACCGCAGTGCAAAATTTGACACCGCTAGCTTTATCCTCGGCGGAAAAAATCCATAACCGTACATACAAACAAACAAACACACAAACAGTAAACGAAATATCGACACCTTGTCTATCGGCATGTGTAAATAACAAGGAATATTTCATTATCATAGTTAACTGCTGACAGGTATGCCCTATGCGCACGATGGTAATCTCTGAGCATTAGGCCTATATTATAGTTAGAATTAGCACGGTTAGTTTATGGTTAATTTTAGTGTTAGGATTTGACTTAAGGTTAGAAGGCCTCTACCGAAGCTTAAGGGTACAACGGGTACACCCGTGCTGTATACACACTACACAGCCTTCTTCCTCAAACGGACATTATATGGGTCCGTAGAAACATTGCATCAGACTAATCAGACTAATTGGCCATAAACATTGAATAAACATGGACAAAAACCACGAATCGACCAAGCTGAATAGCGAATCGGCCACAAAAAATCATACAGCAAGCGTCTGCATTGTCCACATCAGAGTGCTTGTCTATGTCTGCTGTGACTAACGTCACTCATTGCAGCCGATTCACAGTTTAGCTAGGTCGATTCGCTGTTGGGCGATTGACAGACAGTTAATCGGCGTGTAATATATTTTTCCACTGTCCGGTTTTCGTTGATGCAGTTTTACTCAACTCAACTCAACTCAACGAGCATTAACGAACGCAGGTGTCTGACACCTCAATGTCCGTATCTATATAACACAACGTAATAAACTACGTTTCACATATTTCATACACAGATCTATCTCCGATTTCGGTCAGGTCGGCCGTGAAATCATATAAAACTTCTTGGTTTACCCAGACTTACCCAGGTGTACCCAGCTTTTTATTGTGTAAATTGGTGTGACTGTGATTTATAATATTCCCATATGTTTTTGTCCGTGTTTATTCAATATTTATGGCCGATTAGTCCGATGCAATGTTTCTACAGACCGGACATTATATCCTGCAAATATCAAACAAACAAAATACCTCGTTGTTTCACCATATATTAATGGCGAAGGCAAACTATGAGTCATTTGAATATAATCACTACAAACGGTCACAAATCACAACATTTTACTTTAATTCACTCTTTAAAACATTAACAAACAACTTTAACATCCTTCCGCACCCACTTCCCGAACGTAAACAAACACCGACGACGGTGCGTTTAATTACCGTATCATCATCATCATCGTCGTCGTCGTCGGAGTATTCCGGGCGCAGGATGCAGTTATTCTTTTTGATGAGGTCATAGTAGCATTGCAAATGAAGTTCATTTCTGTAGTCATATTTTACTGGTTGATTTCTCAAAACTTATACAATCTTGATTTTTAAAAATGGACACTTTGTGACGTTACCAATTCCTCAGGTAGCTGAGGTAGGGAATTCCATGGTTTCACAAGTTCACAATCTCAATCTCAATCAATCTTTTATTTGTATCAGGCAAAGCCCATAAACAGGAATATAGAGAATAACGAACAAACTACTAGACTACACAGACAGACACACAAGCATTCCGAGAGAAAGAAAGCAAAGCAAACAGCGGGCGCTACACACATAAACACGAAATATAGCATAAATCACTCACTAGAAACACAGTGATGACACAGCATTATTACAAGCCAGTATCATGTCTTTAAAACGCCATGTAAAGTTATGTAATACAGTTGAACCAGTTGAACTACTCGCAAGACCTATCCGTAACAACGCTGCAGTCAGCAAACGTAAGACATTTGTTGTAGCATGTTTGAAATTTACTAATATTCCTACAACAACCTAAACTTTTGGGTTTATTAAGGTTTTAAAAACTTAAAAACCTAGGTTTTTCAAAACCCAATTCTACAGCCCTAGTCGTTCTGAGTATGGTAAATTTTTAATCGGCTTGACTTGCTTAGTGGCTCTCTTCTGTACTTTCTCAATTACCGGTAGTTCAATATCATTAATTTTGTACGGAAACTGCTGTATCGACTACAATTGTTATTCCACCGCTTAACTGCTAATCGACCACACCTATGTCATCTACCACTTAGCAGTTTTGTCTTCGAAAAATTGCTTTGTCATGCAAAATGCAGTAAATCTCACTTAGTCTGCAGAAGCATACGGCTCTCTGACATACGGCTTGGCTTGTATCCATTGAAAGCGAATGTAGGCAGGGCCGCAGGGGCGGGGGTTATAGTGGGCGTGGTCGTTAGCTGTTTATGCATTGTGTTGTATTGCATTGACAAGATGACAATTGTTGTCTGTTATTAAACTATTTTGTGTGATTTTGTGGGGACTTTCGATGCGTGACTTTAAGAAATGCTTTTGTTCGCTGTATATCAGTCGTGCGTTGTCCTGTGTTAACTTATCAGCTGTTTCTTGGCATTTCAGTTGTCGGAGAGACAAGTGCAGTTGCGTTTATGGAGAATAACACTACCATGAATTCCCGGAGTGTCAAAAAATGGCAGGTGTTTCCGGGTAGAAATAATTTCTGTTGTGACGGTCGCGTAATGATGGGTGCAAGCCCGTGGATTTTCTACTTCACCTGTGTGCTGATCATTGTAACCAACGGATTATTCTTTGGAGTGGAGTACGTTCTAATCTTCATTTGTGCAGTATTTGTAGACGGCTAGGACGTTTAGGTGACACACCATTTGTGGATACGAGGACGGCTGACCGTGGCAAAGTGTGGACGTGGAGGGGAAGAATTTGCGTGGAGGCACTTTGCAGTGGTGGCAATTTATTACAGTACGCATTAAGTGTTTCAATTTCCTTTGTGGTTTACAGCATACAGCCCAGCGGAAAGAGTTTGAAGTGATTCTAACGGTAAAAATGGAAACTAGACATCCCGTATGGGGATCATTTGGCCGTGAGATTTTGGCATTTGTAATCGTTGCGGAGTTATGGCAGCCTGAAGTCGCAAGACCTGGAAATTTTTTGAGCAATTTTTGCGTTTAAAAAAACGATCCATCTCAAACTTTTGCTGCTGCACAGATCGTGCCCAAAATCTGGCTCACAGATCCAAATTTTATCCAGATCAGTTCACTTTCGGCAGAGTTATTGCCGAACGCATGAAGACCGTTTTTGCCCAGTAGAGTATTTACAATATAGGCTTTTCAAGCTTATAATAATAGTAGTAATAGTATTGGTAGCAAGAGCAGTTGCAGAATAATGTCAAATTATGTGCAACAGAATGAAGTCGAATAAGGTTCATCACCGGCATTAACATTGTAAGAGCTATGACATTCAGCACAGTTGTAGTTGTAGTCATTATTGGTCAGTTTGGTCAGTTGTAGTTGTAGGCAAACTGGTCAGTTTGGCATATATATTTGTGTACTTTTTGTAGTATAGTTTGATTATGATCGGTGATGTGTTGAGCAGTTGTCCATACCTGATAGTGGAATTGACGCCGGCAATTCCCGTTATTGGTGGAATTTTGTTGGTCTTTGTCATGGCTTCTCTGCTGAGGACAAGTTGGACTGATCCAGGAATCATACCTCGTGCAACTGCCCAGGAAGCTGCCGATACAGAGCGACAGATAGGTCAATTTCAGGACTTCACTTCTTCACTTACTCAGATAAATACCGTATTTCCTCTAATAGAAGCCGGGTCTCAAATACAAGCCGGGTCTCTAACAGAAGCCGGGGGTCTAAAAGACGAATATCATAGAACTAATTGCACATCCCCCCGTAGCACTGTGGTGCATTACGTCATCTGTGCGTATTGCGTGATTAGCATTTAGCAGAACGGCGGTATGGCCTTCCGGGTATTTTGCTTTGCAGTAATAAATATAAAACCAAGAATCTTGGTGTTTCAAATAATGTCATGTTCATCGGTGAACCGGGTGGTTTTGATAGAAGCCAGGTCTCTAATACAAGCCGGATCTCTAATAGAAGCCGGGGGACTGACACTATTCTTCTAATAGAAGCCGTTGGCTTCTGTTAGAGGAAATACGGTACTTAATTTCTATTAATTAATACATGGAGACTGTTAAATACTAAGAAGAAGTCATATGTAGTACTGATGGTCTTCAATGATCTTCAAAGGTCATTTAAGCTGGAGCACACTTTTCTAGATTCAGTAATCTATTGTCTTATATCACACAGGTTGTATATACTGTAACAAATAGGAAATTATTTATGGGCTGTCATTTTGAAGGTCAGCTGACAGCTAAGCTTGTCATTTTCGGTCAGCCTGTATACCAGTTAGTGTACATGATATGTTAATGCATGCAGAACTGATGGTTTTAGTTTTCTTAATGTTTTTGACAGTATGCCACTTCAGTATCTGCAGTTATTCTTTGTTGCTTGACTTCATTGAATGTAGCAGGCCTGAAGTCACTTTTGTGTTGTTGTTGATAAGTGAATGTCTTATTGCTTTTGTTGCATCTCAGAGATGATGAATGTATCCAATGATCTTTATCCTCCGCCGCGTGTACGTGAAGTACGAATTAACGGTGTTGTAATAAAGCTGAAGTACTGTGCTACGTGTCGCATCTTTCGCCCGCCACGGGCTGTCCACTGCAGCACTTGTGATAACTGTGTTGGTAAGTGGCTGGCTCAAACTGAACTGCACATAGTGTTTTAAATGTTTTCAAAAGGTGCCTTCAGATGTTTGTGCATTTCTGTGTTTAAAGTCACAGACATGTGATTTGGGATTTTCTTCAGCAGTGTCTACTGAATGCTTATTCCAGTGCCTTTTATGATTCATTTGCTTGTAGTTGTAGATACTACTGCTAGTTGTATTTCTTGTTCTTGATAATTACTCTGGACTCTCTGGTGCTAACTAAGTGCTAAGTTTCACAAGTATTATTACTGGCCCACCTATGGTGTTTTTGTCTGTTGTCGTCGTTGTCTGTAACACTCCATGGCAGGCCTGCAGGCGGCTTCAGCCGCACAGGCCACTGCGATGACATGCCGCCTCCAGTCTAATTATAGCTCCACGGCTGCACAGCAGGCCAGTCATGTTACATCCCATTAGGGCGACACCTGGTTATACACTAGTTGTTGGGTGCCGTGAACCAATCTGCAGTATATTGACGACAGCATTGTACTGAATTGAGCCATTTTACCCTTCCAAGATGAGTTTGCTTGTATAATGTCTGTCACTGGGGCATAATATTTGAATATCGCACTCACAGGGTTGCATTATCTGTAGTGTTAGTGACAATGTTATGCTTACACTATGAGCAGTGAATATTACTGTGTATTTTACAGAACAGTTTGATCATCATTGCCCGTGGGTTGGCAACTGTGTCGGCCGACGAAATTATCGATATTTCTACGTTTTCCTTGTCACAATTTCCATTGACTGCATTTTTGTCTGTGGATGTTCAGTGACAACGATCGTTATGCGTAAGTCATTAAATCTTGTTCGTTTGCATATTATTTCTTAATTTCTTAATTATAAACATGTAGCTGTAGTTGTTGTGCATCCTTTTGTGCCACTCTGTTGAAACATTAAGGCATGATTTGGCAGATATGATACGTTGCTCAGCTGTCATATATTAGTAAACAATATTGACTTAGAACAGCATTAACTGTATCATGGAGATTGACCAAGTACCAATTTTATGTCACTTCCTGCAATACCTTGATTGAAAACGTCCATGGCTGCCGGTTCTTTGCCATATGCTGGTGAACTTTGCACGAATAGTAGTAACTAATGACGTACGTACACCCATTTTTACGGCCATTTTCGAGATTTTCGCGATGAACTTGGATTCTTCTTTTCCACTTGTTCCAGAACGTTGTTTAGCACCATCCATCTCACAGTGTCTTGTTCTGATGTGCTGTTTATTAGATTCTTTCTCCTGTTATTATTGTAGAGAGTTGAGAGTTTTCTTCTGGCAGATCCAGTCATCATCATGATTACATTCCGTCTCAGTCTACCTTACTATTCATCAGACTCACCAATTCCAATCCAAACAAAGTGTCGCCCTAATGGGACATAACATGACTGGCCCAGTGCGTGCTGCCCCTGGTGAGTTACGTTGCATATGCGCTGTGTTACAGACGACGACAGACTCCAGCGACCGTTACTAGTCTGGCCGCCCTACACTATGCGGGCCAGTAACAATTAATTCTGCTCTTTCCTTCCTTTTTCTCAAAATAATCCTGCATATCCATCTATTCATGCTGTTGTTCAGTTATGACTAACTCTTCCTCATGCTTTGCTTTCATCAGCCATGTCTTACTGTCATTTTGCATGTGTACAACTCAAACCTGATGTATTAGCATGTAGCTTGCCTTCCAGTTTTAACCAGATCCAGATCAGTTAATACAGTCAACTGGTCACAGTACTGGTTACATGCAGTGTTGACCCATGCTGTCCTATCACGTCATGTGCGTCCATCCAGCATATCTGTACTATTAAGTTTCCAAGTGCTGTAATGCAGGACAGTGTATGTGAGGCTTCTCCAGTAGGTCAGCAGATGGTAGACCTGCAAGAGCAATGTTGTTGGCTATTTGTATGGAAGGCAGAGGTCAGAGCATAATATGCCGAGGTAGCTGGCGCCAGTGCACGATATGTATATGCCTAAAGTGAAAACTCTATACAGTATATAGTGTGGAAGGAAAGGAGACTGTTAGTGCAGTACATTACACAGGTGGTGTAGTGCACCATTAACCTTCATTATTAGGTCGACTCGCCCGAGTGGACCTAGTCTCAAATGTCCGTCCACCTGTCCGTACATCCGTCTGTTCGTCCATCCACACAAAGTTTCTTCGATTTTAATGATATTCGGTATGTAGGTAGATATCGATGAGTGACACATGACGGTATGCAGTATGACCCGATCCAAAGTCAAGGTCACGGTCACAAGCCCTTGAAAGTCGGAAATTTGGCCATTTTCAAATGCTATCTCTCCCCCCATTTATAATGGTGGTTGGCAAATGACCACGGATTCTTAAATTTGGGGCCAATACCTAAAGCTTGTCGGGGCCGGATGTTTGATTTTTGTCCTAGTTTTTGTGTCACGTGAATTTGAAGTTTGCAGTAAGTAAGAGTCGACCGCCAGTCCTGTACAGGGCTAATTTATATTCTTGCTATAGCAACCATTCTACAAAGTGCACAGCAGAGCATCGCGTGTGATGTGTTACTCGTATGTTCGCTGTACACTAACATGGTGCAACAGGTAGAGTGCTGGACTTGTGATCAACAGGTCGTGGGTTCAAATCTTACTCGGGGCAAAGCTGCGCAACAACCTTAGGCAAGTTGTTCACACTTATGTGCCTCTGTCACCAAGCAGTGCAACTTGGTACAGGCCAAGGGCGGTGATGCTCCACGGCTGGGAAGGTAACCGCAGGCCTGGCATAAAGTAATAGCAGCCTACCACCTGGTGGATGACTGCCTGTACATTGAGATCAGCTCCAGGCCCAACACTCGGTAACGAGTATGGGAAGCCTCTACCTTTATCTTTTAACATGGCTTGCCACAGGTTAAAAATCATTTCGCCCGCTCTGTCCTAAAGAATTGTAGTTGATCGTAAGTGACAAATACAAGTTTGTGGTTGTTTTTTTTTTGTTCAGGTTCTCTTGATGCCGACTTTGTAACTGCATTAAAAGAATCTCCAACAAGATATCCTTTCTGTCTCTGAGTTTTTTGCCAGGATTTTATATAAACTGTATAAGTGAAATTTATATATTAGTGTTGTTATGTAATTTAAGTTTTTTTGTTTGTTTTTATAATGTAATTTAATAGCAGCAGCAGCAGCAGCGGAAGAAGTAACAATTTGATTTTTTACTGACCACATTAGTGGTCTAGGCAGAGCAGTTGGTTGGTTGTGTGTAAGGGTCTGTCTGGACAGTAACTTTCAAACGAGATGACGTTTGATATAGATATTTGACGTGGCTGCTCATCTTGACCATATCTAGATCAATTTTGACGGTGGAGGGAGTAGGTCAGAGTTTACAGTCACAGAATAAAAATATTCCTGTTTGATCGAAAAGTGAAACAAAAATTGGGAAAACCAGTCACAATGCAGGCGAGTTGTGGTTAAAAAGCAGCCTGAATTGGAAACTGTAAACAAGTATCAGTTAGCTTAAAATTTTCGGTCAGCTAAAATGTTGCTAAAATGGTCAGTGCAACCTCGAATGATGGCTATCTAATGACTTTGTGTTTGTATTGAATTTCTTCTTACTAAATTAGTACTAGTGGTCGTGGTGATAGCAGCAGCTGCAAAAACAATGTTACAACTTAGCCTATAGTTGTTTGACTTGATTGACAAAATCATAAGATTTACCACATTGAGTCGGTCATTCGATGGTCAGCTTGATAGTTGATCGTACTGTTGTTGACTAATTACAGTAGTAAAATTTACTTACTTCACATTAATGATGCAGATCACTTCATGCAGTGTCTCTAACTTACTACCGTATGTCGAAGCACATTGCTATCATTGCTATCATTTTGTTGTTGCTGCTGCTAATGCTACTGTTGCTACTTTTATTATTAATATTCAAATTCTCTACAAATTTACTGTGAGTTAAAATTCAGTTCTTGTCTAATATGTACACGACTTTTGAATGTTGTCAGTTTATCAACGAATGTTGAACTAGTTAGTTTTATGCAATAGCTAAGTAGCTTAACTTATGCATATTCACTAGTGAACAATGAATGATTCAGTGTGGCATTTCCTTGATGACCGTTGTGTACTTTGCTGGTTGCCGTGGTAGCGTTCTTCTCCATGTGGTCAGTGCTGGGTCTGGCTGGGTTTCACACGTTCCTGGCGGCTTGCAATCTCACCACTAATGAAGACGTAAGTTTTTGTGTTGTCAGCATTCTACATGTACCGCAGTATTTACCAGTAATTTAATACGAGGTGTAACCGAAGTTTGACTGAAAAAATGATAATGGTAATAATAATGCAGCAGTAATTAATACAAAAATTAATATTAATAAGAAATTTAGAAATTTGTAGTGTGTACAAAATAATTTTCAGTGAACTATGTAAAGAATATCCAATAAATTTGAACTCTACTTGTTAGTCTATCTTCATGTCAAGGTGACTGGTTATATCTGTAAGTGAAAATAAATAATGTAAGAATAGCAGCTTTATTCTTTTGTAAATGTAGGTAAGGTGTTAGTAACTGTACAAGTTTTTTGTGATGTTATCAGATTAAGAATGCATACTCAAAGTCGTCGGATCAGAAGAATCCTTTCAGTCACAATTCTCTCTGTCTGAACTTCTATGATGTCATCTGTGGACCAGCTTACCCAAGGTACATCTTTCTGCAACTAGCTTTGTAAATTCTAATACCTTAGCAGTTTATTTGTTTTATTTTATTTTAGGTAATGACAGCTGACATAGAAAGGGGTGACTTCCCTTCTTTCAGGAGTACATCGGTGGACGAATAAAGGAACAAATTGGTTTATTATTTGTGGAGTGATTCCACTAATTGGCATCAGGAAAGGTCACAAGAAAAATTTAGCACCAATTACCCATCAGGATCAGCTGGCGCGTGGGCGGTCGGCCGCCGCCGGGCCGGACGCATGGGTGGCCGGGCGGCCGACACTGCACGGCGGGCCAGTACGGTTACGTCCCGTTAGAGCGACCCCTTGTTTGATGGGCATAGTTCCTGAGGTGCTCAGGACTAGCCGCAGTTCTAGCCAACGGTGTCAAAGCACTGAAGGTCAAAGCAGTGAAACAAAGAAAAACAACTGGAATATTTATTGCTTGTGTGTATGTGTGCATGCAGTGTAATTGATAGAAGAGGCGTGGTGCCGAATGACGTCGTGCACCAGACAACACAGTTGTCCAACGGTCCTCAACATTCTACTGCAGTGCCTGTCTAGACTGCTGCGCTCGGTTCTAGTGATCATGTTGTAATCTCATTATCGTCGTCGTCATACTACGAACAGCATCTTCTCTGATGAACATTAACTGTTTAGCATTTCAATGTTTGACGCAAAATGTTTAAAATGTGTGAACCTCTCATGAAACAGGCCATTTAAACAAGAAGCAGTTGGTAGTCGTGATGTTATTGTTATTCTCTGATGTGTTCAACAGCAAGGTGGACACAAAGCCAGGTTATACTGACCACCCGTTGGACACAGAGCTGTACTGGACTGACTACCCGTTGCGTTCTGTGCTGTGTGTGTGTGTGTTTTTCGCTTTGTTTTGTAATTGTTGTTGTACATATTTGGAAACAATTATTATGCACATTCTGTGCTTCTTTACTGCAAGATTTTACAGTTAGTATTGCTGAGTTTGCTGTTGCTGCTGCTACAATCCGGTTCTGATCAGAGATGCTAAGCACGGATCATGTGTTCGACTAGAAGTTGACTTGTTTTGTTCTGTAATAAATTGAAGACGGCACAATAATGTTTGAACTGATATCGATAAGCTGAAAAGTATACTTAATGCAATCAAACTTGTATTTTAATTTTGGGTTAATTATTTTAATAGTCATCGTTTCAGTATTGTTTTATGTACGTATAAGGCCGCAGGTCATTGTAATTATATTATATGTTTTAATTACTATTTTTTGTACATAATAATTCTATAGGTGTTGATATAACTTAGTTTTTGTTGAAAATGTTGTTAAATTCTATCCGACCATCTGCAGTCTAATTAAACAATAACTTTAACAGTTCACTAATACTAGTGAACTTAAAACTTCAATTGCTAAAATATAACTTTTTGCAATAGATTATTATGATAAATTATACTCTAAAGGTGCAATATAATCTGAGTTGTGTTGAATGCTAAACTTTATACAATCAACGAACCTTCTAGTACTGAGAAAACTGTTGAGTGTTGACATAAATGCAATTATTCAGTAACAAGTTTGTTATGAAGCACGTGATTCAAATATTGCATAGTCTGGACTGTGACAATATCATCTGGTTACCTTGTAAATGAAGTGTTGTGCAGAGGTAATTATGTCCATACACAGAGCACTTATACCTTCATTTGCTTTGGTGCATGCAGCAGGTTATAACGATAAACTTTTAAATGTCATTTTTCCTAATTTAAAATTGAGATGTTTGCAAATAAAAGCATAGTCACGAAGTTTATGAACAGACTGATGCATATGTTACTCAGAAACATGTCTAATATGATGAGCAGATAATCTCTATGTTGCAGTTGCTGTTGTAGTCTCTGTGGCTCAGATAATGATAAGTTGGCCATCTAGCTGTTAAATGTAAGTGTTGCATGGGTGAGGGTGATGTGTGACTGTAGCATGACAGGTGATGTTGTTTAGACTTACCACGTTCAGGTGATATATATAGTTTATGGCATTACACAGTGACTGTATTTATAATAATAATAGTCTAAAACATCGTGCAGTACTACATATGTTAAACTCAGATCTAATTTGTTGACACACATTTTAGCACAATCTGTTGAGAAACCAGTAATGGTTCACCTTTTGGCCCCTCTGTATCTATATCTAATAATCCGTCAGACAATTTGTTTGGCCAGAGGCGTGGTTTAGGGCGGGCGGATGGATGGGCGCGTGGGTGGACGGACGGGCGGCCTAGATCGCGATTGTGGCTTGTATATTTCTATGTGTTTTGTCTGCTACATATTTGCCTGAGCAAGTTGCTGTGTAATAGCATTTTAATTCTAATGTCATACACCGTGTCTCAATAAAACCAATACACTTCACAAGTGTACTGTTTGTTGAGACCTCGTGTATATTCTGTGTTGATGCTGTGAACTACAGTCTTGCATTAGAGGTGTTCATGTAATTGCACTGTATAAATCGACATTTACTTACTTTTGCTGTCATCTCATCATTTAAGAAGCTTTTTGAGTTTTTTTGTACATTGATTGTTGTCGCCTTATAGCAGCAACATTCCGTTTATTTGAGTTCAGTTACATGCTATAATTATATCACGTGGCTTTGAAGTTTTTGTGTACGAAATGATAAGTTTGTTTGTTTTAATAGTGATTCATATAAACCGATCTCCGTGTGTCTGGTGTTTGAATATTTAGTACTGTAGCTGATTGGCAGCTGATGCCTGTGAATTTGACTGTAGCTGACCGTGTAAATTGCATGCTTATTGATCGGAGTCTTTCTTTTGGCCATCTTACCATAATGTGAATGTTAGAATTGTCGTAAATCTGCAAACCTCCGGGATATTGTAAGTCGGACACGTCAGTCAAACCACGCTAGACTGAATGTTTGCCGTACTGAGCCATGTTTATCGGCCTACTGACGGTGAACTGTGTTATTATGCTGGGCGCGTCTAGCTAAAAGAGTAATTTAACGGTCTGGCGTCCGTCTGTTTATGTATCCTGTCGGCAATTGACCGTGGCTCACCAAGGGAGGGGGCAGCATGCGACGCGGCCAGCGTACGTTTTGGCCCGACAAAAAGGAGGACCGACATATATACTTGTTTCGTTTCTGCCATATCGCCTAGAGCAGAAAACGTGGCGTGCAGACCACTCCTACTAACGAACTCTTAAGGTTTCTACATTTCGATAGGACCTGGAAATATCGTCTTGTGCATAAGTAAGTAAGTAAGTAGCGAATGACTTGCAGAACATATCTCTAACACATAGGCCTACACACACCAGGATGACGCTTTGTAACTGTTTTTTAAATATTAATTGTTAAGCATACAATGAAAAACAGTTACAAAGCGTTATCCTGGTGTGTGTAGGCCTATGTGTTAGAGATATGTTCTGCAAGTCATTCCCTACTTACTTACTTACTTACTTATGCACAAGACGATATGTAGCACCATAAAATGACTAAAGGAATACAGCATTATAAAAACAATAGCAATATCTAAACAGACAAGTTAGTACAAACAGTTTGATTGTCCACGTATAGCAGCAGAGTGGAGGACAAGGTGAGTTAAGCAGGTCCACTGTGGCAGGTAACTTTAGGTAAGTAACCAGTCGCCAGACAACACACGGTCGACTGCAGTGTTATTCTTGTGTGCCTTGAGGGCATCGAGACAAGTTGGCGAGCAACACCGCTGTTTCCGCTACACCTGCGTGTTGGCTAGCACTGTGCCAGCAGCTAGGACCATTGCGTCATATCCAGCTCTGTCGTAGCCTATATAACTCTGTCGCATGTTGTAGCAATTTTCGTTATTTTCGCCGTTATATTACCAGCATCTCAACACCATGTCATGAAAGCTGTGGAACACTTGTTTCGGGTCACTGAGGATCGAGCCGTACGCACCAGGTAAATGCTTCGCTTACGTGAACAAATCAATGAAAACAAATCAAATACCACGCAAATATCATCTTTTAAGTTGCAAAATTATCCGTGTCGTAGGCCTAAAGGAAATTGGGTTCGGTAAATGCATTGACGATCAGATTCACTCATGATCGACAGCTTGTCAGTGTCCAGTTTGTCAACAATGTTTATTGTCTGGTGTTCAACTAGATGCGCGCCACGAAGCACCACGTAGGCAAAGTCGCCAGCGTCGGCACTTACGAGCTCAGCAGTTGTGTCATCCAAAATTATCACCCAGCTAGTAATGCCACGCATCGATTATTAGCCCGCACGGCATTACGATGCCGAAGGGATTATATTTTACCGCTGTGGTTTCTTTCTTTTTTGACGCCTAGCCTAGTCTCTGAGGTCACTGAACCGATCTCAACCAAAGTTGGACACATATTCACTTATATGACTGCTATTTGAAAAATTTTGGTCCGAACTCCTCCGGGCATAAATGCCTCCAACTTTGGTGAAATTTGATCCAGAAACGGCTGACAACAATCTTTTGTCCACCCCCTAAATTTTCGCATTGGGAGACACTGCCAGCCTTACCGCATCGGCGTTATTATAACAGCTAGATAGGCAAACTTTGGCATGTGTTATATAATGACACGAGCTTACAGTCTAGAACAACAGAATGCCGGGCTGGCTCACACTGGGCTTTGCCATGCATCTAGTTGCAACACTAACCAAGTGACATTACTTACTGCAGGTGCGTGGAGCACGAGACAGGCTGACGTGAATGACGCATATCGGCGTGACGTCGCATACAAAATGTCTCGCTCTATGCCGCCGTTGCTGTGGCTGACAGTGATGATGATGTTGGCGATGGTCAGCTGTCACGTTGACGCACTGACACAATTCATCACTGAATGTCATCCACCTGACGATGTAAGTCGACCATTATGGAATCATACTAGAGTTAACTTATATTGAAACGACTGCAAAAACATAAGCTTATGATCATTTTAATCGCCTTGACCGTCTGACAGAAGTCTTAGCATGTAGACCAAAATGAATGTAGCATGTGTTTTTTGTTTGATGTATTTCATGTGTTCGGCTGCATTTGTGCGAAATAAACTATTGTACGTGCGTGTTTAGTTTTTACCTGTTGTTTACACCGCTAGATTAGCATCATCCTGTCGCGCTGTTCCCTCATACCCCTCCCTTCTTATTACCCAATCCATTAAGCCAGCAGCCTCCCATGCCGCCGTCTTCCCCTTCCCGCCCCTTTTCCTCGGCCATCTTGAGAGTTTTCTGTTTGCAGATGGGCATGCATGCAATCTTCCATCCTATATTTATGTTTGCTAATCTTTGTAATTTAATGAGATGTCGCCTTGTGCCGTACACGTAAGCAGATTAATAAGCCTAAATACAATCAGCCTGCGTTATTGATTGCGTTATTGCTTTTACATATTGACTAGCCTACACCTGCTAGTGAGTGATGTCTTTGTATAGGATGTTAGGCGGGCGACGCTTTGCTACAGCAGCATTCCAACAAGTAAGTGTATAGGCATCAATATTCACTTACTGTTTTCGATTTCATGTTACTTTACTCTCATCAATAATTGCTTTTGGCAGTAAAAATCGTTACTCTGCAAGGTAATGAAGTAATGAGATTTTTTATATTTGTCTGTCACGCCACCGCCGCAGCATTCCGTATCTCAGCCACCATCATCGATATCAACGACTGGATGAAGGCAGGTCGACCACGACTCAAGCCGTCCAAGATACAGGTGATGTGGTTGGGCACCAAACAACAGCTGGACAAGATCATCATCAAAGATGCTCCGCTGCTGTTCACCGTCGTAACAGTCGTTGAGTCGTTACGATACGATTATGATCATACGATACGGTAGATTAACGTGCGCTCAAAAGCTGACGAGATGGCCAGCTTAATCTATAGCGCACGGACAAAAAATAAAGAAAAAATAAAATAAAATTAAAACCGAGTAACTCAAAAGAAACAGTCCAGGCAATAGTC
>Ga0209780_1001269_pt1 | contig 16253 bp, 11 predicted proteins | sample WorMetexBAHAMAS2_FD_187384 | JGI IMG/M metagenome (GOLD analysis project Ga0209780, IMG submission 187384) | Marine gutless worms symbiont microbial communities from Max Planck institute for Marine Microbiology, Germany - Inanidrilus exumae... | ecosystem: Host-associated > Annelida > Digestive...
GGTGGAAGGCTGAGTCGACCTAGGCACTGCAGTAAGGGTGTGCAGCCCGTGCCCAAGGCTGTATATCGCAGTGGCTGTCGTGATAAACACAACTGCCCGCGGTGAGATTCGAACCTGGGTCCTCTCACACCGCAGTCAGGCATGTTACCACTAGACCACTGCGACACTGCGTATATGTGTTAATTAGTTTTAACAAAACATGTATTTTTATGTTATTTTGTTCTTGAATATTAATTTTTTGTTATCATCACCATTGATATTTACGTAGGATCATTATTTTCATGTTAACCACGTGACATACTATTTTGCAATGGAACGCTGTGATATCTTACATTTCAGATGCTGTTCACGTCGTGAATAACTTCACATTTACATTACAATCACCCGTAGGCCACTGATAAGCCTGTTATAGCTTCTTTGCTCACAGCTTAAACTGCGAACTACACAATTGATTTCGAACATATTTTTATTCTATGTTTTAACGTCCTATTGAAGAACCGATGGCGAAGAAACAAAATCGATTATTGAGCAGTCTAAATACCGATGCATGCCGGCGGGCATCCTGCCGGTAATAGATCTAATCGCGATGTACAGGAAATACGATATGATACGACACGATACGTACGGTACAGTATATTTATGTGTGCTCTAGAGCAGACGTAATGGCCAGCTTAATCTAGCGCACGGCACAGAAAGGACAAAATAGGGAGAAACTGAAAAACGAGTAGCTCGGAAGAAACGGTCCGGGCAATAGTCCGCGAAGGCAAGTCCGGGAGGAAGAAGTGAAACTACGGGGGAAGGATTTGTGAAAAAGATAGGTTTTAAGCCGTGAGTGAATGATAGAGGGAGTTATGGATGAGCAAAGTAGTAAATAAAAAGAGGAAGAAGTGATAGGCGAAGGAATAGGTATAAGTCGGAAATAGAAGAACTGGTAGGCCTACAGTGTACCAAAATGAGGTTGATGAAGAGATAAAGGGGGTTGATTCCAGAAACAAGGTGAAGCATAACGAGAGGATAGTCGAGAGAATTACAGTAATCAAGTTTAGAGTGAACGATAGCAGTGGCACAGGTAGTTGACGTGTCGAGGTAAGGCCGGATACAGCGAGATGTCTTGCCTCGTGACTGTGGGCTCTACGCACCTGTCACGTTCTCAGCAGTCCATTAGCGAGAAGAAAGACACGGCGGCACGTGTCAGTCTCTCTAGACACGTTCTTCACAGACAAGAGATGGCAGCATTTTCCCGCGCAATTAACCCGTGTCTGCGCGCGTGCGTACGCATGCAGGCGGCGGCTGCCGATAAATGGATTTGGAATCAATTTCGTCGCGTAGTGATGACAGCCGACCCGACATCCACTGATGGCACCCGCGAGAAATGGCTCGACTCAGCTGGAGGCGATGTAATCTCGTCGTCGTCGAGTTGTCGCCTCTTTAAAGCGCCGACGCCCACGTATTCGTCCACCTGCTTCCGCAAAGTATCTGTCTTGCGTGTTATTACGCGGTGCATCACCGACGATGCCAACCACGACGTCCACTTTCCGTGAAGCAATTTGCAGCTCGTTCCTATACAGATTACCACGAGTGATCACGTGACGCATTGCCCAGCATCAACTCTAAATGTTCATTGGACAATCTTTCAACGCATTGACGAGATAATAAGTACCATACTTCTGGAAATGCAGTATGTGTTATCTGCAATAGCTAAGCTTCTTGTAACTGTCGTAGCGAAGGTGAAGAACTGCTGAAGGTCAGGGGCATGTCAGTTATGGTGAAAGGTGTTAATATCTCGGAAACAGCGCAAAATGATTACATCGGACCAGTAATTGGAAGTGATATATGACTTATCAAATAATGCTATTTCAGATGATGTTGAGTTGCCCACCATTTCACTGGGGACTACCTCGAGATGCCCACGTACCACCTGTCTGCAAAGGATCGATTCTGATGTACAGTCGACTATAGCTAACATTGAGAGCCACTCAACCTGGAGGAAAGCCAATGATCGTACTCTGGCGACCAATCACCGACACGGAACACTAAGGGGTGCTTTTAAGGTTCTGTAGATGTCGGTGCAAGAATTTCCACAGGGGCCCCGATTCGCTATTTTCCGTCCGCACGGACGGAAATCAAGTTTCATAATTTGCTATTTTCCCAAACAGGGACCCATGCCGCCCGTCGCTGCAGGGGCCCGCGTTGCATTGCACCGATTGCACCTGCGCCCCTGGAAACACTCCAGTAAGGCACACCACTGAAAAAAGAAGAGGAGCGCGACAGATAATGGGAAACGTATAGCAATGACACAACATGTATAAAGTTGTCAATCGTCTACAGCGTTATACAGCTAACTGTTGATAGGCCTACTTATCACCTGCGCCATGACGAGAATTAGCATGTTCGTGATAGAGAGTCGGTGTTGATTCCAAGGCTGTGCAGCATAATGAGGCTTATATGACGCTAACGAGTAACGATGCTTATTTGACACCGACTTTGCGCGTATTTCAATCATCCGTAGGCCTATCGTGTTACGCTTTCATTTGAACTTTTGTTACCGCTAAGCGATATCGGACGTTTAAGGTTACTGTTGCCAACACTCCAGGCGACAGTGAATTCTTATGAAGTCGAACCTCTTCCTGCAAATTAGCCTTACTCGAGCCGGCCAGTCATTTTCCGTACCAAGCCATTTTCACGTTTTTGCTAGAAATTTGACGCTCGGACTGTAATCTTGCATCGAGTTTTTGAGTATTCAGGTAGGCCGTTACTATCTAGGAAAATTTAACGCGGACTACTTGACTTCCTGTTCGTAAATTCAATAGTAGATGATTCAGATGTCGACTGTTTACAAAATGGACATTAGCAGTACACGAAGTTCGACTTGACTTTATATCTTTACGGACGAGAATAAAATCTGGTAGCAAAAAAGAAACAAACACTTAACTAACTTAACTAAACTAAAACACCCGTTTCCAGATGTTTATGTTTATCTCTGTGCCTGCGTGTTTGTATGTTTTATTGGGCTACTGACTGTAAGTACAGTTATTTCTGCCTGGTTGTTCTGCTGTCCTATGTTTGTACTCTGTTTTATTTTTATTTGTCGCGAATATTAAATAAACTAGAAATGCGTGGCAGAGCTTACCGTGTAGCCCGCGCGGCATAACAGTGACGCCCTCTAGCGTACAGGTGAAACAAAACTGAGTAGTGATCACCCCAAGTAGTGATAGCCCCAGCAAAACTCAGTACTGATCCCTACAAGGTCTAGCAGTAAGGCGAACGTAGCCGATCGTTTCACCCTTTTAAACTCTGGATTTACTGGACCGAAGTTCACCAAATGTTTACACGATGTAGCTAGATCATCGTAGATAAGTTTTGTTTTAATCAGAAGTGCGATATTGCAATCCATTTCCGAATGCAATGTTGACGAATAATGGTGAATAGGCCGATTTTGCCGATTTTGAAGCTAAAATTGGTTGCCTTGGCAACGTCTATTCCCTTGAGCGATCGAAAAGAGGTCAGATCCTTAATCTACGATCATATACCTACCATACTGTGAAAATTTGGTGAAAATCGGTTAAATAGATCCTGAGATAATTTGTCTCAAACGATTTATTATTTTTAGAATGAGGAGGGTGCACGCCTACGACTCTCTTAAACTTCGAAGTTACTGGACCGAAGTTCACCAAATTTACACACAATATAGCCAGATCATCACAGATGAACTCTTTTAAATCAGAAGTGCGATATTGCAATCCGTTTCCGAATGCCAGGGCGACGAATAAAGGTGAATAGGCCCATTTCGCCAATGTTGACGCTAAAATTGGTTGTTATGGTAGGCTAACGTCCGTTGAGCGATCAGAAAAAATGTCAGATCCTTAATCTACGATCAAATGCCTACCACACGGTGAAAATTCGGTGAAAATTGGTCAAGTAAATCCTGAGATAATTTGTCCCAAGGGATTTTTGTTAAATCAGAGGGGTGCACGCCGACGACCCTCTGAAACTTCAGAGTTACTGGACGGAAGTTCATCAAGTTTACACACAGTGTAGCCAGATCATCGCAGATGAACTTAGTTGAATCAGAATGGCGATATTGCAATTTGCAATCAGTTTCGGAATTCCAGGTGAATAGTCCGATTTTGCCAAGTTTGACACTGAAATTGATTACCATGACAACGTCCGTTGAGCCATCGGAAAAAGGTCAAATCGGCAATCTACGATCAAATACCTACCATACGGTGAAAATTTGGTGAAAATCGGTCTAGTAGATCCTGAGATCGCTTTGCTCAAAGGTTTATTTTTAAAAAGAAAGAAAAAGATATTAACGTAAACATAACATAGCCCGCTGGATGCCGCGATGGCTAAATAAATGTATTAACGCACAAAACAAGAGACCAATATAACAGGACATAAATGCAAGAAGTTATCGCGCTTGTTTCAATACTTTGGAGATTCCGATCACATGGACTGGCGGCGTCTCGTAGTTACCGTCAGCATGAGCGCAGCGCATACGCCGATACTTCGGTTACTTGGGGGCGATTTTGCGATTTTTCGCCCCATAGGGGCGAAACGTTGCACCCACCGATGGGGGGGGTGAAATTTGGCGTGCAGGAGTCGACCGAGTGCATTACACAGCCGCTAGAGCGGTATGTAATAATAATAAGTAGCGATGTTGATGACGACGGCGGCGACGACGTGTGATGCGACAGAGGATCTGTCTAGCATGGGTGTTCGCCTGCGACTGTACGGATGTGAGCGAATGCGACGAGAAAGAATGATCGGTGAGTGCATCGTGAGCTTCTCGTCTCTACCGGCGGCGCTCGACTACCCTCTGGAGCAGTGGCTGACGCTGGAACCTCGCAGCAACATCACCGTACGTACATCACCCACTCACGACACTTCCGCCTTGCAATGGAAGTTGCTGCGGGTCAGTGCCGTTTCTCAGGGGCGTGGGCAGGAAGGGGAGAGATGGGGTGTCAAAACACCCCCTCAGCTGAAATCTAATGCCGTTTTTCACATTTCACTGCACTTCAGAATACTAAATACGATTGCTACCAGTGGCTTTCTAACAGCTCTAGTTGCAGTAACAAAACGTGCGGCGGCGTTCTGCACAGACTGTATGGACACGCCATGCAGCAGCGAGTTGCAGTTGTCAAGGCGGCATGTAATGAATGCCTGGACTAGATTTTTTTGCGGCGTGATGGTTAAGGCGTCAAACTTATAATCGAGACAGGGACGTTGCCACGGGGTGGACTTGGCTGGACATGTCCACTTCACTTTCGCCAGATGGTGTTCCTAAGATTGATGCAGATGCGATAAGTTTAGAGGGATTAGAGGCATTAAGTTTGCCGCTTTCCTACGTTGATTCCACAGTGGCCGTCTGTTGATTTGCTGGAATTGCCTACAAAGTTCTTCACATCCCATCCCTATTCGGGAGGGAGACCCCTTTCCACACCCATTTAATCCCCCACTTGACTCCGCCTATAACTGTCCACCGCACTTTTGAGGTCACATCCCCTGCACGATTAGGGTCACTGGGGGTCCTAGACATTACAGTTTGGGGGGGGGGGCTTTCAGAGTCATTGTAATGGTTTGGTAGCGACGGATACGACAGTAATGCTACATGCTGTTGAGATAACAAATACCCGTACTTAGGTAATTAAACAAACGATGTCGTCTCGACGGTGGCGAAACATATGGCCGTTTCGGTCCTTTTCAGCAATTAGGCGATATCAACGACCATAGCACATGATAGATGGCCTATGACATCTTACTCACGTTTAGCGGCAACCATGGCTGTATCTCAATTAGTTTGTGAGATACTGACGACGTAATTTTCGGCCTCAAGGACAATTCTGGTGGCCAAACGGCCATGCTAAACGATGGTTTCGACATGTGCCGGGTTTCATATTAGTGTTCTACAGCTTAAAAACGCACCATTTTGGGTTATGAACATAGGACAGACAGGCAGACGGACGGACGGACAGTAGCTTCGATTAATGCCTTCACTATTGCTTCGGGGGAATAATAATGGCGTGTTATAGGTCACAATGCACTTTTCATACCTTATCATATTTCCTCATAATTCAGTATAGAACAGGTGGAATATTGTCAACGATTAAGTAAGTTCATTATGTGATGAAAGAGCGTCGACGAACATTGTATGAAAATGGTAAGCTCCATGCCTGATCGAACCCCTCCTTACCCTTAAATTCTTCCGATCGCACCCTGACAAGAGTGGGGTGGACATTTATTTATTTAAACGTAAGCAGCAAAGGGCCCAACAGACCACTAACGTGCTACTAAAACACATATTCGACATATTCGACATATCCATCCCAGTTCTGACTGCGGCGACGTCCCTATTTGTAGCAAATAAGTAGTCTAAATCTAGCGGATTATGCTGGACCACCCACTAGCGGTCACCGGCTGATTTACTGCGTAATTCTGGACGCCGACGCATGCGGCTGCATTATGAATATTGGTTTCCGCCCATCTGTCCTTCGGAGTCGCATGCATAAAGGACAGCTGAACGCTGATAAAAATACTGGAGGTCCAAGACTGCAACCATGGTGCGATATAGCTCGACCTTCGAGTTGGCACCTTCCTTGAAGAAGAAGTCATGGATGAAACACTAAACGCATCATGAGTGGGGAGATCTTCATCGAAAGTGTGGTGTTGGACTTACATAATTCGCCTGGTTGTTACTAATTTGCGGTTTTACAGTATGTTCAAATCTGCTTTTCGTTCGCCAAGGTCGGCCATCATAGCCACAGTAGTTGCTGACCTCTTGAAAGATAGAGCATTTTCCCGTGCAATTAACCCTGGGCGTGTGTCACTGTTTCAGCACGGCGAGTCGCAACGAAGCTTGTCGAGCCAGTCTCGAAGCGATAGTGGTTCGTCGGGTCAGTCCATGGTGCACGGAGGTACGCCGGAGCTGTTCCTTGGACTGGCCTACAACAGCGACACCGGCCGTCTGTCCGTACAAGTCATCAAAGGAAGCAACTTCAAAAACCTGGCTATGAGTCGTGCGCCAGGTGAGGTCTTTATTATTCAGAGCACCTGCTGTTTAGTCAGTACCACTCCGTATCAGCCTATCAGGACAGATCGGTGGCTACCTTTGATGCCCAGGTCGGAGCGGTTCGGTGGGTACAGAGGGTGGCGCGGTGGCGTCGTTGCGCGTGAGGTCTATGAATCCACGCCGACGTTAGTCACGGGCGATCGTCCGTATGTCGGTTTGTTTTATTCATATGATACCTCAAAAACCGATGCAGCTAGGATCACCAAGCGTGACATCGTGTAGACATGGTCCACTATAAGTCCTGGAAACCAATTTTTGGGGGTCAAAAGGTCAAAGGCGAAGGTTACGAGGCACAAAAACATTGCTGGCGTGGATTACGGAGTTCTCGTGAGTGCTGTCTTATTGCAGTTATCATAGTTATCACTATGACAGCTGGACATTGACCTTTGACCTTTGATCTTGACTGTTAATCTCGGGCAAACTATGTTCTTGATTCGCACACACAAAAAACTCAAGTTCAGAGGTCAGTCGGTTCAAAAGAGAGAGTGAAACTCACAGACGGACAGACAGACGCTACCGATTGCTTTGCCTTCCCGGTTAACGCCGTTGGTAACAAAGAAACGCGGGTGAAACCTTATCTCTATAAACCTGTAGCGGAGGTAATACGGACCTTTGACATTCATTACTGAACACGGGCGACTCTCACATATCCTTACATTGACCACTGATATTACCAGCAATAATGGCAGACTGACATATTCAGCGCATGGTGTGCCGTGGGTCGGTACGCGGGTCCCCAGCCTTTGATGAGCCGTTAATCCATGTCTTTCAAAATTTATAAGGCCGTGGGTAATTGGCAGCAGGTGGGAGCGTTTGATGTACATGGCCCCGGGCGACAATTAGCCGAGTCTCAGACACCATGCAGCGCTCGCTCGGTGTAGACGACGATGGTCGACTGATATATGGACGGCCGGTTAAGTGTTACGCCCGTGATCTGACGTTACGGGTAGGCGGATAGCGGCGTAGTCGGGGCCTAGAGATCGTGAGCTGCCTTCAGTTCTTCGGCCAAAATTTTTTTACAAGGAAAACTTCTATTATCTGCCAAACTGTATTTTAGTACTGCTTTTTGACAGATCATAGTACAATTTGATGTAAAACGTGGCGATCTATGAAGCTCGGACACACGCCTAAAGCTCTGCATGCTATTTAGGAGTTGATGACGCTTCCAGGCTGCATAAAGGAATGTCCCTTCCCATTCCTTTTCCCTGACCTTTTCAATCCCTTCACTTCATGGACGTCCGTCTTAAAACCGTTGACCCTCCAGATGTGAGTCCTGGCTACTTCAAGCAAGCTGGGCACAGTGTGGAATTTAAGATTTGAGAAGAAGGGTTCTTCGAGAAGTCTGGGGACTTCTCGAAGAACCCTTCTTCTCCAGTCTTAATAGCAAGTCCCCAGAAGCTGACGATCTGCAAATTATGATTCAATGACGTAATCTCGAAGAAAGAAAAACTTATAATTTTGTCAACTTAGCATTATAATCGGATGTTTTATGCAGTAATAGGAGGAGTGAGGGGTTTCGTCCGAAGCCAACGAACCCCCGGATCCACCACTTGAGCAGTAGAGGATCACTGTCCAGTCCGTGAAGATGGAGCCGAGAAGCAGTAAATGGCCGGTGTTGGTAGACGAAGTATTGACCGGGCCAGTGTAGAGTCTGCCATTAATTAAACACGACCAGCCCGGCGTGAATCCCCAGCGTCATCGACGGCGCGTTGACGAGTCCATTGTGTCCAGGCTAGCGGCCTTATTAAATTGACGAGCTGTCTATACGTCGGTCGAGCGCAGCGGCGGCAGACGATGTGTTGATTCAGTATTAATGCTGACCTCCCACCGTCCACTCCGACACCGGCCAGTGTACGCAGGTGCCTGCTGCGCGATGACTAAAAATGCAGGAGCAGAATGTGATGCAAGGAGCGGATGGCACCTTGCGGTTGAAAATGCAAGAGCATGGGTAAGACAAAGCGAAAAGATAACATTGTTGCAATTATCGCACAAAGCAAGGTGTATTTGGCGTTATTACGCTGACCGCGGTACCGTAAGAGTAATGTAACGGTCCGGCGTCCGTCCGTCCGTCAGTCTGTCTGTCCCGTCTTTTTCTAACGCTATCGGAGCGCGCGGCGCTCACTCGTCGTGACTGTGCACCAAGGCGCAGCACGCGACGCGGCCAGCATACATTTCGGCCAGACAATGAGGAGGACCGACATAATTGTTTATAAGCGTAATGCAAATGATGTAGAAATTACGGAATAATACCATCCTAACATGATGCTTTTGAGCACATTCTAAAACCTACTATAAAAACATACAGAGTTTTTGTAAAACATTGTTTTAGGTAAACATTGTTTTAGGTAATTTCTCTGTTGATCCTATTTTCGTGTGTTCTTCCTATTGAAGCAATTTTCAAACTTGGCTAGTTTAAGCGTGTTGTAAATTTTTTTTTAGGACCAGTATTCGTCCGCCGCATGCACTGAACTAAGACTATTTAGTTTCATCCGCACATACGATGATACGAAACAACACCTGACGAATGTTGTGTACAAGTCATATTAGTGTTAAGGAAGTAAAAGTCAACTACAAAACACACGCAGTTGTATCAACATGCAGACTCACGCCGGCAGCAGCAGCACACGGCCGTAGCAGCACGCGTCACTAGCAACCACGCGACCGTGACGGTTTTCGTAACCGTGTTACCTTGACCTTTGACCTTTTGACCTCTGCATCAAAGCATGTTAAGCGACTGCTATAGAGTATACGTGTACAAAGTTTGGTGTCGATAGCACAAGAGCCGTTTTTCTTATAGAGCGCGGACAAACAGACAGACAGACAGACGCGACTGAAAGCTATACCCACGCCGGCGGCTATACAGCCGGCGTGGGTAATGAAGTTCTCGTCATCGAACAAGTCGACGTAAACTGTAAGTGTAATAAATAAGCAACACTTCAAATTAAGTCTACATTCTTTTACCACAATGGACATTTTGTTTTCCGTACTTCGTTTTAGCACTCCTGCATTTTATCATCCCGGCTACTGCTGCTGCTACTGTTATCGACACTGACGCAGGTGGATTGTACCCGACAACGGTGATTAGCGGCGAAAGTTCATGTTTACTCGTCGTCCTTTTTCAGCTGTTACGACAATCGTGGGAAAACTTGGAGGAGAGACTGTGGGAGCTTACTCACTCCCAGACCTTCATCTGCTGGCTAGCGGGATACCACCCTGTCCACACCTTATTCCGTCCCCCATCCTATTTCTCTCCACTATCGATCAATGTCGAATCGAATTTATCCTTGTTCGCCCATGTAATACAGCGGCTGCTATTATACTTATTAATTTAAGCGAATTTTCAATTTGTCTTATGCTGCTGTCATTTTTAAACCACACAGCCGTATTTGGTTGATACAGCTAAGTCAAAGCGATGCGAATTGATGTTAATACCTACAAAAAGTAACAAGGCAAACGAGTAGACATCAGACTTCGGCCCTCTGCCGCTACCTGGCGAAATCGACCAAACATAACGACTTGTTTATTTTGCTCTATTGGCAGCATTATGTGAAAATATGATGTCATTGACAAAATGGGATATGCAGTATGGGCCCGACATAACGTATTGCATTGTTGTCAGAGAAGTACCAAGCCACGGCCACAATTAACATGTAGAGACAATTTCGTGAAATTTGGACATGTGGTTTATGGGATATGCGACTGGACAGACAGACAGACAGACAGACATACGGACACACTGCTCGCAATACTTCGCACCCGTACCAGGGGGCGAAGTTACATTAATGGCACCGCACCCCGGGTTCCGTATGCAGATATTTAAACCTTCGAGGCCCAACATGGTTCGACAGGGAGCTGTTAGCTAGAGTGCATTTCTAAACGAATGCACGTTAGATTCAGCAGCAAGTTCTAACGACATTGGCGATGATGTTGGAAGTCGGAAATCTAGTTGTGAGCATCAAAATTGTTACAGATAGATCCTCTTGTGTGGAGTTGCTACGTTACGAATTGGCACGCTAATTGCCGACACTTTGCTTCATTACCAACGCCGGCTGTATAACCGTCGGCGAGGGTAGGGCGTTCCATCTCGTCGGTCTGTTTGTCTGTCTGTCTATATGTTTGTCCGCGCTCTAAAATGAAAACGGCTTGAGCTATCAACACCAAACTTTGTACACGTGTACTCTATAGCAGTCGCTCGGCATACATTAACCCAAAGGTCAAAAGGTCAAAGGTCAGGAAATATTCACTCGGATGCGGGCTTTAACTGCCTCTGCAGTACACGGCACTCGATCGGTTTTTGCTTGATAATCGCAGATGTAGGGGCTACGAAAGGTTTCATCGCTTGAACAGAGCCGGCCGTCACCCTTGCGTACCCTGCTGTTGCTATGGCGTAATATACCGCACTGTGGAGGCCCGGGGCTATGCTCCCTCAATTTTTTTAAATTCAGTTCTGCAATGGGGGTCTTATGAAAGATCCATCCACTCCAGGCCCGAATGATGGTTGGCACTGCGTGACAATTTTTTCTTTGTGTATTCAAATCAGGTCAAATACAGTACTGCCAGGTCATTACGTGAAATTGATGTTTTAGTGCAAAAATCGACAGTTTAATGCTTAAAACATTAGTGATTGACTGGCTAACGTATGTTCAAAATATTTCGCAGCCGACTTTAGTAGGCCCGAGGCATTTGCCTACAATGCCTATGCCATAACCCGGCCCTGGATCCATCCCATCGCCCCTGAATCAGTCCTTGCCTTGGTGATGGTGGTGAAACTGTTGACGCTGTTTGCGGTACAGATACATACACCAAGCTGACGCTGATGTCGCCCAACGGTCAGGAGATCACCCACAGCAAGACATCTGTCAGACGCGGTCAGCCGAACCCGCTCTACAAGGAGACGTTTATGTTCCAGGTCGCGGAAAGCCAGCTGCCAGAAGTCACTCTGATGGTTTCCGTGTTCTACAACCGCAACATCAAACGCAAAGAGATGATCGGATGGTTTTCGCTAGGTAATACGTGGCGCCAATCATGCCAATGTCGTATACTCGTGAAAAGGCGCTATACAAATGTCCTGTCTTAATCTTAATTAATTTGGTGGTCTTAATAAAGTTTGCTCTGAGGCTCGGTAGCCGTTCCATGCATATTAATTTTGTTGATGGAGTTAATTAATAATTATTACATCGTCCACAGTTTGGCGCGTGTATTGTTTTGATCGTTGCTGTTTGTTTGTCTGTCTTGTCTGTCTGTCTGTCTGTCTGTATGTCTATGAACAAGGTAACTAGAAAGTCACTGGTAAATTTTTATGAAATAGGTAGACTAGAATATGGACCGCGGAGGAGTTGATTAAATTTTGGAAAATTATGGCTAGGTTTATGGTTATGGATAGTCCAATAATCGATTGTTATGAAAAGTAAAGTTTGGAAGACCATGCAGCTACGGCGGAGTACCTATGTAGGCCTACCTGCTGCTCGCCGCCGGTCGCTGATAACGACACTGTGCCAAGTTCAGTGTGGCGTGGCGGAGGTATACGCTCTACCGAGTGCGGTCTAGTTATCACATAGCGATACTGAGGACTATTGTAACCGAAGACAGCATCAAAAATTATTAACGATGATGTTACGGAGTGATGATATGATTGATAGTTAATAATCGTATTCATATGAGAGTTTATAGAAAAAGCATCGTCAGTTTGTATTGATAATTAATACAAACCAAAACTAGAGAAATGTGCAGTCGTATCGACATGCAGACCCACGACGGGCTGCATTTCGACCCATCCTCATCCTTGACCCATCCCCATCCCTAACTCGAGGGTTGGAGTAAGGATTTGACCTTGACCTTTTCACCTCAGGGTCAGTGCATGCCGAGGTCCTGTCGTGAACTATATGTCTACCGACTGGTGCTGATAGCTCAAGCCGTTTTCCTTTTAGAGCGCCGACAAACAGACAGACAAACAGACGGGACTGAACGTCCTACCCCACGCCGGCGGCTATACGCCGGCATGGGTAACGACAAACAGCCGCATAAGGTTAACATGTATTTATTTACAATTTCTGACTTCCCAACACCCATCACTTTAGTTTTTGTCTTCATCCAGGATTCGAACCCACGTCCGAAAATAGTCTTACTCTTACGCTGGACAGCAGCAGTCCGATGCGTTGCCAACTTGGCCACCTGTTCCTTAGTGTAACAAAGTAACACGGCGAAATTCCCTGCAGTGGTGCCGCACGCCGCTAGTTCCATCACGTCTCTCGTTGTTTGCTGAATTCATTTCGGAAAGAGTGATGCGATGCAATCCATTGAATCGCCGATGCGGTGTGTCGCCGCTGCATCCTGCTCGTGGGATTTAAGAGATTTATGGCATCAAAGTTGTTACGAGATTCAGACGTAAACTGAGCGCCTCGATCACCACACACTACCACAGGATCACAGCACTACGATGTACAGATGAAAACGATTAATGTTGAACGAGGCCAAATGCTCGAGGCCGAGGCCAACGTTTTGGCCTCGAGGCCAGTCTGACCACGAGGCCTTACATCTCAGGATGTAAAATAAGCGATGAATGATAGGCCTAACTAGCCTTTGCGACGCAGGCATTTTAGCTGCGGTCTGCGTTGCTCGCAGAACGAAGTGACAAACTGTAGAAGGTCTCACATGGCCGGATTGGAGCGCTCGGACTGTTGGGTCGAACAGGGCTTCCACGAATTTATGGGCCCCACTTTCCAAAAAAAAACGATTTTTCGGTTCTTCCTGCATCGCTGTCCATCGCTGCACCCATAAAAAGCACATTGCTAAAAGCGGAAAGTGGAGAGAAAGGAAGTAAGTGCCAGGGACCCGACCCCGGCCGCATATTTGTATTGAACAGAGTCCCCGCATTTGTAAATGCGGCTCTTGTAGGTCTATACACGCTTATAAATTGCAAGCTTCTTCTTGTGCTATAACGAATGGCGGACCGTGGTTTACGCCGTAAGCAAAATAATTTGACGTGTGACACGCGTTGATCCTTATCGACTCTTCAACTCTTGACATTTTCGCTACTCACGGCGATGTAGTTTGTTCAGACCGACGGTCGAACAGCGGCTCGACAACTGTCGACGATGTCTACAGCAGAGACTTTTTAACGTTCAGTTCTGGACAAGATGTACAGTTCTAAAAATTTTTGTGCGGTTCTTGGCTATAGTTCTAAATAATACTGAATACTGAAATGCAGCCTAAACTGAGCGAGTTTCGGATTGAAAATTACGCATTCTAGAAATGAGTATATATAGTTGTAAGACGTGTGCTTCATTCGTGATGCATGCCCATTGCCTAGCAGTTTGCAAAACCACTCTACATCAGTTAGTTGTTGCTAGTTCTCTTCATTAAACTATAAGCCCTCACTCGAGGTCGCACCGACCTCTTTAGCAGCATTTGGCAGAGCGTGAATTTTCGGCTGGATGTTACGTATTTATATTCTCCTTTTCAGGTCTGCTTTTCAACCACGGCGTCTTAACTGGATATACGTGTGGGTGGCAGGTGTGATCCCTCGTTACCTCGTGCCATTCTGAGCGCTTTAGAGGTGAGTTCTCACGAAAAGGCGCTGTATAAATGTCTTGTCTTCAACTTCTTCTTCTTTTTCTTAACATTGTATTCCGTTGTGCAGGTTGTACGAACAGCGGCGACGAAGAGTTGTCGCACTGGAACGAGATGTTGGAGAGCAACGGGACCGAAATGTGTCGCTGGCACATTCTGCTGGAGCCGTGATACAGTACTGCATGATTCCATGTCGCCGCCGGAGGCTTTCAGTTGTGCAACCAAACAAGCTGCTCGTTTTACCGACATCTCTAAACGCATATTAGCGAATACGTCGTCGTCAATGTTTCGTATTTTTGAATTTCGTTGTTCATGTTATAGTTTCTCGTTAGGAAGCAGTGGAGTGATCAGTTATTAGGGTTTTCGTTTTCGTATAGAATTGTATTCGTTGCCGTCACTGCGAGAAACCCAACTAAAACGACAACTATAACAGCTACGAAAGTACACCGATACAGTAAGATTGCCGATAACGATAATATTACGCAATTATTTATATTGATCAACTGTTGTTACTGGCCCGCACCTACGGCCTACACATAGTGTAGGGGGCCAGACTAGTGACGGATTCACCCGCGCAGGCCAGGCGATGACGTCATGCCGCATCCAGTCTAACTACAGCTCCACGGATGCACGGCGGGCCAGTAGTGTTACACCCCGTTAGGGCGACACCTTGTTTATTACCCGGTGCCTGCGTGAACTAGCAAGCCGGTAATGACAATGATTCGTTTTTTGTTCGTTTCCGAGGTTTATCAAAAACTGGTGGATGGATGTTCATAAAATTTGGGGAGAGACTACGCCGTGGATCATGAAGTAATCGACTAGATTTTAGGTAGTCCCCATAATTTGTTATTTTTGTTATTTAGGAATGTTCAGACAGGTAGGCCAAAGTGAGTTCCACAAACTTAGCGGCCCACGTTCTGACAGTTACAGACAATTTTTGCTGTGGTTTTTCTGTACAGCTTTCGTGCACCATTGTCCATCGGTACACCCGTAGAACGGTATCGCTAAACAGCACTGGCGTCGGCAGCAATTTATATGTGACTGTCGGACTAGTTTACAGCACTTTCACTGTCACTGCCGCTAATGGGAATGCTGCTTCCCTTGCCCGACGTGCTTATTTTGTCAAACGTTTTCGGCATCTTGCTACAGTATTTCGATCACCAGGACCTAATGTAGGCTGACTAGTGACTATACAGGCTTTCAGAGCGCCTTCTTCTAGTTACTAACTACACTTCAGTGACCCAGATAGAGCATTGGGTACGGTGAGTGTGTGTACTGTCTATGTTACCAGAAATCAATTTTCGAATTAAACGACCTTTGATCTAGATATTTCAAGTGCTGGTTTTCATCTTGACCCATATCTAGGTCAAGTGCGACGATCAAGGTCATAGATTGATGATTCACGGTTATAGGATGAAAAAGTTTTTTTAGCTACGCTACGAGGTGAAGATCAAAAGTCGTTTAATACGTTACGTTATGACGTGCCGTATTTTTGGTTGTTTGTCAAGGTCTTTGTGCTAGTGTCAGTGCGAAGTCGAATGAGGGCTTTCTAGTTTTTATTATATTTTTGTTATCGATTTTAAAATTTTTGTTATTGATGTAGTCATTCGTAACC